>Ga0310696_10007427_pt1 | contig 12866 bp, 32 predicted proteins | sample AusTroGonzalo_MG_4_FD_203885 | JGI IMG/M metagenome (GOLD analysis project Ga0310696, IMG submission 203885) | Bovine rumen microbial communities from tropical cattle in Woodstock, Queensland, Australia - Gonzalo_02 (v2) (version 2) | ecosystem: Host-associated > Mammals > Digestive system >... | reverse complement strand
ACATCATGAAATCTTTAGAAAAACTAACTGCTCAAGTAGAAGAACTTAAAGATAAACCTGCAAAAAGATGGGATACTGTAATTTCTAGCATTCTAGGTGCAATTTGTGGAGTTATTGGTGGAGCAATAGCCGGATTCTTTTTTAGACAACAATAAATTTGATATTTTTATTGTATTATAGTATAATATAATAAAAGGAGGTAAATTATTATGGATGATAAGAAAATGAATGATATTAATAGCGAAATTAATAAAATTCTAATACCATTATTACAAGACAATGTTGCATACAGTAATAAGCAGAATAAACGATTATTTATAATTTGTATGTTTATGCTAATTATTATTTTAGTAGTATCTGTATATTCTGGGTTTTTAGTATATAAACAAAACATCAAGTATCAAGAGTTTTTATCACAGTTTGAATTTGAGACAGAAGTTTATCAACAAACAGATGATAATTCTAGTATCAATAGCGGAATAGATTATAAATAATGAGGTAGACTATGGCAATAAAGCAAGGTATTAAAATAAAAGCTGTGAATCGAAACGCAAAATACAAAAAGAAATATACTATTTCACAAAAAGCTACAAGCCAAAATAGTATTCAAACTACTAAATATACGTATTCAAAACTAATTTATAAAAAGAAAAAATACAGTTATGTATAGAGGGTAAAATGAGTGAGATTTCAAAGAAAGTCAATAGATATTTTGAAGATATAACTAAACCAGAATTAACAAATTTATTAGAAATTATAATGTTAGATGAGCATTTAAGGAAAGTATTAGTTATGAGATATATTGAAAAGAAAGAAATTGATTTCATTGCATATACAACTGGATATAGTAAAGGTAAGATAGAAGCGGATTTAAGAAAAATACGCAAAAAGATTGCCAAACTAATTCGTTAGCTTGGCAGTTCATAAATTTTTACCTTCGGAAGCGATTAATTATAATCGCTTCTTTTTTTGTCTTAAAATAAGTTTTTGATAAGTTTTCTATAAGTAATACATAAGATTTCAAAATCTTTAAATCAATAAAATAATAGTATAAAAGGAGATGAAACTATGGAAGAAAAAATCAAAAAAGTTGATGAAATTTTAGAAAATCTAATTGAGCTAGCTCACAATGAAAGTGCTAAAGCTAAACAAAGAGGTTATTTTTCAAAAGATTTAGCAGAAGCTTGTGGTGTTATTGTTTCTCTAGCTTATGGAAGGTATGGTAAAAATGATAAATAGATTAATAAATATAGAAATTCCGGAAGTGGAAATTGAACCAGCAGCAAAAATAATGCCAAGAGGCGTTTATACAGTAGCAGAATATGCAAAAGCATTTATAGATGGAATGGGTGACACACAAAAATCAAGATTCAAAAAGATGCTTGAAAATAATATCAAGTGTGGCCAAAGTGTAGCTGACAATTATGGAATAAATTATGATGAATTTATAGAAGAAGTTAAAAAGCAAATGGAGGTATAAAATGAATTATTTTAATCCTTATATGAATTACAATCCTTATATGAACAAAGAAAAACAAATTGCAGATTTAAAGAATATGGCAGACAGTATAAACAATCAAATAATGCAATTACAGCAACAACCTATTCCTCAAATGCCCCAACAACCTACTAATTTAACACAGAATTTTCAATTAGCACCTACTAATAGCGGTAACTTACAAAGTGTAAATTCTATCGAGGATGTTCAAAAAGAAATAGTTTTAGCTGATACTTACTTTATTAGCAAAGATTTATCAGCTTTATGGATTAAAAATCCAAAAGGAGATATTAGAACTTTTATAGTTAACGAAATTATACCAAAAGACGAAAAGGACATTTTAATTGAAAATCTACAAAAAGAAATTAAACAATTAAAAGGAGGTAATGTAAATGCAACTAGGGAATATAGCAACTCAAATGATGAGCAATTATATGAACAATCAAGCTCAAAATATGATAGGACAATGGGAAATGAAACTACAACAAATGAATCCTCAAGGTTATCAGATATACAAGATGGCAAGACAACAAAACGCAAATCCTAAAGATATTATTAAACAAATAGTAGGAAATTTCGATGAAGCTACTATGCAACGATTCAGACAAGGCGCTAAACAATTTGGAATAACTGATGATATCTTGAATCAAATATAGGTATCTACTATTAGATATAAATATTCTAGAAGAAAGGAGATTTTGCTATGGAAGGAAACTCAGGAATAGTGCCAACATTTCCAATAGGTAATAATAGTGCTTTTGGTGGAGATGGTATTTGGGGATTACTTATGTTTGCTTTAATTTTTGGTAATGGTAATTTCTTTGGAGGAAACAATAGAAATTATGCTACTCAAGAATATGTAGCTAGTGAGTTCACACAAAGAGATATTGCTGATGTTAATACAAACTTGAACAATGGATTCCAAAATACTAATAACTTAATAGCAGCTGGATTTGGTAGAACAAATGATAATCTTTGTGATTTAAAAGCTACTGTTTTAACAGGTGATATGGGATTACAAACATCCGTTCTTGAAAATCGTTACGCTGGACAATTAAGTGCGTGTCAAACTCAAAGAGATATTTTAACTCAAACAAATGAGTTGAATACTAACTTATTAACTACAGCGCTACAAAATCAAAGTAAAATGGATGAATGTTGCTGCACTCTAAAAGCTCAAGGAATTGAGAACACTCAAAAAATCCTTGATGCAATGAATCAAAATACTATTGACAATCTACGTTCAGAAGTAAATGATTTGAAAAATACAATTACTGCAAACGGAATTGGCGCTAGTATTATAAGTCAAGTTAGACCATACCCAGTTCCAAGTTACATTGTATCTAGTCCTTATCAATCTATATACAATGGATTCTATGGAAGTAACTGGTATGGAAACACAGTAGTTTAATAGCAAAAAGTCGATAAGACAACCTCGAAAAGAGAACTTGCTAATATTTATAAAGGAATAGGCATAGTTCTATTCCTTTTAATTTTGAAAGGAGAAAAATATGGATTTCGAAGACTATGAAGACAAAATTAAAGATAGGTTAAAAACAGAAATTGAAAAAATTTTACAAAAAGAAGATTTAAAAATCGAAGAAATTAAATTTTTTATGGAGATTCTATCTTCAATAAGAATACTAAAGATGTCAAGTTTAATGAGTTTAGGAGGTAAATAATATGAACGGAATGATACAAGCAGTGCAAGAAGCACCAGAATTATTAGTTTCAAACACAGATGCAATTAAGTTTGCAGATATTGATTTAAGAACTCAATCAGCAAATTGCTTTAACGGTTGGTTAAATCATAATGAAGGTACAGCTCAATTTACTATTTTAGCTGGAGGAATATATGAGATAGATTTTAACACAAATATAACATCAGCTACAACTGGAGTAGTTGGTTTGGCTTTATTTGCGGATGGCGTCCAAATTAATGGAACGGAAGTGGATACAACGATAGCTACCGCTAATAATTGGGAGAATATGTCTTTCAATAAGAAATTAAGAGTATGTACTAGAGGAAGCGTCACATTAACTGTTAGAAGCGTGCCTACAATTTCTATTGCAGGAGTTTCAACAGCCACTCAAATTCCAAGTGTAAAGAATGCTAATATCAGCATTGAGAGATTAGCTTAATGGAAGAAAATAATTTTTGGGAAATAATGGATAGAATAAGTGATATCCTGCAAATAGCAAATTATGAAATGTTATTGAAAGATGCTACTAATAATCAAATAATGAATTATTTAGAGCATCAAGATACAGATTTACTTTCTACGATTATTTCCCAAAACGAAAAAATAATAGCTCAAAATCAAGAGTTATTAGACCTTTTGAAGAAAGGAGAAGAAAAATGACGATTGAAGAAATCTATAAAAGAGCTGATAATCTTATAATCACACATCTAATGGTTAATGATGATGCTATGAAAATTTGTCAATCTATTGGTTACAATGGGTTTAAAAGACTTCATAGACAGCTAGCTAAAGAACTTATGTGTAAACATCAATGGCTAAATTGCGAGTATTTCGATAGATTTAGAAAAACTTTCGAAACTGATATTTCTATACCAACTTATAAACCAGTTAGCTTTAAAGACCATTTAGAGAAATGGAGAACTTTATTAGAGAATGCTATTCAAGAATTAGGCGAATTGAATCAAGAATATTTTGATTTAGTAGGAACTACTAATTGTGTATTTGAATGTGTTATGGAATGTTTTGTTCATAAACTAGAAAAAGTTAATAGATGGATTATGAGATTTAATGATAGTAATTGGGATGCTGGACTTATTCATTTAGTTGATGATAAATTGCATGACAAGATGAAAGAAAAAGAAGGTGATTATCGTGCATAGAGAAAGAATCAATCAAATTATTAACTCATCTGATAATGCAAAAATAAAACAACTCGGCGAAATTACAGCAGAGGCTATTGATATAATCAAAGAATACAATGATTATGATTATGAAGATTTAGAAGATGAATTATATGAAATTGTAGAGGGAAAAAAGATAGATAGAAAAATGGCAGATGAATGGGTAGCCAGCATGAAACCAGAAGCAAAATGGACTTATGAGCAAGTCAATAATGTAGTTTCATCAAATAATTTAGATATTAGACCAGTAGATGCTTATGTTATTTTTAACATGCTATATACAGATATGCAAAATTCTCTAGGTAGTGGAGATACCGAAGATAGCATGCAGCGATATATCAATGGAGCAAAAGATTGGTACTTTGATGAAGATTTAAAAATTGATGGAGCTGAAAAACTATACAGATATAGAAAATATATCGTATATATTTAAAGAAAATGTAATTAATTTGTAGCGAAATCTATGTATTTCATACATTTTAATTACATTTTTTAATTTTTTATAAAAATTTTTGAAAAAAGACTTGACATTTTTATTATACTATATTATAATAAATTTGTAAGAGATAATAAATAAAATTTTGAAAAGGTAGGTAAAGGTTATGAAAAGAAATTTAGGTGAAGTTTGGAAAGTAAAAGAGGGAAGTAAAACAATTTGGAAAGTTCAATTTCCAAAAGGCATAATGAGCTTTAATACAAAGAAATTAGCAGAAAAATGGGTTGAAGCATTTGAATTAAATAGTAAAGGAGAATAAACAAATGAAAAAATTAGTTAGAAAATTAATTAAAGAATCAGTAAGATTCATAATTAGATTTATATTTGTAATGACTATAATGTTAGCGCCATTTTATTTATTAGCACTAGTAGAAAAATATACAATACTACAGATTTTTCTATATATTATAATAGCAATTATGATAGTAGTAGAAACAAAAAATATTATAGAGGGAGAGTAATAAATATGAAAGAAGAATTAAGAATTTTAAAAGCACAAAAAACAAGATTATTAAATGCAAAATGTGAATCAGAGGAAGAATTTGAGGAAATTCAAAATAAATTAAATGAAGTAGAATTATTAATAAAAGAAATAGAAGGGTAGGTAAAATATTATGAAAGATTGTGTATGGGTAATAAAAGTAACATTTCCAAATGGAGAAGTAAATTTTAATGAAGGATATTTAAGTTTTGATAAATGTAAATCAGCTATATTAAATAAAAATAAGTATACAGAACATATTAAAACAATAAATGATTATATATTTAAAGATTTAGATAGTGAAATAATTTATGAGATAAAATGTGTAACAATATTTTAAGGAGGAAAATTAATTATGAGATTATGGCATTATAAATTAATACCAGTGCTACCAGATAAAATGCTGGTAGCTCAATGGAGAGAATGTATAGCAATAAAAAGACAATGGGAAAAAGGAACATTAAAACATAGATTGGTTGGTTATGTAATGAATTATGATAAGGATAGGTTCAGTACTTATGTAACAAGTTTAGTAAATGAGTTAAAGAAAAGAAACATTAAATACAAAGATAAATATTTAGAAGAAATATATGAATTTTGTAAAAGAAATAATACTTATATTTATTATATTCAGAATAATGACTATCCAGAACACAACGATAGATATTTAAAACAATGTTTTTATAATTTAGAGGAAAAACATGACAGGGGAATTATATCTGAAGTAGAATGGGATAAAATATTAGAAGTAGCTTATAAGGAGGATATTATAGAGTGATAACAATTAAAATAGCTAAATCAAATAGATGTAATGGAAATTATAGTGCTTATGTAATGTTTGATTATGATGAGGACCTAGTTGATATAGTCAAAAGTCAAATTGTTAGATATTATAACCCAGAAAAAAAGATTTGGGAAATACCAATTAAGAATCTACATTTATTAGAAGATGATTTACAAGACAATTATGACTATAAAATTATTGATGAGGATAAAATCCTAGACGGTTTAACACAAAAACAATATACTTATATACCTAAAGACTATAAATTTAAAATACAACCATTCTCACATCAAATACAAGGTATTGAATATGGGTTACAGTATGACAGATTCTTTCTAGGTGATGAACAAGGTCTTGGAAAGACAATGCAAGCTATTCACATTGCTTGTATTAAGAAACAACAAAAGAATTACAAACATTGTCTAATAGTTTGTGGAGTAAATGGTTTAAAGTGGAATTGGAAATCAGAAGTACAAAAACATAGTAATGAAAAAGCATATATTCTAGGAACTAGGTTTAAAAACGGTAAAGAATATATTGGGAGCGTTAATGATAGAATAGATGATTTAAAATTTTTACCTCAAAATGAAAGTTATTTCATAATAACAAATATTGAAACTTTGCGAAATGAATATTTTATAAATCTACTAAAAGTATTATGTGATGAAAAAACAATAGATATGATAGTACTAGACGAAGGACACAAATGTAAAGACCCTTCTAGTATTCAAGGAAAACACTTATTGAAACTACAATCAGAAACTATGATAAGTATGACTGGAACACCACTAATGAATAATCCTTTGGATTTATTTATTCATTTAAAATGGTTAGGCTATGAAAAACATAGTTTTTATAGCTTCAAAAATCATTTTTGCATAATGGGTGGATTTGGTGGCTATCAAGTTATGGGATATAGACATCTAGACCAACTGAAAGTACAATTTGAAGATATAATGTTGCGAAGATTAAAGAAAGATGTTTTAGATTTACCAGAAAAGATTTATACTACTGAATATGTAGAAATGAATCCTAAACAAGACAAAATCTATAAGCAAGTTAAGATGGAGATTCAAAATGATATTGATAGAGTTACTAGTGCTATAAATCCATTAGCAGAAATGATTAGATTAAGACAAGCTACTGATTATACTGGCATTTTAAGTAGTACAATTTTAGAATCTGCAAAATTAGAAAGATTAGATGAGCTATTAGAGGAAATTATAGGAAATGGTCACAAAGCAATCATTTTTAGTAATTGGACTTCAATGACAAATCCTACTTTTGATAGATATAAAAATCTATATAATCCAGCAATTATAACAGGAGAAACTAAAGATAGAGTATCAGAAGAAAAGAAATTTATGGAAGATGATAGTTGTAAGATTATAATTGGTACAACTGGAGCAATGGGAACAGGATTAACTCTGACCGCAGCAACTTATGTAATCTTTTTAGATGAGCCGTGGAATAGAGCTTTAAGAGAACAAGCAGAAGATAGGGCGCACAGAATTGGTACAAAAGAAAATGTAAATATTATCTTTTTAATCTGCAAAAACACAATAGATGAAAGGATACATGATTTAGTGGAACAAAAAGGAGCATTAGCTGATTTAGTAGTTGATGGCCAAATAACTAGTCAAAATAAACCTCAATTAGTTGAATACTTATTATCATAAACAGAATACTAAAAAAATCTATATATTATATGAAAGGAGAATAAAATTATGGCAAAATTAACAACTGGACAAGTTGCAATTAGATTAGGAATTTCAACTTATACTTTGAAAAGATGGTATCAATTTTGGGAAACTTTAGCTAATACTGATGTATCAGAATTAAATAAATTAGTAGCAAATGGTATGCCTGCATTACCTCAATGTGAATATGTAGGTAATAGAAAAGATAGGATATGGAATGAAGATGATATCCCAGAGTTAGTTGAATTTAAAAAATGGGTTCCCGCAACAAAAAATGGAATCTTTACAAAATATTTGAAAGAAGGTAAATAATTATGAATGAACAAGAACAAGTATTAAATGAAATGATTAAAAATTTTTATGCTGACAAACAAGAGGCTGACTATTTTAAAAAAATGGCAGAAGATTTTAACTCTGCAATAAAAGAATTATTACAAAAATTAGAAAAAACTGAATTTGAAACTGATAATGGATTAGTTGCCAAAATAGTAACCCAGCATAGAGAAAATTTTATTGAAGAATCTCTAATGTTAAAATTAAAAGAATTGGGAGTTACAAAACCAATTAAAACTATTGAAGTGGTAGATTATGATATTTTAGAAGATGCTATCTATAATGGGGAATTAAATGCTGCTGAATTAAGCGATTGTAAACAAGTTAAAGATATAGTGACTTTGAAAGTATCAGAGAAGAAAGGAAAATAATAATATGAGACCAGATGAAAAGAAAGAAAAATTTACAATAGATGATATTAGATTTGGAGATATAGTTGTATTACGAGATACTAGCGAACTTGTATTTGCTAGTGGATATATGCATGCAGAATATGGTAGTAATTGGTGTGATGGATACACTTTAGATAGTTGGGAAAAATTAACTTTACAAAGAACAAATAATCCAAAATATGATATTATGCAAGTTATAAGGAATGGCAAAACTATTTGGAAAAGAAAAGTTACAGAAATGACTTTAGCTGAAGTATGCACTCAATTAGGTTATGATATTAAAATAGTTGAGGAGGAAGAATAAAATGAAATTTAAAGTGGGCGATAAAGTAAAAGAAATACCAAAAATTCATGGGGATAAAGTATTAACTATAAGACGTATTGATAAAGATGAAGATTGCTTTTTTGAAGAAACTACAGGTTTCGCACATTCCTATGGATTATACAAATATTATGAAAAATTAACATTAGACGATTTAGAGTTTGGAGATATTGTAACATTTAAAACTGGTATTAAAACAATAAATACTAGATATTATTTTATATCAGATAATGGTGTGATTTTTAATAAAAATTGTTATAATAATGATTTAACTTCATCAGATACATTTAATAATACGATAATAAAAGTTGAACGTGTAGGAAATATAATTTGGGAAAGAAATGAATCGAAAGTAAAAGAAATGACAATGAAAGAAATATCAGAAGCATTAGGTTATGAAGTGAAAATAATTAAGGAGGAATAATTATGATAAAGATTAATGAACAATATTATATTAATGCTGATACTAATTGTTATATTCTTAAAGAACGTAAAAAAATACAAGATGAAAATAGTAAAAATTATGGTGAACTTGTTTATAGAGATTTAGGATACTATGTATCATTAGAACAACTATTAAATGGATTAATGAAAAAAGAATTAAGAAAGTTTATAGCAAAAGATACAGAAAATTCTATTAAAGATTTAGTAGCTGAAATTAAAAAATTAAAAGAATTTATAAAAAGTTTAAATATAGATATATAATATATATGTCTATAACAAACGACAATATAGTTTAAATCGATTTTTATGTAAAAGTAATATAAGATTATTACTCAAGCATAAAAATCGTTTTAAACTAAATATAAAAGGAGATAAAATTATGAAAATATTAGAAATAGCAGATGATTGTATAAAATTCGATAATGGTTATGAATTAGAATATTATCATAGTCAGGATTGTTGTGAAAATGTTTATGCTGATTTTGAAATTTTAAAAACTTATAATTTGTCAACAAAAACAGGAGAAAAGATAAATATAAAAGAAATTGATTTTGAGGAAAGTTTAGATAACTTAATTCAAGAAATAAAAGGGACTGGTTTTAATATAACATCTAAAATTGGAGAAAAGTTTTTTATTCCTTGTTATAATGAACAAAATGGTTATTATTCTTCGGATTTAGAATTGATTTTATATAAATCTAGTAAATTAAAAGAAATATTAGATATTTCTAATTGTGTGAAAGATAATATTTATTAGGAGGATTTATTATGGAATATATACCAAAAGCAATACCAAAAGTTATCAAGTTTACAAGTAGAGCAAGTGTAAAGATAGTAGATAAGGCTAAACAAGAGCATTATTATACTATAGAATACGGCGAAGAAAGACAGATAGATAATTTCAATGAGGTGAATATAGATAAAGAAAGAAAAGCACTTATCGAAGATTGTAATATTATAGTGGATGACCAGGTCAAAGAAATTATTGAAACTTTTTTATGAAAGCATTAATAATTTTCAAAAGTTATAATATAATAATAGTATATAGAGTATTCACCCATAATTAAAAAGTTATAAATTTGATTTTAAAATCAGTTTATATAAATGAGAAGTGGTATAAGTTTTGGGTGAATAGCTTATATCACTTTTCTTTTATTTTAAAAAGGAGATTGCTATGGAAGATTTACAAAGAGATTTTAAAGGTATTTGGATACCAAAAGAAGTATGGTTAGATAGTAGATTAACCGCTCTAGACAAAATTATATTGATGGAAATACATAGTTTAGATTCTGAAGAAAAAGGTTGTTATGCTAGTAATAAATATCTTGCTGATTTTTGTCAATGTACCGAAACAAAAGTTTCAACTACAATTAGTAAACTAAAAGAATTTGGTTATATAGAATTAACTAATTTTGATGGTAGATATAGAAGTCTAAAAATAAAAAGTCTGTCTTTAAAAAATTTAAAGTCTGATATTAAAAATTTTAAATCTAATAATATAGATAATAATATATTAAATAATAATATCAATAATATAAATATTATTGATATAGAAAAAACAGAATCTACTAAAAGTTCTATTTTAGAAAAACCTAAAAAAGAATTAACAGAAAAACAAAAACAAGCTATAGAAAGAAATAAAATATTAGAAGAATTTATAAAAGATGAAGATGAAGATATACAAAAAGCATTTAAAGACTATGTTAATATTAGAAGAAAAAGAGGATTAGAGCCAAAACAATTACAAATTATTTTAGAAGATTTTGAAAAAGCTTATAAAAATAAATCCAAACAAGAAATATTAGAACAATTAAGAAAAGCAACTGCTGGCGGTTGGATGCAATTAGTATATACTTTCAATGGAAAACCAAAAACAACTTATGGTTCAAAACCAACTTTTGATAATACTGCTGGAAATGATGTTGGAAATAGAAAGATTACAGATGAAGAAATGGATAAATGGACTTTTGAAGAAAAAAGAAATTATATAATGGAAATGCAATATGCAGATATGACTCCAAAACAGAAAGATTTCTTTAATAAATATTGTTTAGCTAGAGATGAAAATGGAAATATACTAAAATTTTAAAAGGAGATAGCTAAAATGAGTTATAAATATACTAACAGTGAAGATTTAAAGATATTATTAGCTAGAAGAAAAGCAATTAAAGACGAAATATATAAAATTACAAATTGAATATCAAGCTTTGGAACACGTTTTATTAGACTTACATAACTACGAAAAGCCAACAGGGATAAGTATAGATGATGAGATAGAAAGACTTAAAAAATTAAAAGATGAAGAAGAAAGGTTAAGTGGAAGATGAGTGAATTAGCTGAATATTGGAAAGATGTTAAGCCATTTTATAAAGGATTACATAGTCAGAGAGTAGCAAAAACGCCTGATAGAATTGAGTATGCAATAAGTGAATTTACAAAAAATGGAATAAGTGCAGAACTTAAAAATGAACAAACAGGGCAGTTTAATATTAGAAAAGATAACAACATTATAGTTTATTATTGTTCTACTGGAAAAGTATTATTAAATAACAAGCCAAAAGAAGCAAGAGGAATTAAATATGTAATAGGTTTGTATAAGAATTTAAAAGGAGAAAATAAATGAGTGAAGATAAAATAGCAAGAAAATGCCATTGGTGTGACGAAATATTATATGTAAAAGACATTATAGAATTATCAAATGCAAGAGGATATGGTTATTATATAATTTGTCCAAAATGTAATAATAGAAATGTTATACAAGAAATTGATTTAGTGGGAGAGATAAAAGATGAGTGAAGAAGAAATAATAAAAGAAATTAAAAAATATATTGTAAAGGAGAATAAAAATGAAAAATAAATTAAATTTTATAATCTTATTACTATCTATAGTAGGAATTTTATTTATCTTAACTGGTTGTACTGAAGTTGGTAGAGTTTCACATAATTTAGGTCAAGAAGCTGATAATTTTAATATAACTAGAAGAATTGTGGTATATAACGCAAGAACAGATACAATAATTTTTGAGTTAATTGGGAATTTTAGTTTACAAAATAGTACTGCATCAGAATTAGAAGTAATATGTGAAGTTGATAAAAATGTATATAAAAAGCATTTTATTTATTTGAATAGCAATGTTCTATATGTTGTAGAAGATGTTAGTGGAGCTTTTGTAGATAAATATCATTATGAAGTAAATTATATACCAGAAATGATAATACCTTTTACATTTAAAAGCAATGATTAAACAAACTAATAAATTTTTCTATATATTATATGAAAGGAGTTGTTGATTATGGAAGAAACAAAAATTCAAAAAATATTAACATATCTTGAAAATGGAGGCAGAATTACAGATATGAAAGCAGTAGAAATAGCAAAAAGCTATAGATTAAGTGCTATAATATATGAATTAAGACATTATAGAGGATTAAATATACAAGATAGATGGCTACAAAATGAAAATACAGGTGCAAGATACAAAGAATATTTTCTAGTATAGGAGAATTATTATGTCAGATTTAGATAACGATG
>Ga0310696_10007424_pt1 | contig 12867 bp, 8 predicted proteins | sample AusTroGonzalo_MG_4_FD_203885 | JGI IMG/M metagenome (GOLD analysis project Ga0310696, IMG submission 203885) | Bovine rumen microbial communities from tropical cattle in Woodstock, Queensland, Australia - Gonzalo_02 (v2) (version 2) | ecosystem: Host-associated > Mammals > Digestive system >... | reverse complement strand
ACCTACGGAATCAGGCAAGCAGATTTGCAGAAAAAGTCTCTGATTTCCGAAAATGTTGTGACAGGATCGTTGGAATCTTTCGGAAGTGATAATGAAATTGTTTTAGGTCATTCTTTGGCGTCTCGCTCTGGACTGATTTTGGGAGACGAAGTTGTTCTGATTGTTCCTGAAATGGAAGAAACGGGGTTTGGATTTGTTCCTCGCAAAAAAACTTTTCGATTGGTTGCAACATTCAAATCGGGAATGCACGAGTATGATAATTCTGTCGCCTATATTCCACTGGATATATCTCAAAAGCTGTTCAGAATGAAAGGCCGTATCGGCGTAATTTCGATTTTTACCGATAATCCTTTGAATATAAAAGAAATAAAATCGTCGATTCAAGAAAAGTTTAGAAATTCATTTGTAATTACGGATTGGCAGTCTAACAACAGCTCATTTATGCGTGCAGTTGAGATTGAGCGCAATGTTATGTTTTTGATTCTGACTTTGATAACCCTGGTCGCGAGTTTTAACATTATTTCCTGCATGATTATGCTAGTAAAAGACAAGGAAAAGGATATTGCGATCTTGAGAACGATAGGCCTTTCGAGATCTGCCGTCACTCGGGTATTTTTTACCGTCGGTGCGTCGATAGGAGTCACTGGGACCTTCGTTGGATCTATTTTGGGACTGCTTTTTTCCATGAATATCAAAAATATTCAACAGTGGATTGAGTCCGCGTTGCATACTCAAGTGTTTTCTCCTGAAGTTTATTTTTTGACTCACCTTCCTTCTCTTATAAGACCGCTGGATGTAATACTGACCATTGGCGTGTCTCTTTTCTTGTCATGCATCGCGACATTGTACCCGGCGCGAAAAGCTAGTAAACTGAATCCTACGGAAATATTGAGATATGCGTAACACAGATAAACCTAACCTGATAATTGAACTGCAGAATATTTTTAAAAGATATTCTTTGAAAGATTCTTTTGTCCTGGAAAATGTATCTTTGTCCGTGAAAGAATCAGAAGTTATTGCGTTGCTGGGCCCGTCAGGATCGGGGAAATCTACCTTGTTGCATATCGCAGGACTAATAGACTGTCCTACTGAAGGAAAAATTGTTTTTGAAAATAAAAAAATCGAAAACCTTTCGGACGAGGGAAAAACTCTTTTGCGTTTGCGTAAAATCGGTTTTGTTTATCAATATCATCATCTGTTGCAGGAATTTTCTGCCCTCGAAAATGTGATGTTGCCTATGTTGATTGCGGGAAGAAAAAAGAAAGAAGCTCAAGAAAAGGCGGAACATCTTCTTGAAATGTTAGGATTGAAAGACAAGGTTTCGATGTTTCCTTCTGAACTTTCCGGAGGACAAAAACAGAGAGTAGCAATAGCCCGCGCGATGGTCAACGATCCAATTTTGCTTTTGGCCGATGAACCTACGGGAAATCTCGATCCGGAGACAGCGCAATCCGTATTCGATGACATGTTAAAGATCATGGAAGACAATCACATGTCTGCGGTTGTTGCAACCCACAACTATGATATTGCAAAAAAAATGCACCGACAGTGTTCACTGGAAGATGGGAATTTGATCGAAAAATGATACCGTTCATACATCTTCGCCTGCATTCTGCTTATTCTCTCGCCGAAGGAGCGATAAAAATCGAAAAGCTGGTGCATCTTTGCGAAGAAAATAAGATGCCGGCGGTCGCTGTGACGGACACAAACAATCTTTTCGGAGGAATGGAGTTCTGTATAAAATGCGCCGATCATGGAATTCAACCTATCGTCGCATGTCAGCTGAATATCCAACACCCGACACCGACGAAGCATCCGACCAGTGTTTTGTTATACGCTCAGAATAAAAACGGATATCAAAATTTAATACAATTGATATCTAACGCGTATTTGCACCCTTCTTCGGATTTACATCCGGAAATTCCATTGAATCTATTCGAAAAATATTCTCAGGACATAATATTGGCGACAGGAGGAGCAGAAGGTTCCCTTGGCACTTTTATTTTGGAGAATAATATTGATGAAGCAAAAGAGTATCTCCGCTACTTAAATAAATACTTTGAAAATCGTTTATATGTCGAAATATCGAGGCACAACAAGGAAGTCGAATCTCTGACTGAAGAAAAAATGATTTCTTTGGCTTACGACTTTAATTTGCCTTTGTTGGCCACGAATAATGTTTGCTACGCGACTTCCGAGGATTTCGAAGCCCATGATGTCTTAATTTGTATCTCTCAAATTAAAACAATCTATGATTCAGAAAGGCAGACGTCTTTCCCGGATTATTACTTCAAAACCCAAGAGGAAATGAACGAGTTGTTTCACGATTTGCCGGAAGCTCTGGAAAATTCCGTACATATTGCTGAAAGATGTTCTTTCATGCTGTCGAAACAGAAGCCATTGTTGCCTATTTTTAAAACGAAAAGCGGAAAATCTCAGGATGACGAACTCGAGGATATGTCTCGCCGGGGGCTGGAAGAAAAATTATCGGTTTTCGCAAATGATAAAGACTACGATCAGAAAAGAAAAACATATTTCGATAGATTAGAGTACGAGCTAGGCGTTATAAAAACTATGGGATTCAGCGGATACTTCCTCATAGTTGCCGATTATGTTCGATGGGCGAAATCGCAAAACATTCCCGTTGGTCCGGGGCGTGGTTCCGGAGCAGGTTCCATCGTGGCTTGGTCCATTCACATTACGGACGTAGATCCGATAAGATTTAAGTTATTTTTCGAAAGATTTTTGAATCCTGATCGTGTTTCAATGCCGGACTTCGATATCGATTTTTGCCAAGCTCGACGAGAAGAAGTTATCGAATATGTGCAAAAAAAATACGGATATCAGTCAGTTGCGCAGATCACAACTTTCGGAAAGTTGCAGGCCAAGGCCGTCATAAAAGACGTCGGAAGAGTGTTGGCGATGCCGTACGGATTCGTGGACAAAATTTCGAAGTTGATTCCTTTCAGTCCGACCAATCCTTTAACTTTGCAAGAAGGCATCGACAGAGAACCTATTCTGCAGGAACTTATCAAAACTGACCCGCAAGTACAAAAACTTATGGAAATTGCTTTACGTTTGGAAGGACTTTACAGAAATCCGGGCGTTCACGCGGCGGGTGTCGTTATATCTGATAAAAATTTGCAGGATATTGTTCCTCTTTACAAAGATGCCAAGTCGGATATGCCGTCGACTCAGTTTTCAACAAAATACGTTGAATCCGCCAGTCTGATAAAATTCGACTTTTTGGGATTGAAAACTTTAACGGTAATTCAGAAAGCCATCGATCTGATAAATAAAAGAGGAATCGAACTGACAAGTCATTCCATTCCTATCGATGATAAAAAAACTTTTGATTTGATAAAGGCAGTAAATTGTGTCGGTGTGTTCCAGATCGAAAGCGGCGGAATGAAGGATGTCGTTAAAAAACTGCAGCCGGATAGGATTGAAGATATTATAGCGTTGGTCGCGCTGTATCGGCCTGGACCGATGGATGACATCCCGAAATATATCGCATGCAAACATGGTCTGGAAAAAATTTCATATCTACATGAAAAACTCGTTCCGATTTTGGAAGAAACTTATGGGGTGATGGTTTATCAGGAACAAGTTATGCAAATTGCTCAGTCTATGGGGGGATACTCTTTAGGACAAGCGGATATTTTGCGGCGTGCAATGGGAAAGAAAAATAAAGAGGAGATGCAAGCGCAAAAAAAGCGGTTTATCGACGGAGCGATTGAAAGAGGCATCGACAGATCCATTGCTGAAAAACTTTTCGAGCAAATGAGTAAGTTCGCAAGTTACGGATTTAACAAATCGCATTCAACTCCGTACGGATTGTTAACCTACCAAACTGCATTCTTGAAAGCCAATTACATGATGGAATTTTACGCAGCTATCATGACCATCGATATGACCAACGTAGACAAGTTATTTGCTTATTATCAGGATGCAAAAAGCAACGGAATAAAAATCGCACCACCCGACATCAATCTATCTGAAGGTGATTTTATCATAGATTATGAAAACGGATTGTTACGCTACAGTTTAGCAGCAATTAAGGGAGCAGGAATTGCCGTTGTAAACGAAATTGTGAAAGAAAGAAAAGTTAACGGAGACTATAAATCCGTGTTTGATTTCGTCGAAAGAAATGCTCCGAAAAAAATCATCAACAGAAAAATTTTCGAGAATTTTATAAAGGCAGGAGTTTTCGATAGCTTGCATCCGAATCGGCACCAGCTATTCGATTCGCTGGACGACATTATGTCAGTGAAAGTCTCCGACGATCAGTTTTCTTTGTTCCAAAATACTTATCCGGAATTGAAGAAAGTCCCGGAATGGAACGAATCTGAAAAATTACAGCACGAGTTCGGCGTGATAGGTTTCTATGTTTCAGCACACCCTTTGCAACATTATGAATCCATTATACAAAAATTTCAGTTTCCCCTACTTTCAGAAGCAGCCAAATTTTCGCGAACGAAAGTCGTGGCCGTAATTAACAATGTAACTGTAAAAACAACCAAAAACCAAAACAAATTCGCAGTCCTTAATGTCTCTGATACATCAGGGACGGTTGAGGTTACTTTGTTCGGAGAAGTATACGACAGAAATCGTGAAATCTTAGAGGTCGGGAATATTGTTCTAATCCAATTGAATTGTTTTAAAAATGAAGGACAAACTCGATTCAGCGCGGAATCTATTCAAAAATTTGATAAAAACTACAATGGAGAAGATGCTCCTGTAAAAAAAACTTATCGCACTCAAGGATATTCTAAAACTAAGCTTTTGGATATGACTTTGCGCATTACTATTTCTGATCAAAAGGGATGGTTGGGGGTAAAGAGTCTTATAAGTAAGTTTAAGAAAAACGGCAACTATTCTTTAGAGCTAAAATTTCCCGAGGGCATGATAGTATTACCTGAAAAATATAATCTTTCGTCTTACGATATATTAGACCTCAGGGAGGTAGTTGGAATAAGTAACGTTACAGAGACACAGAAAGAAAATTTATAAAAAATTTTGAAGCTAAATAATTAAACAAAAGGAATAAAAAGATGGTAGAAAAGCTTTATGACTGGATGATGAAACAAGCAGAAAGCAAAAATGCACTTCGCGTTTTGATGTTTGTATCTTTTATAGAAAGTTCATTTTTCCCGTTGCCGCCTGATCCTGTGTTGGCTGTTGTCGTAGCGAAAAACCAAAATAAGGCAATGTACTACGCTTCCATGTGTGCCTTGGCGTCCGTGTTAGGCGGATTTTTAGGATATTTTATCGGGTTTGCTTGCTTTAAAACTTTAGGAGTTTACATACTGGATTGGTTCAACATAACGCCGGAGCGGTTCGATAAATTGGTCTTGGACATGGGAAGAGATACCTGGGCTTTCTGGCTAATCTGCGCAAAAGGATTGACTCCTATTCCGTTTAAGATCGTAACCATAGCCAGCGGATTTGCAAAAGTTAATCTTTGGGTATTTTTAGTCGCCTCGATTATTACCCGTACGACCAGATTTGTTATTCTTTCATGGGTCTGTAAAAGATATGGTGACTTCGTTTTGAATTTTATCGAAAAACACAAAAAAATCGCTTTGCTTGCCATAATTTTTATAGTTATCATCGGATTTGTATTGATTAAATTTTTGATGAAATGAAAAAGGGAATGTTCGAAAACTTTGATGCTCTGTTATTTATAAAAAATAGTTTGTATCCAAATTTTAACGACGACGAAAATACAGATTTTTTAAAGCAGTTTTGCGGATTAAAAGCTTCTGCCGGAGCGGTGTTCGTCTCCGGAAGCAAGTCCGCTGTTTTCGTCGACGGAAGATATGAACTTGCAGCGAAAATGTCGGTGGACTCGGACAAGTTTTCAATAAGGTCTCTTTCTCTGAAAGAAATAATCAGCTGGATAAAAACAAGTATTCCCGCCGATTCCAGAATCGCATTTGATCCGCGATTTTTTTCTCATTCGTTTTTAAAAAAAATAAAAACGGAATTAGCTGATTATAATTTTTCAGAAGTTGACTTGGACTCCATGTTCGATGTAAAAAAATTCAAAAGAGAATCTGAAATTATTTCGTTGGAATCCGAAAAAAATGAATCGAAATTTGAATCGGTTTACAAATTAATATCAGAAAATAATCTCGACGGATATTTGATTTGTGACCCCTGCTCTTCTGCTTGGCTGTTAAATCGACGAGATGTAAAAACAAAAGATGTTCCTGTGCCTTTGGGCTATTTTTTGATAACCAAGGACAGAAAAAAAATATTTTATTTTGACGATAATTATTCGAATTCTTCCGAAAAACATATTCGTGATTTGATGAAAGATATCTCCAATTTTTCAAGAATCGGATTGGATTTTAATGAGTCGCCAGCTTTTATAAATTCACAAAATTTGGTTGATATAAAAAATCCGATTCCGGATTTAAAATACATAAAAACGGCAAAAGAAATTGAAAATATAAAGAAAATTACAATTGAAGATTCTGAAGCCATCGTTAAATTTCTATTTTGGTTTTATCAAACAAAGAATATCTATGAATTGGATTGTGTAAACCAAATTTTTTTAAATCGAAAAGAATCTCAGAATTTTATCGAAAACAGTTTCGATACCATTGCCGCTGCCGACGAAAATTCCGCGATTGTTCATTATTCTCCGACATCGGACTCTAACAAAAAAATTGAAAAATTTTTGCTTTTGGATTCCGGCGGGCAATACAAATTCGGAACAACGGATATCACTCGGACTCTTACAAAAGAGCCACCATCTGAGACGGAAAAATTATATTACACGTTGGTTCTCAAAGGACATATCGCCGTAGCGAGCGCAAAACTCAAAAAAGGATCGAACGCAGCAATATTGGACAATCTCGCTCGAAAATTTTTGCAGCAACATTCTCTGGATTACAGTCATTCCACGGGGCATGGCATTGGATATATGCTGAGTGTTCACGAAGGTCCTTTTGCAATTTCTCGGAATAATAAAATCCCACTGCGATCAAATATTTTGCTTTCAAACGAACCAGGAGTTTATGTTGAAAATCACATGGGAGTGCGGCTGGAAAATATGATTGTCACAGAAGAGAAGGATAACCTTATTTGCTTTGATACAATCTCGTTGGTTCCGTTCGATAACAAACTGATCAACCATTCTCTTCTGAATGCGGATGAAGAATTATGGTTGAAAAATTATAACGAAAAAATTCTCGACGAACTAAGACTTCCGAAAAACATTCGCTGTTGGCTTATTGACTATATAAAGGAATAAAAATTCAACAGGACATAATCAGAGCAACTACTAGCTAAGATCAAAGATCGTCGTTTCCTACATAAACTTTTTCGACACGGCTACCCAATCGGCAGGTAATTTCGTGCGGAATTGTTCCCAGCTCAAGTGCCCATTTTTCGACGGTATAATCAGGAGAATGAGTTAAGGCAACCCAGTTTCCTAACTTCAGATATTTTTCATCAACTTCCGAGGCATCAAGAGTTATATAATCCATCGAAATTCGACCGACCATAGGCAACCTTTTACCCCCTAAAAAGCCGTACCCAAATCCGGAAAATTTTCTCATGAATCCATCCGAATATCCCATTCCAATGGTTATGGAAGTCATATCGCGAGACACCGTGAAAGTCGAGCCATATCCAATCGTGTCGCCTTTTTTCAGATGGTTAACCTGGACGATTCTCGAAAAAATATCCATTACTGGTTTCACTATTCCTATCATATCTTCACGAATGGAAAAACCGTAAATAGCCTTCCCCGGTCTTACCATATCGAACTGATAATCTTTTCCTAAAAAAATACCGTTGGTCGCTGAAAGACAAGATTTCGGATTTCCGAATTTTTTTAACGCAATCTTGAATCTTTCCAACTGCTTTTTATTCATTTCGCTGGAAGCATCGTCCGCACAAGCCAAATGACTCATCACGAAAAGCAAATTCAGATTATTCAAAATATCGTCAAGACTGCGTTGTTCGTCTTCTTCTAAAAATCCGTTGCGAGACATTCCCGTGTCCACGTGAACGGCAACATCTAATTTCTTGTTTAAAGCTTTTGCTTTTTTTACCCAAAGATCTGCCTGAACCCAATTGTTTATAACAGGAATCAGCTTATATTTAAGCAAAATATCCTCTGTATTTTCAAAAACTCCACTCAAAACGAAAATTCGAACATTTTCATCAGGAAGTAAGTTCCTTATTTCGATTCCTTCGTCGATTGTTGCAACAAAAAAATTTCTGCAACCTTCCTTGTAAAGCCTTTTGCTGACGGGAACGGCTCCGAAACCATAGGAATTTCCCTTAACCACAGCAGACACTATCGAACCTTTCGCGAGCTCATCTTCAACTTTATGATAGTTATAAGCGATATTATCTAAATTTATTACCGCAACCGACAGCACCTGTGGCGCAACTTTATCCAAAACTTTCCGAAAATCCATTCTTTATACCTGTTTCTACCTATTATCAGCTAAATTATCAAACTTCGTAAATTGACCGTCGAAAAACAGCTCCACCGTACCAATAGGACCATGTCGTTGCTTCGCGATAATAATTTCTGCTTTGTTGTAAGCATTTTGCATCTTTGTATACCACTTATCGAATTCCGGGGTCCCCTCTTGAGGCTTCGTTCTTTCGAGATAATATTCTTCTCTGTAAACAAACATCACGACATCGGCATCTTGCTCAATAGATCCCGATTCACGAAGATCCGCCAGCTGCGGACGTTTATCATCACGAATCTCAACAGCTCGAGATAACTGCGACAAAGCTATAATCGGAATATTCAGCTCTTTGGCCAATCCTTTCAGTGATCGTGTAATCTCGGAAATTTCCTGAACACGATTGTCATTGCGACGGTCAGAACTACCTTGAAGCAATTGCAGGTAGTCGATAACGATCAAATCCAACCCTTCTTTTCTTTGCAACTTTCTCGCACGAGTTCGTACGGAAGAAACCGTCATTGCCGGAGTATCCTCTATAAACAACGGAATATTCGCCAATTTTTTCTGAAGCCCCCTTATCTTTCCGATTTCCTCTTCTTTAATTTCTCCTCTGCGAATTTTTTCAGAAGGAATCATACTCTCCTGTGACAAAATACGAGAAACCAACTGTTCTGCAGACATTTCCAGAGAAAAAAATGCGACCTTCCCCGCTCCTTCTCTGCCAAGTAACTTATCCATCGCGACTTTAAAAGCAATATTTGTCGCCAAAGCGGTTTTTCCCATGGATGGACGACCCGCAAGAATAATTAAATCCGACTTGTTGAGTCCTCCCAATTTCCGATTTAAATCTATAAATCCACTGGTAACACCAATAAGTTTATTTTCACTTTTATACGCTTCTTCTATAGTTTGAACAGCTGTCTTGGCAACGTCAGAGAAACTCATACACATTCCGCGAGTGTTATCCATCGCTAAATCATACAGCCGAGCTTCCGCCTTTTCTATCAGAGATTCACTGTTCGAATCTAAATCAAAAGTCGACGCATCATGAACAATATCCTCACCGATGAGAATAAGCTGTCGTCGATTATATAAATCATAGATGAGTCGGGCATAATCTTCTACACTGGCAACAGAAACTACCGAATTTACTAACTGAATCAGATAGCTTCCGCTTTCAATTTTCTGTAAACTGTCGCTTTTTTCAAAATACGAACGCAAAGTAATGGGATCTGCTACCAAACCTTGGGAAATCAATTTACTAATTGCTGCGAAAATTTCTCCGTTTATTGGAACAAAAAAATGCGCCGGGGATATCATATCTGAAATATCCTCGAAACATTCATTATTCAACATAAGAGCACCGAGCAAAGACTGCTCTGCCTCTAAATTGTGAGGCAACTCTCGCATCTGTTGTACTTGAAATTTAGACTCCAGCGGATCCATTTCTCTCTTATTACTAAAAAACCGTTAAAGTATACTACCGTACGCAATTTTTCGCAAAAATTTTTCTCGACATATTTTCGTCGATAGCGCGAATTATCATTATTTATTCTGCATAAGGATTTTTTCTCTGTCTTATAAAAATCCGCAGCGGAATACCATCAAAATCAAAAGATTTTCTTAAATTATTCAGAAGATATTTTTCATAACTCGCCGGCAAGTGTTCACTGCGGTTTGCGAAAACAGCAAAAGTCGGGGGACGCGTGTTTGTCTGCGAAATATATTTCAATTTTATAGGCATACCATTAACCAACGGAGGGTGATTTTTTTCGACCGCCCACTGAAACCATTTATTAAGAGCACTTGTTGGAATTCGGATGTTCCACTTATCGTAAAGTTCAAAAGCCTTGTTGAAAATTCGGGCCAGTCCCAGTTTTTCTTTCGCTGAAACTAACAGGCAGGGAACTCCCAGCAGCTGAGAAAATTCATATTTAGCCCGACGTTCTACGTCCTTTTGAATTTCTTCCGCATTCGAAACAACATCACTTTTATTAAGAGCAAAAATTATAATTTTTCCCTCCTCAAAAGCCTTGCGGGCAATGGTTATGTCTTGTTTTTCCAAAGGATGTCGGATATCCATGACCAATACTACCACATGAGATTGTTTTACATGTCTCCAAGCATCAGATACAGAAATATTCTCCACTTTTTCCTGAATTTTGGCTTTCTTTCTTTGTCCTGCCGTATCGATCAGGGAAATACTTCTGCCTTTGTATTTCCAATTCAGGGTAATAGAATCCCGAGTAATTCCCGCCTTGTCCCCTGTCAACAAACGATTTTCTCCGATAATAGCGTTAATCAAAGTAGATTTTCCTACATTCGGACGTCCGACAATCGTGACTTTTAACGGAATCTCCCCCTCTTCCATAACCTCTTCTTCGGGAAAATCAAAATTACTTATCGAATTTAACAAGCCATCTAATCCCAAATTATGTTCTGCTGAAATCGCAATACCGTCTCCGAATCCCAACCGAATAACATCGACTTGAGTTGACGGTTTTTCGCATTTGTTTTTTATCACAACCACCGGACGATTGCCGCATTGCTTAAATGACTTTCGCAACCACGCGGCTACAGCTTTATCGTATTCCGTAACACCCTCGATGGCATCAATAACGAAAAATACAACATCCGATTCCGACAACGCAGCAAACGACTGCAAATTCATAGATTTAGCCAGATCGTCTTTTGAAAAAGTGTCGATCCCCGGGGTATCAATGACCTGAATGCGAATCCCAAAAAAATCAGCATCTATAACTTTTCTGTCGCGGGTAATCCCAGGCATATCTCCGACGATAGCATTTTTTTTGCCGACCAAACGATTAAAAAGTGTAGACTTCCCCACGTTAGGACGTCCTATCAAAGCAATTTTCATAATTTAACACCGAATCAATACGTAAAAGCAGTTTATCACAGTATCTTTACGCAAACAATCTGAACAAAACTTATACCCTCGTTTCGACAAACCATCTCGTATTTTTGCTCAAAATTTCAGCGTTTTACTTCTCTTTTTTTAGAATTGATACCTAATTTATCGATAATCTCTTCACATGTAAGAATTCCCTGATGAACTCGGCCATCAAGAACAAATGCCGGTACGGAAGATATTTGCAATTCGTGCATGGCTCTTTGTTGTTCTTTCATGAGTCCCGCAGAAATTTTCTTATATTCAGGATTGTTTGTGTCCAAATATTTTGCGACTAGCTTGCTATCGTATCCGGCCTTCACAAAAATTTGTTTTAAAAATTCGCGAGGGGTTTTCGATTTTAGCCACTCCTTTTGAGAATCAAAAATTACCTTATATAAGGAGACGGCATCCTTGGATTCTTTGTAAAAAATCCGCATTAAAATCGCCGCCTCCAATGCTCCGAGATCATCTATATAATTGCGTAAAATGACTTTTAACTCTCGGGAATCGACATTCTGATTTTTCAGCTTGGGTAATTCTTCTTCATGAAATTTACAACAATGACTACAGCTAAATGAAGAATATATCACTAACGTATGAGGCGCGTTTTTGTCCCCTATAACAATTTCCTCAAGCTTGAAATGATCAGGAATGTCCAGATTTTTCAGATTCTCAGAAAATGATTTATTTTCATCAACAAATTGCTGTTTGGGCTCTTGAATATCACGAGCCCAAACACTCAAACAGCAAAATAAAAAACAAATTAACTTTTTCATCTCGCCTATTTCATTCCCCCTCTACTTTATTCTGTTAAATTTTCAAAATGTTAACCGAATCACTATCAAAATCGTTCAACATCACGATACTGTCTCCGGTCTTGGCAAACTTTCTGTTCAAAACTTCGGACGCCGCAATTTTCCCAAGTTTATCCTGATCAAATTCCTTTTTCATTACAAATGAATAAACACCACACAATAAACCGGCCTGACGAGCAACCTGCTCCGAACTCGTTCCCAACAGAATCGGACATGTAGGTCTGAACCTCGAGCAACAAGCAACATGTTCGAAAGAATCTGAAAACATTACGATGCAGGATGCGTTACTGTACATCGCAGCCGATTTTGCGGCTTTACACTTTGCGTCCAATGAAGTTTGATGCGGACACTGAGTATCGTCCTCAATTCTTCTTATACAGCTAGGATCTTTTTCCGTAACTTCAATAATTTTGCTCATCATTTCAACAGCTTCCAAAGGATATTGCCCTGACGCAGACTCCGCCGATAACATAGTCGCGTCCGCCCCGCAATACACGGCGGTTGCAACATCCGAGACCTCTGCTCGGGTCGGACTTGGAGAAGTTATCATAGACTCCAACATCTGCGTAGCAACAATGACAGGCTTTCCCATTCTGTGACACGTATTTATAATTCGACGCTGAGCCATAGGAACTTCTTCAGGATTCATTTCAACACCTAAATCGCCTCTGGCTACCATGATACCGTCTGAAATCTT
>Ga0310696_10007422_pt1 | contig 12869 bp, 7 predicted proteins | sample AusTroGonzalo_MG_4_FD_203885 | JGI IMG/M metagenome (GOLD analysis project Ga0310696, IMG submission 203885) | Bovine rumen microbial communities from tropical cattle in Woodstock, Queensland, Australia - Gonzalo_02 (v2) (version 2) | ecosystem: Host-associated > Mammals > Digestive system >... | reverse complement strand
CATGGCCTTGCTCACACGTAAGAGGCGGTCGGCATCGGTGGTCTCGCTGACGATGAAGCGCTGGGCATCGAAGTCGTAGAGGGCGTGGCCCGTGGAGTCGATGAGCCATTGCGCATTATAATAGTTGTGCACGGCGGTGGGATAGACGTAGGTCTCGGAGACCACATCACGGCTGAACGTGAAGTCGTCGTGCGGCAGTTCCATCTGTCCTAAGAGCGTGGCGGCTAGATCGCTCTGGTTGCAGAGCACGTCAATGGTGCGGGGTTCCATCACGGCGCCGCCTATCCACAGCATGGGGATGTGATTCTTCTGGAGGGGCGTCGACTGGTCGATGCTTCCGTTGTTGATGCCGTGGTCGGCGGTGATGACAATAAGCAGGTTCGCCCAAGCAGGCGTCTTCTTCAGGCGCTGCACGAAGTCGTAGAGGCAGTCATCGACGTAGGCAAAGGCATTCATCACCTCATCACTCTTCTTGTGTACCGGCACGTCCCAAGGCTCGTGGGAAGAGAGGGTGAGGAAACCGAAAAGACACCCACCCCCATCCCCTCCCGTGCGGGAGGGGCATTTAGATACCCTGCCGCCAGAGTATTCAACCTCCCCTCCCGCACGGGAGGGGTCGGGGGTGGGTATTCTGGAGGCGGTCCTTACAATCTCGTTATAGAGGGTGTTGAAGGTAATGTCATCGCGGACACCCCACTTGGCTGAGTGCTGGTCAGAGCGGCTATAGTCGTCCATGCTGATGAGACGCTCCCAACCCGTGGAGATGAGGTAGCTGCGCATGTTCGTGAAATTGATGTCGCCACCATAGAGGAAGGACGTCTGATAGTCCTGCGCCTTCAGGGTGCGTGCAATGCTGGGCAGCGAGCGGCTCTTCTCAGGCATTTTCATCACCGAGACGCTGGGGAACGACGGATAGCCGCTCAACGTGCAGACGGTACCGCGGTCGGTGCGCCAGGAGTTGGCATAGCAACGGCTGAAGTTGATGCCCTCCTGCTTCAGCTGCTGCAAGTGCGGCATCGCCTCGGCAAACTGCTCGCCGGCACTTTCCAAGAGGATGATGACGATGTTGGGGCGTGTGGTGGTGAGTAGGGTGTCGCTCTGCACGCTCTCGGTAGTATAGACATTGGCCGTCAGCCGCTTGCACTCTGCATCGTCCATGAAATTATACTGCGAGAGGTCGCCCAACTGGTGGCTCAGCGAATAGAGGAAGCTGAACACGGGATTCACCGCCGCATGGTTGAGGAACTGATTCTGCGAGTAGTACACCTGCCCGATGTTCGTTGTCGACTCGCTCAGGCCGCCACGGATGCCGATGACCATGAGAGGTAAGAGCAGGATATGGAGGAGGGTATGAAAAATAGACTCTCCCCCAACCCCTCCCTTATAGGGAGGGGAGCAATTACCTTGCGAGCCCGAACTATCTGCCTTGAGGGTATCTTCTCCCCTCCCTACAAGGGAGGGGTTGGGGGAGAGTCTGCAGGGTCTGTACAGCCAGTAGAACCCCACCGTCAGCCCCACCACGAGGATGAACCGCAGCAGCAGATAACCTACGCTGACACTCTGCGTAATGCCCTCGGGTTGCGAGAGATACATCAGGCAAGAGGCATCGAGTTTGAAACCCCAGAATGGATAGAGGCTGGTGTCGGCCACAAAGGCCAGCGCGAAGGCAAACGAGATGATAGCGAAGTACACCCTCAGCACCCAAGCAATGATTTTCGTTCCCGTTTTCGTCTTCGTTGTCCATAAGGACACCATGCTCACCAACAGGGGAACGATAAGAAAATAGAGGGCTGTGGAGAGGTCGAGCGACAGGCCATGACGCAGCACATCGAAATAGTCCGATGCGCTGACATCATGGCCTGATGCGTTGCAGAGCATGAACACCACCTTGGCCAACAGGAACAACAGCACCGTCAGCCCATAGGTGTGTAGCAGGAAGAGAACGCGATGCTTCAAAGCGCCGTAAACAGGTTAGACTTACTCACTCAGCATGGTCACCTCTATGCGGGCGCCGTTCTTCAACAACTGGCGGGCCAACTGCTGCACATCGGCAGCCGTCATCTGGCGCACCATATCGCAGTAGCCGTCATCGAAGTCGGCATTGTCGTCGAGCTGGTGCCAAGCCACATAGTCCCAATAGTCATTGGTGATGGCCACCTGCTGATACTGCTTGAGCAGATACTCGCGCACCTTCTCCATCGACGAAGCGGCAGGACCGTTGTCGGCAATGTTCTTCAGCTGTTGGTAGACGATGGGATTCAGCTCCTCATAGCGTGTGGGATCGGCATTGTAGGAGATGCGCACCATTGTGTTGGGCTTGTCGTCCTTGTCGAGATCGAAGTCGACGCTGACGCCGTAGGTGCCACCCTTCTCCTCGCGCACCGAGTCGGTATAGGCGATGCTAAGCGTGCGCTTCAGGAAGTCGAGGACGAGGTCGTTCTTCGGTGTGAACTCGAGGTCGGCCATGTAGAAGATGCTGACATTGGCCAACGGCGTAGCCATCTTCTTCTTAAAGATGTGGGTGCCGTCCTTCGCTACGACCTGTGGGATGACCTGAGTGGTGACAGGCGTGGGTTGAGCGTTGACTGATGGCAGGCTGGCCAGATACTTGCAGACGAGCGGACGGAGTTCGTCGAGCGACATGTTGCCGATGATGACGGTCTTGAAATCAGCGGCATTAGAGAAGCTCTGCTTGTAGAGCTCGAACATGCGGTCGTAGCTGACACGGGCCAGACGGGCCTGCGACATCGGCTCCAAACGCGGATGATGACCGTAGAGGATGGCCGTGATGGAGTCGTTGTAGTCCACTCGCGGCGAAGCATTGCGGTTGTTCAGGAACGAATGGGTGCGATTCTTCAGAGCCTCGAAGGCCTCGGTATCGCGACGCGGCTGCGAGAAATAGAGATAGACCAGCTGCATCATTGTCTCAGTGTCTTGCAACGAAGCACCACCGGTGATGCTGCGCGAACGGGAACCGACGGATGGCGACACACGCACACTACGACCGTTCAGAATCTTGCGCAATTGCAGGGCATCCCACTGGCCTACGCCGCCGTCGGTCACGGAACTCGTCAGCAGCGAGAAGTTGTCGATATCCTCGTCGCCAAAGAGGCTGGTGCCACCATCGGCACGCATCTTCAGCTGCACCACATTGCTACTAAAGTCGGTCTGGCGCACATACACCTTCATGCCGTTGGAGAGCGTCAGCTCCGTGAAGCCGTGCATCCAAGGCTTCTCGCTGACGATGGTGCCGGCCACAGGTTGCTCAGTCAGCAGCTCAGTACCCAGCTGCTGCTCCTCGACAGGTGCATACTGCTGGCGCTGAGTGGCCAGGATAACATCCTCAATCTGCTGTTCGGTGGGCAGGGGCACGGTTTCCTTGTCAGGAGCATACATAAGGACCACCTGATTCTGGTCGCTGATGAGCTCATGCACGTACTTATTCACCTCGTCGAGGGTCACCTCGCGCTCAAACTTCTGCGTCAACTCCCATTGGGTATCAGGTGAGATAAGGGGTTCGCCCTCCAGGAAATGTTCGGTGCACTGGCTGACGAGCTTCGAGTTCTTGCGGTCGTCGCGCTCCATCCATTTGCGCTCGTCGTGATTGCGGCGCACGGACTTTGCCCAATCCAGCTCGGCCTGCGTAAAGCCCTGCTGGCGAATCTGCTCGGCAGCGGCCACGGCGCTGATGATGCCGCCAAGGATATTCTCCTGCTTGCAGCTGATGCTCAGCGAGAAGGCATCCATCGAACGACTCAGGAAGAAAGTGCTGGCACGGGCCGTGGAGCTCTGGAACGGCGGATTGGCCTGCTGCTTCAGGGCCGACAGGCGCTCGTTGGCCATGTGGCCGATGAGCAAGTCGATGTATTCGCCGCGCATGTATTCCTCGGTGTTCTTCTGATCGTCGGGCGTGGCGGGCTTCTTCATGTAGAGGTGGCACAGCACGATGGGCTGCTCGGCATCCTTCTCGATGTCGACAATCATCTTCTCGTTGTTGTCAACAGTATAATAGATGCGCTCAGCACGGTTCTTCGGCAGGGGGATGTCGGAGAAAATCTTCTTGATCTTCTTCTCCATCTTGTTCACATCCACATCGCCCACGACGATGACGGCCTGCAGGTCAGGACGGTACCACTTCTGATAGTAGTCGCGCAGGTCCTGATAGGGGAAGTTGTCGACGATGTCCATCGAGCCGATGGGCATGCAGTCCTCGTACTTCGTGCCCTTGTACACCTTCGGCATGGCCTCCTCCATCAACCGCTGGATGGCACGGCCGGCACGGCGGGTGCGCCATTCCTCGTGGATAACGCCGCGCTCCTTGTCTATCTCGGCATCCTCGAGCAGCAGGAAATGGCTCCAGTCGTGCAGCACCAAGAGACACGAGTCGGCAATGCCCTCGCGCTTCAAGGGGGCGGCACCGATGTGATAGACGGTCTCATCGATGCTGGTGTAGGCATTGAGGTTGGCGCCGAACTTCACGCCGATGGTCTCGCACCAGGGCACGATGCCGAGCTTCTTGCCCTTGCCGGGGAAGTTCTTCGTGCCGTTGAAGGCCATGTGCTCGAGGAAATGGGCCAGTCCGCGCTGGCGCGGCTCTTCAAGGATGGAGCCCACGCGCTGGGCGATGTAGAAGTCGGCCAGTCCCGGCTCCTTGTCGTTGTGACGGATGTAGTAGGTCAGTCCGTTCTTCAGCTTGCCCACCCTGACGGCAGGGTCTTGTGGCAGCGTCGTCTGCGCCGTGGCGCTGACGGCCACCATCGCGAACAGCGAAAAAAACAATCTTTTCATATTCATTTCTAAATTAGTTTTTAATGTGGTACCATCCTTTCTGCTCCAGCATCTGTTCCTGTGCCGGGGTGAGGGCGTGACCGCCCAGGCTGATGTATGGTTCTTCAAACTCAATATGGTCAGACCAGGACGTGTCCAACTGGACGCCCTTAGGCAGCTGGCTGATGAAACGGTCCATCTGTGCCTCGTCCATGGGGTTGTTGCCTATGTTGACATAATGGAGATTTCTCTGTGCACTCAGGTCCAGACTGGTAAGCTGGTTCTGGTGGACGTCCATGCAGAGCACCGAGTCGCTGCCTTCCAGGTTCAGGCTGGTGAGCTGGTTCTCGTAGACCTCCAGCAGTTCGAGCTTTGGCTTGTTGCTGAGGTCGAGCGTGGTCAGCTCGTCATTCTCAATACACCTGAAATCGCTGATGGATGGGCACTGTGACAGGTCGAGCCCCGTGAGGCCGCAGCGGATGAGGTACAGCCTGTAGAGTTCCTCCATCCGTGGCAGGACCAGGTTTCCAAACTGATTGCCGCTGATGCGCAGGTCGCCGAGGTTGGTGAGGAGGTCGATGCCTTCCAATGAGCGGATGCCCCTGTCGTCGATGTATAGTTGGTACAGGTCCTCCATTTCCTCTTCGGTGATGATGGCGTCTTCGCCGAAGTCCTTCTCCAAGAGTAAGGCGCGGAACGCATCGTCGGGGAAATGCTCTTCGTCGATAATTAGGCCCACGGCCTGTTCTTCCTCCTCCTCGTCATTGCTGTCGTGATGGCTCTTTGTGTGCTTGCAAGCCGTCAGCATCAGCGCGACTATCAGGGCTAATAGTAACAGATAGTTTTTCATCATCGTAGAATGTTTGTATGCGGTTAATAAAAATAATATGTATGTTTTGCCAGCTGCACAGATTTATTCGGAGTGGCCGATAATATCCAAGTTCTCCCTGTCTTCGTCAATGCTGGCGTTTTCTCCATCGTCTGAGGCGTTCCCCTTTAAGTGGCATTTTGAGAATGTGATTTTCAAGTTCTTGCATTTGCCATCCTCTATCTCCGCAGACATGCTGTACGTGCCACCGGAAGCGCTGAAAGTAATGTCATAATTCCCGTTACTGTTCTCGCTGTGTCCAGTCACCTTCCATCGCTGGGTGACTGTAGTGCCCTCCATGTCTGCATTGTCGACTGTGAGCCGTGAATACGGATTTCCAGGATCATACCCATACCATTCGCCCTTCCCGTCGAAGGTGGCACCGCTGGTAGTAATGACCAAATGTGCTGTCTCGCCATCGAAGGTTTTGTCGAAGCTGCCTGAGATGGGGGGGATAGTGAGTGTGAATGTGCCGTCCTTGCGCAGGCATAGTCTGGCATCGCATCTGAATGAACGGGCATAGTCGTCGTTTATCTCCTTGCGCTTTTCCTCTGTCATCCCTATTTCGCGGGCATCTCTCATATTCAAGACGGTGGTCAAGGACATATCTCCCATCATCGATGTTATCCGGACGGACTGGTCGAATACCACTTCTGCCGACTCACCAGCATCACCATTTGCCGTTACCTCTTCACTCTTAGGGCTGTAGTAGATGGCGGCATCGTTGGCATAGGGCTGATAGTACCAGCGGCAGTAGGTGGAGATGTCGGCCTCCTCGCCAGCCTGCCAGTCGGGGATGGCTATGACGGGCGTATCCGGGTCGACCAGAGTCTTGAGCACGGTGTTCTCACGTCCCGTCTTGTTGTTCTTCACGGTATATGCAATGCCGGTGACGTAGTTATTCCTCATCATCTCGTCCGACGGCAGCTCGTACGTCTTCATCCGGACGCCGCCGCTGACCATCTCAGTCTCCGGCTTCTCCTTCGGGGCGTAGAAGGCCACGGCGTTGTAATAGTCGCTGACCACCAGGTCGAGGTTTTTCATCTTGTCGGTGAAGAGCAGGGCCACGCTGGTGGGAGACTTCATGCCGTTGCTGTCGCACTCCAGGTAGTAGGGAGTGGACGAGTAGGCGGAGTCGCCCCTGAGGATGAAGGCCTTTACGGCATTCTCCTTGCCGTTGTACATGTGCGGCACGAGGAAGAGGTTGTAGAGGTCGCAGCTGTCGGCAGGCATGAAGTTAGCCGTGCGGCAGGCGAACATACCAGCGCGCTCCCAGCACTGCAGCTTGACGATGGGCTGCTCACGGCTGATGGGCAGGTTGGGCTTGAAGGCCTGGTCACGGTAATACTTTCCCTGGTCACCTTTCATCAGGCCTTTCTGCCTTTTCACTATCTCGCCCATCACGGTGCCGCAATACTCCTCAAAGGCCCTGTAGAGGAACTCGTCACCCACTTTGAATCCCTCCTTGAAGGCGTTGGCGATGTTCCATCCGGCAGAAAGCAGCAGCATATCAGTGAAGCCCGTGCCGTACATGAGGAAATCGTGCAGACGGGCATCAGGCTTGTATTTGTCACGGATGTACATATAGAACTCGCCCAGCATATAGCCTTTGTCGCAGTTGGCATAGCTCATAGTAACGGCTTGCCCTATTCCATTACAGAAGCCTAAAATGTCACGCCACATATAAACAGGTATCCCCAAGGGTGTCATCGGATAGAGCGTTTCCAGCAGCATACGTTCCGCCTCCTTATAGTTCAAGGGGCGGTCGCCTTCCACCATATCCTTGATTTCGCCAAGAAGCTTGAGCCCAGACGTCCTATAAACAGTGCCAACCACAGACAGATTGAAGTCAGTAGGAATGATCAGGCTGTTGTCGAGCGGGGCGAAGAGCCATTCCTTCTCCTTGGTATCTGCATAATATGCCTCCAACTCTTCCGGTCTTTTGGAAAGCTTGTCCTGGTCATACAACCATTTGGCATAGTCACGCTCCAGCACAGTAGCCGTACACTCGTCCCACGTCTTGCTGCGGAAGAGGCTGAACCACACATAAGCCGACTGGTGATGGTGGAAGAGCTCATGAGCGATGGTTATCTTCAGTGCATCTTCCGCCTCTGTACCCACCTGAACTTTTCCAGTCCCTTTCTGAATATATGTACCGTTACTACTACAATAATCGATGCCTATCATGGGACAGACGTCAAGGAAGTGCTTGTAGGCGCCTGACTGATCATCTGCAATTGTTGAGCCGCCGAAGTAGAACCTGCTGAGGTCGCCCGGCTCCTTCACGCGCGCCACATTCTTCAGATAGCTCTTGGCAAAGCGTATCATCATGCAGATGTTCATGATGCTCTCCGGCGTTTTCAAAGTATCATTCATGGACAGTTTCTGTAGCTCGTCGTGATTGTCTATCATGCTCTGAAGGAGCGCATTGTAGCGTATGGAGTCACGAACGGCATTGCTGTTGGACCACAGCGAGAAAGAATGCTCGCGCTCAAGGCGATGCTCGTTGTCAAGGGCATTGCGTGCCTTCACCTTTAGCGATGCCTGTATGGTCTGAATGCGCCTGATTCCTTTTAAATACTTTTCGGCATACGGGTGGTCCGTGTCAGAAGGCTTGAATCCTACGGTAAACTGCCCCAGCTTGTGGTCATCGACACCCAGTTCTACGAGTTCGTCGCCGTATTCACTGTTCAGCGACCACCAGCGACGGAGATAGGGCGCGGCTCCTGCTACAGGAATGATGATATTCCAAACCAACTTACTAGTTAACCCTGTTGTAAGCCCGTTAGCCAAACAAGTGCCCACCATGGCAGTAATGGCCCACAGACAGTTCTTCGATGACTCAAAGCGGAAGATGCCGTCGTCGCTGAGCGTGCGCGAATACTGCTGCACAATTCCCGACTCGTCCAGGCGGCATACGCACAGATGGCCCCACAACTCCTCGGGGATGTCCAGCTTCTCTAAGTCCAGCTCCACGGAGAAATTGCCCGGCGCGCGGTGCATCGGCTCTATGCCGGCATCGAGGTCGAAGGCGAAGAGCAGGCTGTGCGAGGGCAGCTGCTGGCAGATGGCCTTTGACAGCTCCTTATGCTCCTCAGTGGTGGCTGGCCGGAACTTGACAGTGGTGGGATGGTCGAAGACGTTCTCACGGGCGTCGATGACGATGCCCGGCACCGGCTCTTCGTGTATGGCAGGGCTGTTACCGCCCCATACAGGCGGCTCGCCTTCGGGAATGGCAGCAATATCCTCCTCGGTGATGTCGAAGCCGCTACGCTCCGTGCGCAACTCTTCCTCTTCTTCTTCATCATCGTCCCAGTCGTGGTGCTTGTGGCCGGGGATAAGGAACACGGCTATCGCGATGATGGCCGCGATAGGAATAATCAGAATGAACCAGTATCGTTTGTCTGTCTTCATAGGTATTGGGGGCATCAGTGTTTATTCCGGGTTGTAGCCAAAGTTGTTCAGCTCCTTCTGCGACGAGCGCCAGTCCTTGTCGACCTTCACGAAGACCTCGAGGTAAATGTGCTTGTCGAAGAAACGCTCAAGAGCCTTGCGGGCCTCGGTACTCACCTTCTTCAGCGCTACACCCTGATGGCCGATGATGATGCCCTTCTGCGACTCGCGCTCCACGTAGATGACGGCATTGATGTGTATCTGTTGCTCCGTCTCCTTGAAACGTTCCACCACCACCTCAACGCTATAGGGAATCTCCTTGTCATAGAAGAGCAGGATTTTCTCGCGGATGATCTCCGATACAAAGAAGCGGGCGGGTTTGTCGGTGAGCTGGTCCTTGTCGAAGAAAGCTGGGCTCTCTGGCAGCAGTTCACCGATGCGCTTCAGCAGCATGTCCGTGCCGAACTTGTTCTTCGCAGAGATGGGCAGGATCTCTGCCTTCGGCAGCAGCGTGTGCCACTTCTCCACGATGTCGCCCAAGGTCTTCTGGTCGCTCTCGTCAATCTTGTTAATCAGGAGCAGCACAGGAATCGTCATTTTCTGCACCTTCTCTAAAAAGTCCATGTTCTTCTCAGGGTTCTCCACCACATCGGTGACGTAGAGCAGCACATCGGCATCGACGAGGGCGCTCTCCGAGAACGCCAGCATCGACTCCTGCAGCTTGTAGTTGGGTTTCAGCACACCTGGCGTATCGCTGAACACAATCTGCATGTCGGGTGTGTTCACGATACCCATGATGCGATGGCGCGTAGTCTGCGCCTTGAACGTGGCAATGCTGATGCGCTCGCCCACGAGCTGGTTCATCAGCGTGGACTTCCCCACGTTGGGATTTCCCACAATGTTTACGAATCCGGCTTTATGGCTCATGTCTCTGCAAAAAAGATATTTTCTGCAAAGTTACGCATTTTTTTTAAAGAGCAAAAGAAAAAGCGTAATTTCTTTTGCTCTTTGCTCGCTTATTCGTACCTTTGCACGCATGAACAAACTGTTATACTACCTACTCAAGAGACTCGTCTATGCGTTGTCGCTGCTGCCTTTTTGTGTGCTCTACGCATTGGCCGACGTCATATTTGTGTTCCTCTACTATATCATAAGGTACAGGCGCAAGGTGGTGCGCAACAACCTCGTCACCTCCTTCCCCGACATGTCCGCAAAGGAGGTAAAATGCGTGGAACGACACTTCTACCGTTGGCTGTGCGACTATTTCCTTGAGACTTTCAAGCTGCTCAGCATGAGCGATGCAAAACTGCTGCGCCATCTCGAGTTCCGCGGCGGAGAGCAGGTGGAACAGGCATTTGCCGAAGGGCGCACAGTAGCCCTCACCATGGGTCATTACTGCAATTGGGAGTGGCTGTCGGCCGTGGGACTGGCGTTCCCGCATTATCCTGACGCGGTGAAGGGCCTCATCTATCATCCCTTGCGCAGCGATCCTGCCGACTGGCTTTTTATCGATATCCGATCCGCCCACGGCGGCATGTGTATCAACAAACGTCATGTACTGCGACATCTCGTGGAGTTCAAGCGCGAGAAGAAGCATATCCTCTTCGGCTATATCAGCGACCAGACGCCGAAATGGGAGAACATCCACCTATGGCTCGACTTCCTGGGCCACGACACCCCCGTCTTCACAGGTGGCGAACGCATCATGCGCAAGATGGACGACGCCGTGTTCTACCTCGATATGGAGCGGCCAAAGCGCGGAAAGTATATCTGCACTTTCCGTCTGCTCTCAGCTCATGCCGCTCAGGAGGAGGAGAACGCCATCACGAGAGGTTTCTTCCAGATGCTGGAAGAGAACATCCGCCGCGAGCCCACTTACTACCTGTGGACACACAACCGCTGGAAGCGCACCCATGAAGAGTACGACGCTATTATAGAAGAGTGGCGCCAACAGGGGCGCCACCTCAAGGAAGAAAACTAAGATCTTACAGATAAAGTCCGAATGACAGCGAGCGGAATTTCAGGCCGCCGTCCTTCAACACGTCATCATTGCTATATTTCACGTAGAACGGGAAGTCGGCAATCCTCATGTTTACCATCCAATCAATGGTGATGGGTCGCTGGCGGATATTTTTCTCCATGCGTTTCACCTTGTCGCCCAAGAGCTTATAGCGCGTCTTAATACTAGCGTATGTATTGAAGTTCACGACAGGACCGAAGCCGATGGCAAAACCGTGGCCGAAGTCATGCTCATAGCGTAGCGTGGCCGTAAGCGAGAACACCTTGATACGCGAGAACTGCGGCTCAAACTCCAGCGGATAGCGGTCGACGGTGACGTTACCAGCCATGTCCTTGGTAAACATCATATCGTCCGTTATGCGATAGTTACGCCAGTCAATGCCCAGTCCCAGAGAGAATATGTCGTGCCAGCGACGGTCCATCGCGTGATCCCATTGTATGATATTGGCGAAAAACTCCCATGACTTGAACGTAGAGAAGTCCAGGCGACTGTCGGCATTTGTCGGTGCCGTAAAGCCCACACCCAAGTGAGCTGTGATCACGTTACGGTGGTCAGATTGGGAAGCGCCGTCTTCCGTGCTTCTACGACCCACGGGCAGTGATGGGATGAGTTCCCAATGGTCGCGGCTGATGCTGACGTTGCTCTCGTAGTTAGCATCCACAAGGCGGATGGTGTTCTGATAGACGAAGTCGCTGTCGCCTCGTCTGCCGTTGACGATAATGCGTTGCAGGGAGTCGCTGCTGACGATGGTCACCTTGTGCGGGTCGTTGATGACAAGCGTGTCGTTTTGCGCAGCTACGCTGCTAAATGATAAATGAAAAATGACAAATGATAAATAAGCAATACGTTTCATGTCTTTATATTTTTAAATTTTTCAACTTTTCAATTTTTCAACTTTTCTTCCAGCTCTTCCAGGCTGCTGATGGCACCCTCCATGTAGATGACGGTCACCTCGCACTGGTCGTGCTCTTTGTTCCACACCTCCTGAAAGCAGAGGAAACGGTTCTTGCTGCCAGCCGATGGCATTTGCAACTTGCATGTCCAGGTATCCCATCGGTGAGGGTTCCTACGACTGGTTCGCATGTCGATGCTCTGCTCCGCATCCTGTCCCAACAGTTGGCGCAGCCGCCCGGCTTCGTCGTGAGTGACGTTCATTCGCAGACTGCGGTAGTAGGTCAACTGGTATTTCTCCAGCGACTTGCCTCGCACGCGTGTCTCCACCATGCGCTCCTGCGGAATGATGCGCCCCTCGAAGAGCTCGTTCACCTTCAGGCCCGACTGTGCAAAGGCCGTGAGGCTTGAGACGAACATCAGGATCATGATAACTGATTTCTTCATACACATTATTAGTTTTTATTGACTATTCACTAAACATTGCCTTCAATTGTTCCTCCACTACGTCGCCGCCGTCGTCAGCCATAGCAATCATAGTACGATGCATCTCCTCAAGAACGACGTCGTGGGAGGTGGTGCGCTGTCCGTAGACGTAGGCCACAAAGTCCTCCTCAGCAACGGGGACGGTTGGGGTGTAGCGGGTGAAGAGCACGGCAGCACCACCTAACAGCAGAATGGTCACGGCAGCTGCTACAGCCCAGGGCAGCCAGCGGCGATGGTGCACAGACCGTTTGGTTGGTTGCGTTTTCAACGTAGCAGGCTGGATGGCGTCATACGCACGGAACATCGGGCGCATCGATTCCAAGTCCTCAGGCAGGTTGCTGGCGTCACGGAAGAAGTCATAGAGCTCCTGCTCCTCGCTGAGCGTGGTCTCGCCGTCGAAGAAACGGTCTATCAGCGTGCGTATTTTCAGGATATTATCGGTCA
>Ga0310696_10007421_pt1 | contig 12869 bp, 8 predicted proteins | sample AusTroGonzalo_MG_4_FD_203885 | JGI IMG/M metagenome (GOLD analysis project Ga0310696, IMG submission 203885) | Bovine rumen microbial communities from tropical cattle in Woodstock, Queensland, Australia - Gonzalo_02 (v2) (version 2) | ecosystem: Host-associated > Mammals > Digestive system >... | reverse complement strand
TGAAGATGGCACTACCTACCTGAGAGATACTGTCGGTGTTGAACATGATGGTACCTTCAATGCCACCGCCCGTCAGCTGCATTCCAAGAAAATCGAAGCGCACCAATTGGTTGCTGGCGGTCACAAGATCCATGTCGATGAGCCCTCCACCAGCGATGCCATTTTTGATGCCCGTTCCAGCCTGATAGTCGGAGGGACCCTTTTCCAAGTAGCAGGCGCGGGTGCCGTCGTTTCCGCAAGCCGATACTATGATACGACCCGGTCCGACCAACGCCTGCAACGCTTCGCCCTCCAATATACGTTGGGAGGTGAGCGTAACAGTCTCGCAACTGCTGAAATTGATGACACAGGGCTCATTGGCTTCCTCAGCCTTGTCAAAGATGTACTTGAACCCCAGCACTGCGGTGGCGGAGGTGGGACCGTTCACGCCCTCAAATTCCTCGCGGTCGGAGTTGAAATCCACCGCATATAGGTCCGCTTCGGGTGCCATACCCTGCAACTGCCCGTTCACTGGCGATCCCGCCATGACACCCATCACATGGGTTCCGTGGATGCCGTTGCGCGTATTCTGCGAATGCTGAAGCGCCGCAATCTCTGCAGCTGTCTCTAAGGCATGTCCAAACGTGCCGTCGGCATTCTCCCAGTGGAAATCGTAGTAATATCGCACACGAAGGTCACCGTTGGCATCCAGAAACGCCGGGTGCGTGAAGTCGTAGTAACAGTCGAAAACGCCCGCCGCCACGCCCGCGCCTGTGTAAGCCTGCGGCAGGTTGTCGCCCGAATAGATTCCCGTGGCATTGACCTGCTGAGGGGTCACATCCATTGCAAGACGGGGCATTCTCTCGGCTTCAATGCGCTCAATAGTGTCGTTTTGCGCCAAAACCATAACCCCATCCAACGGAATATCCACGATATAGATGCGCCCCACCCTATCCATAAGCCGACATCCGTGACGGTCGAAGAAAGCGGAAGCGTCACAAGGAGTCGTCAGCGACACCAACGCATTGACAGATCGCGTGGATTTGGCATCCATCGCCGCCCCGTTGGAATGGTTGGCCACCATTGTCGCCAAATGCGTTGACACCTTAGAAGTGACAGTCGTTTTTTGTGCATTACTGAACGTGTAACTTACTGTCAGTAAGAATATCATGGAAAATAATCGTAAATTATAAATCATCTTCTTCAATTATTTATGTACCGTTTAATAAAACCAATCCAATAACCATATTAGACGAGAGCAAATATACATTTTTTCTTTCAATCATCCTATTGGGATTTTTTCTATTTTTGCCGAGTAAAACGGACCTGTAATGGGAAAGCGCATTCTGTCAGCCTTTGCATTGATTATTATCTGGTTTTCTTCCCTTTCCGCGCAGAAGACCACTATTCTGTACGCCCCAGATGACGACGGCAAAGTCTATACTTCACTCAGCGAAGCATTGCAGTCGGACAGACCCGTTTACCGACTGAAAATCACGAAGTTGGCGAGCAAGGATTCGTTGCCGGAGGAACTGTTCCAGTTGACGGAGCTGCGCGAACTCACAGTAAAGGGATGCAAACTGTGCCGGCTGAACCAGAGCATTGGGAAACTTTCTCATCTGCAATATCTTAACCTCGACCACAACAAAATCTTACGGCTGCCCGAGTCCCTCGGGAGACTCACCGATTTGCGCACGCTCGTCATCTCCCGCAACATCCTCGAAGAGCTGCCCGAGAGCATCGGCAACCTGCACCAACTAACCATAATCGACGCATGGGGGAATCCGCTCTATGCGCTCCCCCACTCCATCAGCAACATCAGCAAAACGCTACAGGTCTTGGACCTACGGCAGATTCCACTCACGAAATGGGAGTACGAAGCGATGGAACAGCTCCTCCCCAACACCGACATTAAATTCACGGACATCTGCGAATGCGAGAACCGCCGCGACCATGATTGAACCTTGAACTTTGAACTTTGAACCTTGAACCATGTGACAACCACAAATCATTCGTTAAAAAGTGTATCTTTGCCGCCCGAAAATAATTCATCAAACATCAATAAAAAACATTATGGCATTCAATTTAAGAAACAGAAGCTTCCTGAAATTGTTGGACTTCACTCCGACTGAGATTCAATTCATGCTTGACCTGGCCCGCGACCTGAAACGCGCCAAATACGCTGGTACCGAGCAACCTCGTCTGAAAGGCAAGAACATCGCCCTGATTTTCGAGAAGACCTCCACCCGTACCCGTTGCGCTTTTGAAGTGGCCGCTTACGACCAAGGTGCACACGTCACTTACCTCGGACCCACCGGTTCTCAGATCGGCGTGAAGGAGTCTATGGAAGATACCGCCCGCGTGCTCGGACGTATGTTCGACGGCATCGAATACCGCGGTTTCGCTCAGGCTACCGTCGAGAAACTGGCTGAATACGCCGGTGTTCCCGTCTGGAACGGTCTGACCAACGAATTCCACCCGACACAGGTGCTTGCCGACTTCCTCACCATGAGCGAACACGTTGACAAACCCCTGAACCAAGTGACCTACGCTTACCTCGGCGATGCCCGTTTCAACATGGGTAACTCTCTGATGGTCGGCGGTGCCAAGATGGGCATGGATGTCCGCATCGTGGCTCCCAAGGCTCTCCAACCCGACAAAGCTTTGGTGAAACAATGTCAAGAAATCGCTAAGCAAACCGGCGCAAAGGTGACCGTCACCGACGACGTTAAGAAGGGCGTCAAAGGTTGCGACTTCCTCTACACCGACGTTTGGGTCTCCATGGGCGAACCCGTCGAAGTTTGGGCTGAGCGTATCAAACTGCTCAAACCTTACCAGGTGAACAAGGAGACGATGGCCCTCACCGGCAACCCGAAATGCAAGTTCATGCACTGTCTACCCGCTTACCACAACCTCGAGACGCAGGTGGGCCGCGACGTGAACAAACAGTTCGGTCTGGACGGCATCGAAGTGACCGAGGACGTTTTCGAATCCGAGAACTCCATCGTGTTCGACGAGGCCGAAAACCGTATGCACACCATCAAGGCTGTCATGGTTGCCACGCTGGGCGACTAATTTCAGTTGGCTTTATGATAAAAAGAGCGGTTGCAGTTGTTGTGACCGCTCTTTTTTGGGCTTACAGGCTTACAGGCTTACAAGTTTAGAAGCTTAAAAGCTTACAGGCTTACAAGTTTAGAAGCTTACAAGCTTACAGGCTTAAGCTCCTAAGCTCCTAAGCTCCTAAGCTATTAAGCTATTAAGCTATTAAGCTATTAAGCTCCTAAGCTATTAAGCTCCTAAGCTATTAAGCTCCTAAGCTATTAAGCTATTAAGCTATTAAGCTCCTAAGCTATTAAGCTCCTAAGCTATTAAGCTCCTAAGCCCCTAAGCTCCTAAGCTCCTAAGCCCCAAGCTCCTAAGCAAAAAAACGAAACAATGAACAACATCACCCATATAGCGTTGGACATGGGCGGCGTGGTGGTCCATATCGACCACGACCAGGCCGTCTCGCGGTTTGAAGAGATCGGAGCCGCCGAAGCCCGCGAATACCTCAACCCCTACCACCAGCAGGGCCTTTTCGGACAGTTGGAGGGCGGGCAGATCTCGGCGGAGACCTTCGTCACGGAGCTGAGCCGCCTCATCGGGAAGCCGCTCACCCACGAGCAGTGCCTCTACGCCTGGCTTGGCTACCGGAAGGAGCTCCCGCAACGCAATCTCGACACCATCCAACGACTGCGCGAGAAGGGCTACCGCGTCTGCCTGCTCTCCAACACCAACCCGTTCTTCTTCGAATGGGCTGAGAGCGAGGCATTTGACGGAAAAGGAAACCCTATCAGCAGCTACTTCGACAGCCTCTACGTCAGCTTCCGGTGCAAACTGCTGAAACCCACACGGGAGATTTACGAGCACGTGTTGCGCAGCGAGGGAATCCGTCCCGAACAGCTGCTCTTCATCGACGACAGCGAACGCAACACCGAAGCCGCCGCCGCGTTGGGCATCCAAACGCTACAAGTAGAGACCAATTCCGACTGGACAAGGGAAGATTTATTGCTCCGCTTGTAAACACTTTCTTGTACATTCCATTTGTAATTGTAGAGACGTTGCGCACAACGTTTCTACGGCGGTATTTTCATTTGCCGGTGTATCTGAAATTTATGTACATTTGCCGCTTTAAAAAAATATTGTCTTAACGTGGGTAGAAGCGGCATAAAAAAAGCTCTCAAGATTACGGCGTGGGTCGTCGGGGTGTTCCTTGCCCTGGATCTGCTGCTCGTGTGTCTGCTGTTTGTACCCTCCATCCAAACCTTTGTCGTTCACAAAGTTACAGAATCCATAAGCCAGGCTTGGGGCACGGAAATCGCCATCGGCGACATACACATCACCCCCACCCTGAAGATTGTGGCGCACGAGGTGGCCATCAAGGACCACCACGACGAGAACATGATCTATTCCGGCACCGTGAAGGGCCGTCTGCGCGGCGTAAAGACAAAACCGTTCCGGCTACGCCTCGGCAACGTGAGCTTCGACAAGCTCGACGTCGTGTTGCGCACCTACAAGGGCGAGGAGACCCTCAACATCGTCAAATGGTCGAAAAAGTTCCACTCCGACTCCAAAGAACCGTCGTTCACGCTCACTTCCAACAGCGTAGACATCACCCGAGGCCGCTTTGCCTTCATCAACGACAACAAGCGCACCGTCTATGACACGGCCGGCCGGCCCGACATCGACTACGCCTTCTTTGAACTCGCCGACCTCACCATCAAGGCCAAAGACTTCCAGCTTGTCGGCGCCGACATCGCCATGCGTTTTAAACAGCTGGCATTCAACCAGTACGGCGGATTCCAGCTCCGCAAATGCAGCGGCGACTTCCGCATCTGCGACACCGCGCTGATTTTCCACGACTTGAAACTCAAAACCCCTCAAAGCAACCTTGACCTCGACCTAGACTTCCGCTACGGCGAATGGAAACGTTACGGCGACTTCATCGACTCCGTGCGCATCAGAGCGGCCATACGTCCCTCCACGCTGGCCATGGACGACATCGCGGGATTCGCGCCCGCCATCCGCGGCATGGGCGAAGTCTTCCAACTGGAAGCCGACACCGTTGACGGTACCGTCGCCGACTTCCGGCTGCGGGGCGCCAACGTCAAGTGGCTGGACCACAACCTCGTACAAGGCGACATCGCCATCCGTGACGTCACGCACTTCAAGGATGCGGAGTTCGACGTGACGTTGGACTCCACCGTCTTCCACCTCCCCGATTTGGTACAGTTCACTCTGCCCGGCGGCAAATCCCTTAAATCCAACAAGTTGCTGAACAAAGTCGGGACTGCCACCGTGTCGGGCACGTTCGGCGGAAAACTCGACGACTTCGTGGCTGACCTGACCGCCGCCACCGGACTGGGAACCGTAACGGCCGACATCGTCACCGAAACCCGTGACGGGAAGCTCTATCTCGACGGCAAGGTCACGTCGCCGAACTTCAACCTCGCGAAGCTGACGGGCAACTACAAAACCTTCGGCACCTGCCATCTGAACGCGAAAGTGGACGCGCAGACCCGATCCACAGGCCTTACCGCCGACAATCTGAAGACCATCAAGGCGCACCTTGACGGCCATATCAAGCGGTTCCCGCTCATGGGCTACCCGCTGCGCGACATCCATGTTGAGGGCGACTATCAAGAGGGGCTTTACAACGCCACGTTGCTGGCCGACGACCCCAACATCCAATGCGACGCCATCGCACAGTTAGACAACACCCAGAAAGTACCGTTCCTGCAGGGCAGCATCAACCTGCTGAACCTTGAAGCCGGCAAAATCGGCAGCATTCTGCCCCGTGTGGATTCCGCTTCAGCCAAAGGCATAGGCAAAGTCATCTTGGCTCTGCAGCAGAATCCCGAACTACAGGTCCGCTTCGACCATTTCCAGGTCGCCCTACACGGCACCAACATTGACAACTGCAACGGTTTCATCGGCTGCGACAATATCAAAGTCAACATCAAAGACGACAGCCTCTCCAACGAACGGCTACGCCTGACAGCCATCAACAGCGAAGGACTGCACAAGTACTTGCTCTTGTCCAACATCGCAAACATCACCTACGAGTCGACCTACCCCATCGCCAGCGTCAAAGATTCGCTGCAGAGCATCGTTCACAACTTCCTCCCGTCTCTGATTTCGGCCGTCGACACCCACAGAGAAATCGCCCTGGAAGAGACCGGCTCCCGGTCGGACTTCATCAAGCTCAGTGCGCGCACCTACAACATGCGCACCATCACCAAGCTTTTCTTCCCAGACATGCTCATCGCGCCGGGGTCCACTATCGACATCGACATACGCGCCGACCATGTGGATGACCGCGCCACCATCGACCTGCCCTTCTTCGGCATTCGCAGGAAAGTCAGGCTGCACAATTTCCATTTAGACGGGCAGACCACTGACCCGACGACGCTCTCCATGCTTGCCAAGGGCGATTCCGTGATTGTGTACGCCGGCAAAAGCACCATCCTTTTCGACCACGTGCGCCTCGACGCCGACGTGGCCAAAGACATTGTCCATTACGACCTTGCCTGGCATAACCCCTTCAACGCCGAGAACAACCACTCCGACCTGTCGGGCAACGCCGACATCGGGCACCTGGACGACATCGTCATCCATCTTGACACTTCTCGCATCTACCTGAAAGACTACGCGTGTCACTTCAATGACCAAAACACGATTCACATAAAGCCCCATCATGTTGACATCGACAACCTGATATTCTCCACGCAGGGCAGTTCGGTGACGGTGAACGGAGACTACGACAGCCGGGATTCGAGCCGGCTGCGCATGGCGGCACGGAACGTCGACCTATCGCTCATCAACCCGCTGTTGAACGGTCTGTCGTTCGGCGGATCGATGTCGGCCGACCTGAACCTGATGAACCGCCACAACCGCCGTCTTATCTTCGGCAAGCTCATCACCGACGAGCTGAACATGAACGAGTCGCGCTTAGGAGACCTGTTCCTCGTGGCGGGCATCAACAACGAAAACAACATCCGCTTCTCCGGCGGTCTGTTCAACAGTCAGGAAGTGCACCTCGACTACGACTATCTCAGCGAATTCTCCATCCGAGACTTCCAGAATGAGAACAGCATTATCGCCAATGTGACAGGATCTTACACCAACAAGACTTTCCTCGCAACGGCGGAGTTCGACACTTTGAAGGCCGATTTTCTGGAGCCGTTCCTGTCGGGGTTCAGCGACAAACTCACCGGCACAGCCTCCGGCAAGCTGACCTTCCAAGCCTCACCTGAGGAGAGTTTCCTCGACGGAACGGTGCATGTGCTGGACGCTCAAATGGGCATCGCCGCCCTTGGCACCCTGTATCACGTGGTCGACCAAGACATTCTCTTCAACAAAAAAGGCATCTTTTTCGACAACATGCAGCTCTCAGACAAGGACGGCAACACGGCCACGCTCAGCGGCGAAATCCGTCATAAGATGTTCAAAGACATGCAGATAGCCCTTAACATCCACACCGACCGCATCCTCGCCATCAACACCCCGCGGAGCACCAACGCCGTTTTCTACGGCACCGGCTACGTGAAGGGCGACGTGGCGATCACCGGCAGCGGCGACGCGCTTTACTTCAAAGGGCCTGAAATCCAGACACTCAGCGGCTCGAAAATATACCTGCACGTCAGTTCCACCAACTCCGCGTCGGAAGCCGACTACATCCACTTCGTAGCGCGCAACGACAGCACACTGACGATGGAGATGACGGAACAGAAATCATCCACTATCCTGAACTTCGACTTCACCTTCGATGTCAACAAGGACGCTGATGTGGTGATTCTTTTAGACGCTATCGGCGGCACTATCACCGCCCGGGCCGACGGCCGTTTCCAACTGGTATACCAAAGCAACAGCGAACTCAACCTCTACGGCAACCTGCTGATGCACTCCGGTTCCATCAGGATTTCGCTGTTCGATGTCGTCAACAGTAACTTCCAGCTGGTCAACGGCGGCACCATCAACTTCGACGGACCGTTGGAGAACATGACGGTCAACCTGAGTGCCTACAAGACATCCAAGACATCGCTGACGAACATCATTCCGCCCGAGTACCTGAAAACCGGCAACGCAGACGTGAACTCCTACATCTACCTGCGGGGACCGCTGATGCGCCGCATCGAGCCGACCTTCGGGTTCGAGCTGCCCAACAGCAGCGAAGAAATCCGCAACCTCTTCTACACGGCCATCGACACGCAGAACACGGAGAACATGACCAAGCAGTTCGCCTACTTCATGGTCACCAACAGCTTCATGCCGGAGAACATGTTCGCACAAAACACGACCGGCATCCCGGGCATGAACATGCTCAGCAACATGGTAAACAACATGCTGAGCAACGTCATCGACAGCAAGCACGGTGGCTTCGGCATCACCTACAACAAAGGGACGGAAAGCACCTCGGCGGAGTACGGTCTGAAGGCCAACGCCAACTTGTTCAACGAGCGAGTGTTGATGTCCACCAGTATCGGTTACTACGACGACAAGACGGTGACCAACGCCTACCGTAACATCTACGGCAACCTCTCAGTGGAGTACCTCATCAACCCCTCGGGCACCTGGCGCGTGAAGGCCTACACCCGAATCGGCGACCGCGACGATAACTTCTACTACCTCGACGAGGGCTACAACAACTACGTGGCCGGCGCCGCCCTCATGTACAAGCAGGACTTCGACATCCGGAAGCGGAACAAGACGAAGAAAAACCGTAAATCAACCAAAACAGCAGACCAATGAACAACAACAGCCGAAGAGCCATCGCCTTCCTCATCGGATTGGGAATCATCATCTTCTTTGTATGGTTCTTCTCCGACATTGTCATATACATCTTCATTGCGTTCCTACTCTCCTTGTTGGGTTCCCCGCTGGTGAAGTTGCTCACGCGCATCCACATCGGAAAGTGGAAATTTCCCACCTCGTTGGCGGCGGCCATCACCCTGGCGGTCATCATCGGGGTCATCGGGTTGCTTTTCTACCTGCTGATTCCTGCCTTGGTGAACGAAATCAAGTATCTGACCACCCTCGACATATCTTCAGTAAGCGAAAGCATCCAGAATTGGCTCAACCAGTTTGACAAACCGTTGCGGAAGTTCGGCATCCTGCAACGGAGACAGCACGTGACCGACCTGCTCAACGCCGAATTCACCGAGTTCGTGCAGCGAATCAGCATGTCAAGTGTCGTGAGCGGCACCGCCAGCGTGATTGGTTCGCTCTTCGTCGCGCTCTTCTCCATCCTGTTCATGACCTTTTTCTCCCTCAAGGACCACAAGATTTTCTTCAAGATGGTGCGCAGCTGGCTTCCCAACAACGTCCAAGACAACTACGACCATATCCTTGAGGCCACCGGCAAGCAGTTCACGTCCTATTTCCGAGGAGTGATGTTGGAGATGTTCATCGTGGGTTTCCTGGAGTTCCTGATTTGTTTCATCCTCGGGGTGCCCAACGCGCTGATCATCGGCACCATCGGCGGTCTGCTGAACATCATCCCGTACGTGGGCACGCTCATCGCCATCGTCGTCAGCCTCATCGTGGGCATCACCTCACTGCTGCCCGCCTCGCCGGAGATGTCGCTTGTGTGGGCCACGGTCATCAAAATCCTCGCGGCCTTCCTCGTGGCGAAGATGACCGACGATTTCATCCTGCAGCCCTACATCTACGGACGGCAGACCCACTCGCATCCGTTAGAGATTTTCATCGTCATCTTGGCGGCCGGCTACCTCGGCGGCGTTTTCGCCATGATTTTCGCCGTGCCCGCCTACACCCTGCTGCGCATCATCGTCAGCGAGTTCTTCGGTGCGCAGTTCTCCACCGCCGACGAACGCGAGAAGATGCTCTCAGACGGTTAACGGTCGCTAATTGAACGAATTATGCGAAACGGCTAATTAAACGAATTGTGCGAAACACCGAAAGCAGACTTGGAGAGGCAACCCTCCTCCTTAAACAGCCTCGGAGAGGAAAAACGCGCGAAGCGCAATGTGGGGCCCAAAACAGTAAACAGTAAACAGTAAACGGTAAACAGTAAACAAAAACAATGGCAAACTTCGGATTCACAATAAAGAAAACGCGCTCGTTCAACCTGAGCCAGGCCGACCTGCGCAAGGCAAACCGCCTCCTGGAGGAGGTGCCGTCGTACCGCAAGTGCATCGGCTGCGGCGGCTGCACGGCCACCTGTTCGGCGCGTCAGTTCACCGACTTCGACATCCGCAAGGTGCACAACACCTTCCGGCGCGGCCAGTACGACAAGCTCGCTGACGAGCTCCGCAAGTGCATGCTCTGCGGCAAGTGTACGCTCGTATGCCCGCGCGGCGTCAACCTGCGCTCGCTGATCATCAACATGCGCCAGTTACTAACCCCGTCAAACGAAACTTTCTAAGCCATGGCGAATTTCCATCCTTTCGTAGTACCGTTCGTGTTGGGCACCATCGCCCTGTTCGTGATTTGCGGCTACAAGTTCGTGCGCTGGATCAAGCAGTTCGACCGCAAGCAGCAGGCCCTCATCAAGAAGAACATGTTCTCCACGCGGATTGTGCCCGCCCTTTGGGAGATGTTCTGCGAATGCCTCCTGCACCTCCGCATCACCAAGAAGAATTGGCGGCTGGGCTACATGCACCGCAGCATCGCCTTCGGCTGGTTCCTGCTTATCGTGGTGGGCGCCATCGAGAGCCGTATCGGCATTGAGGGGCCGTTCCATTTCTGGTGCGCCATCTTCTACCGTTTCTTCCATCACAACATGCCCGCCAACGGCACCGAGATGTTCTTCACCCAACTCATGGACCTGCTCCTGCTCTACGTCCTTTCGGGCATTTTCCTTGCCTTCGTGAAGAAAATCCACTCCCGCATTCTCGGCATGAAGCGCACCACGAAGCACACCACGATGGATATCATCGTGAAAATCGCGCTGTGGGCCATCTTCCCGCTGCGTCTCCTCAGCGAGTCCGTCACCGCACGGCTCTATGCCAACGGCGGCTTCCTCACGCAATCTATCGGCGACCTTTTCAGCCGTCCCGTGGCCAACGCCCTGGAACTGCCGCTTTGGTCGCTCTACTCCCTCGCCCTTTGCGTTTTCTTCCTCATGCTGCCCTTCACCCGCTATATGCACATCTTCGCCGAAGTCTTCCTCATTTACTTCCGCAAACTGGGTTTACGCGACAGCGTCAAGATGACCGGCTATACCAAATACGAACTGAGCGCCTGCTCGCGCTGCGGTATTTGCATCGACCGCTGTCCGCTATACAACACATTGGATATCAACGATGTGCAAAGCGTATATCTGCTGCGTAACCTCCGTAACCTGGAGCACCATCAAGACATCCTCGCCGCCGGCAAGAACTGTCTGATGTGCCACCAGTGCGCCGAAGACTGTCCTGTGGATATCGACCTGATGAGCATCCGCCGGATCTCCCGCGACAAGGGCGACACCGACATGGCCGACAACTACCGCTACCTCGACCCCGTGAAGGGGTTCAACGCTATCGGGCGCGTGGCCTACTTCGGGGGCTGCATGACGCAACTCACTCCGACCATTTCCGAATCAATGAAGACGATTTTCGACGCCGCTGGAGTCAAATACTGGCACTTGGATGGCGAAAGGTCCATCTGCTGCGGCCGTCCGCTGATGCAGCAAGGTTTCAACAAACAAGCGGCCGATTTGCGCCGGAAGGTCAGCGACCTCATCAACGCCTGCCACGCCACCGCGCTCGTCACCTCCTGCCCCATCTGCTACCACACGTTCAAGCACGAATACCATCTTAACATCCCCATCTATCACCATACCGAATACCTTGACATGCTAATCAGGTCTGGCAAACTTCCTGTAAAACAGACGGATACCACATTTACCTACCATGACCCGTGCGACCTCGGGCGCGGCTGCGGCATCTACGAGCAGCCCCGCAAGGTGCTGAAAGCGGTGGGACAGCTGAAGAGCATCGCCAAGGAGAAAGAGAACAGTGTCTGCTGCGGCATGAACCTCGGCAACACGGTGCTCTCCCTCGACCAACAGACGCAGCTCCGCGACGCCTCCCTGAAGGTGCTCACCGAACCGAACCCCGACGTAGTGGTCACTGCCTGCCCGATGTGCAAGAAGGCCTTCCGCCACGGCACCGAGACGAACGTGAAGGACATCGCGGAGGTGGTGGCGGATTCAATTAAGAATTAAGAATTAAGAATAATGAATCCGGAAATCCAGGCATACGTTGAAGCGAACATCATCCCGTTGTACGACCGGTTCGACAAGGCGCACCGGCGCGACCATGTGCGGATGGTGATGGAGCAGAGTATGTCGTTGGCGGCGCAGATGGACGTGGATGAGGAGATGGTGTACGTCATTGCCGCCTACCACGACATCGGGCTGTGCGAGGGACGGGAGCGCCACCACACCGTGTCGGCGCAGATGCTGTTAGCGGACAACGAGCTGCGAAAGTGGTTCACGGAAAGCCAGTTGCAGACGATGGCGGAAGCCGTGGAAGACCACCGTGCCTCCTCCGACCACGCGCCGCGCAGTCTCTACGGCCGCATCGTAGCCGAAGCCGACCGCTTTATCGAGCCCGATACGGTGGTCCGCCGCACAATCCAGTACGGAATGGAGCACTACCCCGAACTGGACAAGCAGGGACATTACGAGCGAATGGTGCAGCACCTGCGCGAGAAATACGGTCGCGGCGGCTACCTGCACCTCTGGTTCGACCATTCCCCCAACGCCGCACGGCTGGAAATCCTGCGGCAGATGATTGACGACGAAGAGGCGCTAAAACAAAAATTCGAAGAATATTACGGGATGTAGGGTGAATCATTATTCGCCCCTACCATTGTTTCATCGTTCCATCATTCTTTTCCTC
>Ga0310696_10007419_pt1 | contig 12874 bp, 12 predicted proteins | sample AusTroGonzalo_MG_4_FD_203885 | JGI IMG/M metagenome (GOLD analysis project Ga0310696, IMG submission 203885) | Bovine rumen microbial communities from tropical cattle in Woodstock, Queensland, Australia - Gonzalo_02 (v2) (version 2) | ecosystem: Host-associated > Mammals > Digestive system >... | reverse complement strand
CAGGGTTCCGTCATTATCCGCAATTTCTGTCTGTCCATCTGCGGCTGCAGCGGTTCCTGGACCATGGACTCCTTTGTCCGGAGCGCGGTGGACCGTATCCGCGAGGAAACGGCCGGTTCGAACGTGATCCTGGGGCTTTCCGGCGGAGTCGATTCCTCCGTGGCGGCCGCGCTCATCCATCGGGCCATCGGGGACCGGTTGACCTGTATATTCGTCAATAACGGGCTTCTCCGGAAGGGCGAAGCGGAGCGGGTGCAGAAACTTTTCGGGGGAACCTTCCGGATCCCTCTGAAATATGTGGATGCCTCGGAGCGGTTTCTGAGCCGGCTTGCCGGAGTCACGGAGCCGGAGCGGAAGAGGAAGATCATCGGATCCGAGTTCATCGAAGTCTTCAATGCGGCCGCGGCGGAGATTCCGGATGCGGTATTTCTGGCCCAGGGGACGACCTATCCCGATGTCATCGAAAGCGTTCCCATCGACGGCAATCCCAGCTCCGTCATCAAGAGTCATCACAACGTGGGCGGTCTTCCCGCGCACATGAAGTTCAAACTGCTGGAACCGCTCTCCCGTCTCTTCAAGGATGAGGTCCGCGAGGTGGGTCGTCAGCTGGGACTGCCCGAAGAGATGGTCATGCGTCAGCCGTTCCCCGGTCCCGGACTTGGCGTGCGTGTGGTCGGCGAGGTGACGAAGGAACGGCTGGACATTCTCCGCAATGCCGATGAGATCATTGTGGATGAAATGAAGAAAGCCGGTCTTTACTACAAGATATGGCAGGCGTTCGGCGTATTCATTCCCGTCCGGACCGTGGGGGTCATGGGCGATGAGCGGACCTACGACAGCGTTATCGCTCTCCGTGCGGTGGAAAGCCGCGACGGCATGACGGCGGACTGGGTCCACCTGCCGTATGATCTTCTGGGCCGGATCTCCAACCGGATCGTCAACGAGGTCGACGGCGTCAACCGGGTCGTTTACGATCTCACCTCCAAGCCGCCCGGAACCATCGAATGGGAATGAGGCTTTCCCGATGGAGATCACAGCCGGTATTCTGCGGGGAATGGAACTGAAGGCGCCCGCCGGACTCGACGTCCGGCCTACCGCCGTCCGGGCCAGACAGGCTCTTTTCGACAGCCTGGGCGATCTTTCCGGGAAGACCTTTGCCGATCTTTGCGCCGGAAGCGGGGCGGTGGGGCTTGAGGCTGCCAGCAGGGGTGCTTCATGCGTCATTTTCGCTGAATTCGCGCAGCCCAGTCTTGCGGCGATCCGTCAGAACTGCCGCAAAGCCGCGGCCGCCGGGCTCACGGCCGAACTGGAGATCGTGGAAGGGGCTTTGCCGGATTCCATTGCCCGTCTCGCATCTCAGGCGAAGCCGGACATCGTTTTTGCCGATCCGCCGTATCCCGTCTCCTCGGATCTGCTGGCCGGGGTCACGGAGGACGCCCGGTTCGCCCAGTGGGCCGATTCCGCCACTCTAATCTGGGAACTTCCCTCCGAAAGACGGGGATTCCGCCCTCCCGGATCCTCTTGGCAGGCGGTTTCCATCCGGAGTCTGGGCGCTGCGGAATTCCTGTTTCTGGTACGGAAACGCGGTTGAAAAGGACTTTTTTTAAAAAAACATGAAAGATTTTTCAGGATTGATTTGACTTCTGCTTTTTACAATGTAATGTACAGCATTACGGTTTTTGCAATGTAATTTTGAGAAGGAACAGGAGATACAGATGGGCATCGCGAACAAGGTCATCAACATTCTTGTACTGATTGCGGCAATCGGAGCAGCCGTGTGCGCCTTCCTGCTCTGGCAGAAGCGCGAGCAGATCACCAAGGGCCGTGAAATGCTTTCCGAGGCTATTGTGCAGACGGTCGATAAGATCGGCCCGCGCGGTCAGGTTCAGAAAGATGCCATGTCCATCAAGCTGGAAGCGGACAAGCTGAAGGAGCCCATCTCCGTTCTGAGCAAGAATATCGCCAAGATCTGCAAGCAGCGCGATGAGATCGCCAAGGCATTCGCCGATGTGGTCAACAACGTCAATACTCTGACTTCCTCGCTGGAAACGAAAGCCCAGATCGAGGTGGCGGAAATGACCAGCTACGATAAATACAGCGGAAAGCGCGATGAGGGTGTCGCCCTTGTTGCCGAGCGTGTCAACTACTACAAGCAGCGCAGCGAAATCATCAAGAACGGCTTGAAGGAGCTGTCCGCCGCCATGGAACTCTCCGGCCTTTCCGAAGAGGCTTTCTGGGACAACACCAAGCTGGGCGCCGATCTTGCGGAGCAGATCAAGCGTGCTGCCGAGCTTACCGCCCGCTTCCACAAATATTCCGATCACATCCTTTCCGCTACCGACAGACTCCAGGATGCCGTCTCCGAGGAGAATATCCAGCTCAAGAAGCCCGCGCTCGGAATTGAAAACGATGTCTGGCGGGACGATCTTTCCGGCAATATGGAAGGCGTTCACGCCGTCGCGGAAAAGATTACGGCTCTCCGCGAGACCGTGGTGAAGCTGAAAAAGGAAAACGAGACTCTCAAGAAGCAGTTGAGCGAGAAGGACGCCATTATCAAGAAAAAGGATGGCGAGATCGCATCTCTCAGCAAGGAACTTACCGATGCGAAAGCGGAGATCAAGCGTCTGAAGAAGATCATCGATCCCAGCAGCGACGGCGAAGATTCCGGATCCGATTCCGCCGCGCAGCAGGCTGACTTCTCCACGATCAAGAAGCTGGTCGGAAAGATCACCTATGTCAATCCCCAGTACGGTTTTGTCATGATCGACCTCGGCGCGAAATCCACGGTCAAAGGTCTGGGCGTCGATGGCAAGCAGCTCATCGACAAGCCCGCGCCTCTCCCCCAGAACGCCATCATGACCGTAGCCACCTCGCTGAATCCCGAGGATGCGAAGTACGTTGCCCGGATCTCCGTGGCCCGGATCGGTGCCACCAGCTCCATCGCCAATGTCCTGCCTCTCCCCGGCAGCGCCGAGCCCAAGGTCGGCGATACGGTGTTCTTCTCCGACTCCGACATCCGCCAGATGGCGGCCATCCGCGAGCTTGCACTGAAGCAGGCGGAGGAAGCCGCTGCCCGCGAGAAGGCGAAAGAGGCGGAAGCCGCTATCCTTGCGGGTGAGAAGACAGGCGATGGCGAATCGGCCGAAGAGACCGATGACGAAGAAGAAGGCGAGGAGAAGAAAACCTCCTCCGACGATGATTCGTCTTCCGAAGGCAGTGAAGACGAAGAAGAGGAATGACAACAGAAAGGATCTTTGCTATGCGTTCGCCTGTCATATTCCTTTCCGTGGCCATCCTTTCCTTCCTGGCTCTTGCGGCGGCGGTCGTCTTTCAGATGCTTGAGATGCACGCCTACCTGATGTTTTGAGGTGCCTGCCGTGTCCTGCGGACGGTGTATCTTCATCCTTCTCGTCCTGTCGACGGCTGCGTTCCTTTGCGGCTGCTCCACGCCGCAGGAGCGTTCCGGACACAATCTGCGCCCCTTCAATGAGCCTGCGGGCTGGGAGAACAATCCGTATTACGGTGTGCCGCTGCAGAACTGAGGAACGCGAAACGCGCGGGGGAGGATCGGCTGTATGAGAAATTTCTTCGCCTATATCGTTTATCTCCTGGTTCTTCTTCTTACGGCTGTCGTGCGCCGTCTGCCCCGGTCTCTCTTTTTCTTTCTGGCTCCGGGTTTTGCGTGGGCCGCTTACTGTCTGCCCAACGTCGGCGGGATCGCACGGATGAATGTCCGTGTGGCCTTTCCCGAAAAAACCGAAAAGGAACGCTGCCGGATCGTCCGGAAGAGTCTGGCGAATCTTTTCATCTCCGTCTGTGAATTTTTCTGGTGCAAAGGGAAGACGGGCGTCGTTGCCACTCTGATGGATTTTCCCGAGCAGACGACGCGGGATGTGGAAAAAGGGCGCGGTAACGGCCGCTATGGCGCTCTTTTCCTTACGCCGCATATGGGCAACTGGGAATTCGCGGGGATCACGCTGGGCTCCGGCCTGGGATTCCGGTTGGGGACGGTGGTCCGCTCTCCGCGCAATCCCTATCTGGACAAGCTGATCACCAGCGGACGCATGGTGGAGAATGTGGAGATCATTCATTCGAAAGGCGCGGTCCGGACGATTGCCCGTGCGCTGAAGGAAGGGAAGTCCATCGGGATCCTTATCGATCAGAACACGCGTCTACGCGACGGCGGCGCGTTCGTTCAGTTTTTCGGACTTCCCGTGCCCGTCAGCATGACGCCTGCCCATTTTGCGAGGAAAGACAACCGGTTCATTGCCGTGGGGGCGGCCGTCCGGGTGGGGAAACGGTTCCGTGCCGTTCTGCGCACGGTGTCCCGGCCCGCTTCGGAATACGCCTCGGACGAAGAGCTGACGCAGGAACTGATGAATATCACCATGGGGTTGATCCGGGAGTATCCGGAGCAGTATCTGTGGCTTTACCGCCGTTTCCAGAACATTCCGCCGGATGCGCCCGAAGAACTGAAGAAAAAATATCCTGCGTATGCATCCGTGCCCGGTGAGAAATTTTTCAGCAGGGCGTACAAATATCACCACCGGCATGAGTCGGAGAACGAGTGATCCCGCCTGCTGGATGCTGTTTTTATCGATCGCTCTCTTTCAGAAACGATTCGCGCCGGAGTCGGAGATCTTCGGCGAATACCGGATCCAGTATCAAATCGAAATCCCCTTCCATCAGGGACGGCAGATCGTGAGCCGAAACGGAAAAACGGTGATCCGTCACCCGGTTCTGCGGAAAATTGTACGTCCGGATCCGTTCGCTTCGATCGCCGGTCCCGACCTGCGCTCTCTTTGAGGCGGCATGGCGTTCCGCCTCCTCCCGGCGCTGCATTTCCAGCAGTTTCGACTTCAGGATCCGCAGCGCGATCTCCCGGTTCCGGATCTGCGACCGCTCCTGCTGGCTGGCCGTCACCAGACCGCTGGGAATGTGGCGGATCCGGACCGCGGAATCCGTCCGGTTGACGTTCTGTCCGCCGGGGCCGGAGGAGCGGAAGGTGGAAATCTCCAGATCTTCGGGCCGGATCGTCACGTCGTCGGTCTCTTCCGCTTCCGGAAGGACGGAGACGGTCACGGTGGAGGTATGGATCCGTCCGCCGGCTTCGGTCACGGGGACTCGCTGGACCCGATGAACGCCGCTTTCGAATTTCAGACGTGAAAACACCGCGGATCCCGAGAGCGAAAAAGTGACTTCCCGGAGGCCGCCCAGTTCCGTTTCCGAAAGATCCAGAACGTCCGTCCGCCATCCGCGGCGTTCCGCGTACTTCGAATAGGCCCGGAACAGCTGGGATGCGAAAAGCGAAGCCTCTTCACCGCCCGCGGCAGGCCGGATCTCCATGATCACATTGCGGGAGTCATCCGGATCCGGAGGGAGGATGGCCGACATGACCTCTTCTTCATCGCGGCGGCACTGTTCACATCCGGACTGGATCTCACTTTCTATGAGCTGGCGGAATTCGGGATCCTTTTCCTGTTCCAGCAGCTTCCGGTTCTTTTCCAGCTCTCTTTGATGTGCCTGCCAGGTGTCGTAAAGAACAAAAAAAGATGCCAGACGCCCTCGTTCTATAGAGAGCCTCCGGCACTCATTCGCATCCCCGTAAACACCCGAATCCGCCAATGCGCTTTCCACTTCGCGGAGCTTCGACCTCATCCGGGCGACCCGGTCCGACAGATCGACCTGATCCATGGTGTTTTTCCAGGCTGATGCCTAAACATCTCCGGCATTCGGGTCCATGAAGGACAGAATACGGGAGAGTTCGATTGCGACGATCTTATTTCGCGTCCGCTTTTTTATAACGGCGGCGGAATTTTTCCACACGGCCTGCGACGTCCACCAGCTTCTGTTTGCCGGTGATGAAAGGATGGCATTCCGCGCAGATACCGACTTTCTGCTCTTTTCTGGTGGAGTAGATTTCCCAGACTTTGCCGCAGGCGCAGATGACCTTTGCAGGTCCGTATTTCGGATGAATTCCTTCTTTCATGAGTTGTTCCTCACAGTAAAAAATTAAGTGTGTAATTGCATTCCGGCCCGGGACACACGGAAGGGACCCGCATGTTCGGGAAAGGTAATATATCACTCCGTTGCAAAAAAGCAAACGATTCTCTCTCTTTTCCCTGTTATTTTCTTCAGGTCGTCAGGATTTCTTTCGGCGGAAGCAGGACCCGGTCGGTTCCGATCTCCTTCCCATCCATCATGTCGAACAGCATTTTTATCGCCAGCTCGCTTTCGCCTTCGATATCCTGCACACAGCGGAAAGCGGGAGAGATGAACGCCGGCACCTGCCGGTTCCACGGGTCGAAAATCCCGCCCGTGCACCGCGGCCTGTTCCGTCCGGTAGGCAGATATTTCTCCAGCGTATCCAGCCCGGACGGGGAATCCGCAAAGATCCCCAGATTCCGGATACGCCGCTCCCGGATCAGCTCCGGAATACGTTCCTCTTCATCGGTGCAGGGGATCCCCGCCTTCCGGAGCAGACGCACGGCGCAGCGGTGTCTCCACGCGCCCACCGTATTGCCTTTATCGAACCGGAGGAAGGCGCCGTCCACGCCCGTTTCCAGAAATTTTTCCGTCAGAAGTGCGATGCTTTTTCGAGCGTCGTTGGTCACGACGGGGAAGGGGAGATCCGGGATCCACTGATCGAAGCAGACCAGGGGATACCCGCTTTTCCGCAGCTGTTCGAATTCCGGGATCTTTCCGTAATTCCGGGGCGGCGAATGCAGGATCGCGCCGTCGCAGAAGCCGCACTTCAGGCGGTTCATGCACATCCGGAACTGTTCGAGATTATTGTGCAGAAGGCTCATCAGCAGATAGCCCCGCTGCATCAGGATCCGGTTCGTCCCCATCATCAGGGCGTTCATGGGACCGCCCGTCCACGAACCGGAAACCACGGCCAGGATCTTCGAACGTCCCGTGATCAGGATTTTTGCCGCCAGGTTCGGGACGTATCCGAGCTGAAGGCCCACAGACTGGATTTTCTCACGAGTCTTTTCGGCGACCCGTGCATCTCCGTTCAGGGCGCGGGAGACCGTACCCGGGTTATATCCGGTGATCTTCGCAATATCGTAGATCGTGGCGGCCACGCTGTCCCTGCCTGTCTGTGAGCCCGTCCCGGATCAGTAGTTTTTCGCTTCGATCTCGAAAAATGCTCTGGGATGCTTGCAGACGGGGCAGGATTCCGGAGCGCTTTCCCCGATGTAGACGTGTCCGCAGTTGCGGCATTCCCAGCGGTTGACGCCGGTTTTCACCCAGACTTCGCCCGCTTCGATGTTGGCGGCGAGTTTGAGGTAGCGTTCCTCATGGCGCTTTTCGATGTCGGCGACCTGCGCGAACTGCTTGGCCAGATCCTCGAAGCCTTCGGCTTTCGCTTCTTCGGAGAAACGCTTGTACATATCGGTCCACTCTTCGTGTTCGCCGGCGGCGGCCGCTTTCAGGTTGTCCAGGGTGGAGCCGATGCCGTTAAGGGCCTTGAACCAGAGTTTTGCATGTTCCTTTTCGTTGGCGGCGGTTTTTTCGAAGATCTCGGCGATCTGTTCGAAGCCTTCCTTGCGAGCGGCGCTTGCGAAATAGGTGTATTTGTTGCGTGCCTGGGATTCACCTGCGAACGCGAAAAGAAGATTCGCTTCCGTCTTGCTGCCTTTCAGTTCCATTTTGACTCTCCGTTTTCTTTTTTTTGTTGTGAGGCGTTTTCAAAAGTTTCAGGCTGCCCGCCATGACTTCTGGTATTGCCTCTTGTGAGAACGATTTTTCCATGCCGAGCCGTCCGGACCGGCGTCCGACGCGCGGCAATCAGCCCTATTATACCGCGTGATCCGGAAAAAGCAAGCGAATCGCAGGAGGAAAGTCGTTTTTTCTTTGATTCAGCGATAGTAAATGACGGATGTGCAGTCGCCGTCCGGACCGTGGATCTCCTCGGACGGCGTCTCCGTAAGGGAGCCGTCTTCCCGGCCTTCCAGGAAACGGTCCGTGGCCATGACGAGGACGACGCCCGGATCGCTTCGTTTCTCCCGGACGAGTTTATTGAAGTCCTCCGAGGAAAGCAGTCTGTGCTGCTGATCAGGTCTGCTGATTCCGTAATCGATCTCGCTGGCCGAGGCCAGAATAAAGACATCGCTTCGCCTGTAGAACCAGCAGACATCCTGGAACGGAAAACGGTAGGACACGAGGATCTGATCGGGCGAAACGGGGGGTGCCGCCTTGAGCGTAACGACGGGACATCTGCGGTCGATGAAATACTGAGGCAGAGAACACTGGAACGCCAGGAGCACGGGGAGGAAGGCGAGGATATACCAGCGCAGTTTGCGCCATGTGTTTTTTTCGGAAAGGAGGGCCGTCAGAGCCAGGACGGAGAAGATTCCGCAGACGGTGAGCAGGAGCCACATCCAGGCCTCATGTTTCAGCAGCAGCTGAACGGGAAAACCGGTAAAAAAGTTCACGGCAAAGGCAGCCAGCGCGATCGTCAGTCCGCCCGCCAGAACGATGGCGATCCAGTTCGGCAGGGCGCGGAGCTTCCCGGTGCGCGTCCACTCCGTCAGACCGGCCGCGATGAGGATGGCCAGAGGCGGGAGGCAGGGAAGGATGTAGGAGGCGAGCTTTCCGCTGGAGCAGGAGAGGAAAAGGAACGGGATCAGGAACCAGCAGAGGGCGAATTTCAGAAGCGGAGAACGGAAAATCGTATGCCGCAGACCGATGAATGCGGCCGGGAGGAAGGGGATCCAGATAGCGGTCCCCGCGAGAAGGAACGGGATAAAGTAGAGGAACGATGCCGCATGCTGCGCTTTCTGGCCTCCGAAGAAGCGCTGCCAGTGTTCCACCACGATGAAATAATGCCAGTAGTCCGGATCCGCCTGATGAATGGCCCAGGCCCAGGGGGCGACTGTCAGAAGAGCGGTAAACAAGGGGATCCACGGGAGAAGGCAAATATCTTTCCAGCGCCTGTTCCAAAGAAGGTAGCCGGCCACGGTCAAAGCGGGCAGGGCAAAGGCCAGGAAGCCTTTGACCAGGAAGGCCGCCCCGGCGAAAATACCGGCCAGCGCATAGAGCAGGAGCTTCCGGGTCAGTCCCGGGACCCGTTCGTATGCCGTAAAGAACAGTCCGATGCAGAGCGTCGTGAAAAGGGAAAACATGCTGTCCAGGATCCCCAGTCCGCCCAGCATGATGTTCATGGGCATGGAGAGAAAGACCGCTCCGGTGAGAAGACACTCCCGCGGACCGGTCCGGAACGACCGCATCATCAGGACGAGAAAGGCGGCGCAGAGGAGCATGGCGAGCGCGGAAGGGAGCCGAAGCGCGAATGCGTTCAGACCGAAGATCTTCATGGACCCGGCGAAAGCCCAGTAGCCGAGAATGGGTTTTTCGAAGTAGCATACCCCGTTCAGGCGGGGCACGATCCAGTCTCCGGATGCCAGAATTTCCCGGGATGCTTCGGCGTATCGGGTCTCATCGGGGGAAAAAAGCGGGCGCACGCCCAGCGGCAGGAGAAAAAAGGCCAGAAAGAGGAGAAGATGGAACACTCGAAAAGAACGCACGGAACGGAGTCTCCTTTTGATGAAACTGAAAAAACAGACACCGTAATATAGCACGGCATGGACGGGTTGTCAATTTTTCACGGAAATCCGATTGACAAAGCAGGGAAAAAGAGGTAGAGTACACGAGCACGAGCCGTGCGTTACAATAAAACGGACTTCCCGTCCGTTCTTTTGGAAACACGATATTGCGAGGAACCGCTCATGGAATTGATCGAACTGGAAAATATCTGCAAGTCGTACCGGATCGGCGAGATGTCCGTCCCTGTTCTGAAGAACATCTCGATCCGCATCGGACGCGGCGAATACGTGGCCCTGATGGGCGCTTCCGGATCCGGGAAGAGCACCCTGATGAACATTCTCGGATGTCTGGACCGGCCCACCTCGGGAAAGTATTATCTGGAAGGGGAGGAAGTGGGTTCGCTGGACGGGGATTCCCGTGCGAAGATCCGCAACCGGAAGATCGGATTCGTTTTCCAGAGCTTCAATCTTCTGCCCCGGACTTCCGCGCTTGACAACGTGATCATGCCGCTCGCCTACACCAACGCATCCCTTTCCGGACGGGAGGCCAAAGCGCGGGCCGTGGAGATCCTCAAGCGGGTGGGGCTGGCCGACCGGATGGATCATCATCCCTCCCAGCTTTCCGGCGGACAGCAGCAGCGTGTGGCCATAGCCCGTGCCCTGGTGAACCGTCCGCCGGTCCTGTTTGCGGACGAGCCTACCGGGAACCTGGATTCGAAGACCAGCGTGGAAGTGATGAAGATGTTCGAGGAACTGAACGGGGAGGGGATCACGATCATTCTGGTGACCCATTCGGCGGAAGTGGCCCGCTGCGCGAAACGGACGATCCAGATCCGTGACGGAGAGATCATCCGCGGTATTTTCGGGCAGGAGGAGGAAGCATCATGACACTGGGATCGACAGTCGTTTCTTCGGTTCGTGCGCTGGGGCGGAATCCCACCCGGGCGCTTCTGACGACGCTGGGCATCGTCATCGGCATCGGCGCGGTCATCACCATGATGGAGATCGGCAACGGCTCCGCCGCGGCCATGAAGAAGAATCTGGAGAGCATGGGCGCCAATACGCTGGTCGTGATCCCCGGAACGCCGCGCATGCCCGGCGGCGTCTCCCAGGGGCAGGGCAGCGCGGTTTCGCTGACGCCCGATGATTGCGAGGCCATCCGCCGGGACTGTCTGAATATCTCCGCGGTGGCGCCGGTGGTGAATGCCGCGGGCCTTCAGTTTGTCTTTGCCGGCAGCAACTGGACGCCCCGGCAGGTCGTCGGCAGTACGCCCGAGTATTTCGAGATCCGGAACTGGCAGGTGGAGACGGGCCGTCTCTTTACGCAGGAGGAAGTGGAGTCCCGCGCCCGCGTCTGCGTCATAGGTTCTTCGCTGGTCAAGGAAGTGTTCGGCGGAGAAAATCCGGTGGGAACAACGATCCGGCTCCGCAATGTTTCCTTCACGGTGGTCGGCGTCCTCAAGACAAAAGGCGCGAACATGATGGGCATGGATGAAGACGACGTGGTCGTTGCCCCCTGGACGACGATCCGGCTTCGCATCACGGGCCTGAAATCGGGATCCGCCACCAATACCACCAGTTCCGCGTCGACGTCTCCCAGCGCGCTGTATCCCGGGACCGGGGTCGCCTTCTTTCCGGAACAGGCGGAAAATCTGGAGGCAGATACCCTTCTGGTTCCCCGTTTCACGCAGGTGGATCAGATCATGGTTTCCGCCATTCGTCCGGAGATGGTGGGCGCGGCCCAGATGGAAATGACGGCCCTTCTGCGTGACCGCCACAAGCTGGGGCCTGACGACGACAACGATTTCTGGGTCCGCAATACGGCGGAATTCATGGCCACGCTTTCCAGCACGACAACTCTGATGAGCAATCTTCTTCTGGTCGTAGCGCTGATCTCCCTGATCGTGGGCGGCGTCGGAATCATGAACATCATGCTCGTTTCCGTGACGGAGCGGACCCGGGAGATCGGACTCCGCATGGCCGTGGGCGCGCGTTCCCGGGACATCCTTCAGCAGTTTCTGACGGAATCCATCATTCTGTGCGCCATCGGCGGGATCGTGGGGATCCTCCTGGGGCACGGAGCCGCGCTGATGGTGAACATCCATCTGAAATGGCCCATCGAATCCAGCCCCGCCGTAGTCGTTGCCGCGTTCCTGGTATCGGCGTCCGTGGGCATCATCTTCGGATTCTATCCCGCCTGGAAAGCCTCCCGGCTCGACCCCATCGAGGCGCTCCGGTACGAATAAAAACGGTCTGTCCGGTTCAGCAGCCGGCCCGGAGCATTGACTCCGCGAGCCGGATCCCGTCCACCGCGGCCGAGGTGATCCCTCCCGCGCATCCGGCGCCTTCGCCTCCGATCCAGAGACCCCGGATCCCGGATTCCAGCGTTTCCGGATCCCGCAGAAAGCGGACCGGACTGGATACGCCGGTTTCGATCCCCGTCAGGATGCCGGACGAAAAACCCGGGATCTTCCGTTCGAATTTCGGGATGGCTTTCCGGAGCGCCGTCCGAAGCCGGGCGGGAAGGAGCTGATCCAGCCGTTCCGGAACGAGCCCGAGCCGATAGGAGTTGTTTCCCAGCGCTCCGGGCGCGGTCGTCTTTTCCGCAAGGAAGTCCGAGGCCCGCTGGGCCGGACAGGTATAATCGGATCCTCCGGCCAGAAAAAACTCCCGTTCGCAGGAATCCAGAAAACGGAAGGCTTCCTCCGGCGTGGCAAAGAAATCGGCGGGCCAGGTAGTGACGAGCGCGGAGTTCGCAAAGGGCCCGGACCGGGCATGAAGACTCATGCCGTTTGTGCGAAGGTGTTCCGCCTCGGATACCGCGGGAATGATCTCTCCGCCGGGACACATGCAGAAGGTGGCGATCCCGCCGCCTTCGGAGGCCGAATCCGCCAGCGCATATTCCGCCGCCCCCAGTGACGGGACCGGCACGGGCCGCCCGAACTGGGCCCGGTCGATCAGCTCCTGCGGATGTTCGATCCGGACGCCCGTCTGGAATCCTTTCATACAGAACGAGGCTCCCTGCGACGCCATGGAAAGGATCAGATCCCGGGCGCTGTGGCCGCAGGCCGCCAGAACGGCGTCCGATCCAAGCGTCTCTCCGTTCTGAAGCCGGACGCCTGTACAGCGGTTCCCTCGGACGGTCAGGGCAACGGCCCGGGTATCCCAGAGAAACGTTCCGCCGAGAGCGAGGATCTTATTCCGGATCCCGGCAATGACGTCCGGCAGAAGGTCGGATCCGATATGCGGGTGACTGAAATACAGGATCTCCTCCGGTGCGCCCGCCTCGACAAACGTTTTTAAGACGAACGCGATGCGGGGAT
>Ga0310696_10007418_pt1 | contig 12875 bp, 31 predicted proteins | sample AusTroGonzalo_MG_4_FD_203885 | JGI IMG/M metagenome (GOLD analysis project Ga0310696, IMG submission 203885) | Bovine rumen microbial communities from tropical cattle in Woodstock, Queensland, Australia - Gonzalo_02 (v2) (version 2) | ecosystem: Host-associated > Mammals > Digestive system >... | reverse complement strand
ACGGTTGCAGTATACAGAAAAACGCTTGAATTATACACGCTTTTTGGCCCGTTGTTTTTCCAAATAAATACCGCATAATACCCATCGTTTCCGGGTGCTATGCGGTCAAAGAAAATGCTCTATCGTTCCTCAGAGAGCCTCAGAGATGAATCCGTTCATGCGTTCGATGGACTCCTCATGCTTCTCAGCGGACAGCTTGGTATAGATCTTGAGGGTGGTCATCACGTTGCTGTGACCCATCCACTTGGCTGTGGTCTGCACATCCACCCCGGCATCGTAGCACATCGTGGCGAAGGTATCCCGGAGGTCATGGCAAGTGAAGTCGAGTTCCTCCCCGGTGCGCTCCTTGATGTACTTGATAAAAGAATCTAAGCCGCTCTTGATGGCCTGTTCCGACCAGAGGCTACCATCTTCCCTTGGAAAAACTAATTCCCCGGTACGGCCCTTGTAGGCCCTCTGGAGGGGCAGTTTGAGTGCGGCGAAGATTGGGATATCCCGGACGGAGTTCTCGGTCTTGGTGGCCTTCTCACGGCCTGTGCGGACATCCATTGCATGGGTCACATGGAAGAAACCGTCCTTCAAATCGACATCCGACCAATGGAGCGAGAATGCTTCCTGCTTCCGAAAACCTCCCCACATCATCAGCATCGCCGGGAGGCCGAAGCGGTGGCCTTGGTAGTTGTCGGCGATCAGCTGGGCCTCATGCCGGGTCAGGGCCTTGTGGCCTTCGTAGGTTCCCTTCACGTTGGGCAGCTTGACAGCCGGGTCTACGCTGATGATCCCGTTGTCCTTGGCGGCTGAAAAAAGACTCCGCAGTACCATCTTGCGGTTCTGAATCGTCCCCTTGCCGATCCCGGAAAAAGAGTTGACGATCTCGGAGAGGTGCGCTGCCCGGACTTCGGTGACCCTCATGCTGCCGAAAACAACCCCGGACTTGAAGGTGTAGCCGCAGATGGACTTGACGGTCGATGAGTACCAGCGCCGGGAGGACGGCTCAAGACTCCCCTTGTACGCATCCATCCACTTCTCGGCCCACTTCTCAACGGTGATCCTGCCGTCCAGCTTCTCGCCTTCCATGAGGTCAGGGTGCTGCTTCACCCACTCGGCCTTCTTCAGTTCGGCTTCGTGGCGGCTGGTGGTGCTGTAAAAATACTTGCGCTTCCCATTGGCGAGCGTCAGCGAGACAGCGTACCGACCATCCTCTCTCTTCTTTGCTTTTGCCATCGTGCTACCTCCTCTTGCTATCTTTACAAAACTGTTGTCTAATTTAGAAAAATGTAAAGATTATGATTTTTCAACTTCTTGCACCGGCTGACCGTTATACAAATCATCACGGCTCAGATGCCGCAGTTCATGGGCCAGCGCTTCGGCCTTCGCCTTCTCGGAGAGGTACTCATTAATAAGAATCAACTCCCCATCTGGCACGGCCTTTATCAGACCCTTCACCCGCCCCGGAAGCGGGACTACGTTCACATAGACTCCTTCGTTCACAAGATATTCACACATCGTTGAGCCTCACCTCCTGCCCTTATCATAGCAGGATTCCCTCAAAAAACAATACCATTTAAGGGACAATTACTCATACTCCTTGTTGATCTTCTTGGCGATTGAAATAAGCATCTTCATGTCATCCTTACTAAGGCCAGCGGAAGCGGAGAGCAGCATCCTGAGTTCCGGGTCGGAGCGCAACCGCTCCAGCATCTTCTCCTCGTCCTGCCGGTCATCCTCTTCCCAGCCCATAAGGTAGGCCGGGGAGACACCGTAGGCTTTTGCAATGGCTACTATATTATCGTAGGGGATGGCCTTGATCGCTCCCGTCTCATACCGGGACATGGTGTACCGGCTAATCCCGATCTCCTTGGACACTTCTTCCAGCGACTTTCCTGACTCAAGTCTCAATCTTCTTATCACTTCACCGATGCTCATGCTCTCAACCTCCTTTCGCTACCTATTATAGCACAAGTTTCAGATAATGCAACAATTATTTTTCAAAAATCGAAAAAATGTGCTTGACACGCAACAACAGAGGTGGTATAGTATGTGCGTAGGGTGCAACAAGCCCACATCACTTTTAGAGAGGAGGGAGCCAATGGTCAACAGTAGAAAGCTTATCGGCATGATCGCAGAGAACGGCATGACCCGGCATTCCGTGGCAGAAATGCTTGGGATCACGGAGAATACGCTGCGGAGGAAGCTGAATTCTGGTAAGTTCAACTCGGACGAGATGTACAATCTGGTCAAGCTACTCAACATTACCGACCCTATCGCAATTTTTTTTGCCGATGAAATTGCATGATGTGCAACAAACTATCAGAAAGGAGCAAAGAGGAGAAGGAAGATGGCAAGGACAGCAAACCATTCTGCGGAGGACACGAACCTCCTGCGGATACTGAAGGAGAAGGCCGACCAGTACGGTGAGGCCGAAGTGAGGAAGCAGGACATCGCTCTTGAGTACGGCATCTCGGTGACGAGCATCGGCAAGAGCATGGATCGGCTGAAGGAGAAGGGGTACATCGAGTACGAATTCACCAACCGGGGCAGAGCGGGGTCGTTCTTCCGGGTGTGGTTCGTAGACCAGAACAAGGCCGAAGCGGAGGCCCAGCGGGCGGAGGAAGGCAAGCTGAGAATCTGCAAGTGCTGTGGGAGCAAGGCGCTGACCCCGGAGGCCCGGTTCTGCTGGAAGTGCGGTGCGACCCTGTTGACGGAGGAGGAGCGGCTGAAGGAGCAACTGGACGATCTGATGCCGAGAGTGGCCCGGAGCATCACGGATGCATCGGTGAGCAACGAACTGTTTCAAGTGATAGCAAAACTGCGGAAGCTGGCGCTCAAGGAGGAGGTAGCATGAGCAAGTTCAAGGTAGGAGACAAGGTTAAGTTCGTCAAGAGTCGTGTCAATCCGTTTGGTGAACCCGATTTCTGGACGAGGTTCGTAGACGAAGACAAGGTCTATACCGTTGAGAGGGTAACGGACGGCGGTGACACCATCATGCTGAAGGAAGACGGATTCGATTTCGTCTACTCTCCCCGCTGGTTGGATAAGGTAGATGATGGCAAGTGCGAGGTCAAGGTCAGCGAAGGCCGCATCGAGAACGTGATCTTCAGCGGCCCCGCCACCATCGTGTTCTGGACGGACGGCACGAAGACCGTGGTCAAGTGCAGGAAGGGTGATAAGTTCGACCCGGAGAAGGGCATCGCAATGGCTTGTGCCAAGAAACTGCTGGGCAATGAGGACGGCTACCACAAGGAGATCGCCAAGTACACGAAGACGGATAAGAAGGACGAGTCGGTGCTGCTGGACACGGAAAAACTGAGGGGTTTAGTGTCAAAGACTTGCAATTCCTTTATCGGATGTACGGATTGCCCGTGCCGTATCTCAAAAGGCGGTAAGTGCTTCATCATCGCATCTGCGAACAGGGAACAGCTGTCGATTATGTACAGACAGTTCCTTTACGCCGGGAAGCTTTTGAAGGAGGAGAGCAATGCCTGATGTGATGCTGACCCACAGCGAACACGTTTGCCGGGTCATCTCCACGGTCTTCGGTGCGGTGCTGGTGAGCGTGTGTGCCATCATCCTGTTCCTGCAAGCTTGTCGGTGGATCAACAAAGCGCTCGACAACCGTCAGTACCGGCTGGAGACCGACCGCAAGGAGCGCATCGAACGGGCGAGGCACAACATCATCGCAGAGCGGGAAGGCTGGAGGCAGCACGATGAGTACATTGTGGCGGCCCTCGCCGAGTACGCCAGAGAGAACCACCAGATGCGGGAGTTCCTTAAAAAGTGCAAGGTGAAGGATCTCTACGACAAGGAGGTGCAGGATGGCAGAGCCTGATGCTTACCGCTGTCGGCATTGCGGGGCCGAGTACGACCCCATCGAATTCCTCGGCGAGTGCAACACAGATGACACCGGGTTCACCGAGTTCAGATGCTCCTGCGGCTCGACCGACTATGATGAACTGTACGAATGCAAGTACTGCGGCTACATGGAGAATGCCGGGAGCAGGAAGAATAAGTACCTCGCCGACTACCAAATCTGTGACGATTGCCTTGGGGCCTGTGTGAACGAGTACAACAGCGCTCTTGACGAGATAGCACAAGACTACCGGGGCATCCTTGAGAAGATCTTCGACATCAAACCAATCAATCTGAAGGAGGAATACTAATGGCAATCAAGAAGAACACCGACCTGACCTTCGACCAGAAGGCATTCACCATCATCATCGCTGGCGCTCCCGGAGTAGGGAAGACCACGCTGGCCCTGTCAGCACCCAAGCCGCTCCTGTTCGACTTCGACAAGGGCATCGCCAGAGTCCGGGCCGAGCATCGTGGCCTAACCTCTGAGTGCGACTCCTATGACGAGTTCCTGCTCGACCTTGAGTCGGATGAGTACAAGGAGTGCGAGACCGTCATCCTCGACACCGGCGGCTCTCTCGTCCAGCTGATGCAGCCGTGGGCAAGGGCAAACGATCAGAAGGCCGCACGGGACGGCAGAGCGATGTTCGGGGTCATCAAGAGCGAGTTCCTGCGGCTGACCAGCCAGATTCGGAACGATGGCAAGAACGTGGTCATCCTGTTCCATACCACGGAAGTCCAGAAGGGTGACACGGTCATGACCCGGCTCTCCTGCGAAGGCTCCGTGAAGGACATCGTCTGGACACCCGCTGACCTTGGCGGCACACTCACCATCCGGGGCAAGAAGCGCATCATGAACTTCTCTCCGACCGAGGAGTCCTTCGGCAAGGGGTGCTACGGCATCAGGGGCGAAGTGGAAGTCCCGGAACTGGCGGCTGGCTCTCAGAACAAGTTCCTCACCGACCTCTTCGACAAGGCCCGTGCGAACATCGCCAAGGAACAGGCTGAGTTCGGTTCGATGAAGCTGGTCTACGATGAGACTATCGCCACCGGGTCTGCCATCATCGCCGCCATCAAGGATGCTGAGACCGCTACGGCGGCTGTGGCGAAGCTGGGCAACCTCAAACACGCTCTGACTTCCAAGGCCGAGTTGAGCGGCAAGCTGCAAGCCAAAACCAAGGAACTGGGTCTCAAGTGGGACAAGACGGTGAGTGCCTATGTCGCTGCTTAGGATCACGCACAGCCTGTTGGCAAGCTATATGTACGCTACCGACAGCGAGTCCCCGGACAACGCATATGACCGCTTCCTGCGGGTGCTGAACCGGGAGAGAGATCCTGACACGCCAGCCATGCAGGAGGGGCGGCGCTTTGAGGATGAGGTCACGAAGGTCATCGGCGGCGGGGTGAGCGAGGACACGTTTGCCACCGAGTTCGGCAGATTGCTGGACGGTGCTACCCCGCAAGTCCGGGCAGAGAAGGTGCTTCATGTCAGCGGCCTTGATTGGAATCTGGTCGGCGTGGCTGACTTCATCCGGGCAGGGACGATCTATGACACGAAGCGGGTCACCAGATATGAATACGGCAAGTACCAGCGCTCCACCCAGCACCCGGCCTACTTCCGTCTGTTCCCGGAGGCCAACACCTTCATCTACCTCATCCATGACGGCAAGTACAACTATCAGGAACAGTACCTCCGGGCCGACACAGCGCCCATCGAACCCTACATCATGATCTTCTATGAATTCTTGAAGACCAACAAACTCTTTACCTTATATCAGGAAAAATGGGAGGAAAAGTAAAGATATGAGTTTCTACAGCAGAGCAAAAAAGCCCCAGTTTGAGGCCAAGATCATCCCCGCCGGGGACTATGAGTGCCGGGTCGTGAGCGCCCTTGAGAAGGCCAACGATGACGGTCAAGTGTACATCGAATTCCAGTTCAAAGTCCGGGAGGATGTAGACCAGCAATGCAAGGGCAGCATCATCAAGAAGCGCTTCAAGCCTGATGCCAATGGCAACTACAAAGTCAACAAGATTGACGAGTACGCCTTCGCCTGTGGCGTTGAGGAGGGCGGCGAGTACCAGCTGGAGGAGTTGGCTGGGGCCTGTGTCATCGTCCACATCTCCTGCTTCACCAAGGAGGACACCGGCAAGAAGGTTGGGTATGTGGCCTACATCAAGGAGTCCGAGGTCGGAGATACCGCCAAGCCGCTCGACTCCGACAGCCTTGAGTCCATCTCCACGGACGATATCCCCTTCTGATGGGTACGGACAGAGAGATCAAACGGGCGGTGGATTCGATGGTCATCATCGTTGACACCCGTGAGCAGGAAACCGAGCAACTGGCCCAGCGCCTCGCAACGCTTGGACACCAGTACCGCCGGGAGGCTCTCGATGCGGCTGACTACATGGTCGAGTACCAGACCGCCGATGGAGCCACCGTCCGTCTCCCTGTCGCAATCGAGCGGAAGATGAGCCTTGATGAACTGGCAACGTGCTTCACCTCTGAGCGGGAGAGATTCCAATCCGAGATGGAGCGGCTGCTGAAGGCCGGGGTGAAGACCTACCTACTGGTCGAGAAGGCCAGCTGGGAGAAGATTCAGACGAAGGACTATCGGTCACAGATGCCGGTCGCTTCCTTCATCGCCAGTCTCCTGTGGTGGTCGGTTCACTACGACTTCAAGGTCATCTTCTGCAAGGCCCGGACATCCGGGTGGCTGATAGGGAAGATTCTGCAATACGAAGTGTGCGAGGATGCACGAAGGAGGAAGAATGATTCACATCAAGGATGACTACTACATCGACTCAGATGCCTACCAGTTCATGCTGAAGAAGGATATGCACCGGCAGGACAAGGAGGGCAAGCCCGTCTTCGACTACCTCGGCTACTACGCCACGGTCGAACAGGCGCTCCGTGGATACCTCAAGATCCAGATGCGTGGGTACGCAAGCAAGCCTGAAATTGAGATCGGCGAAGCGCTCGACTACTTTGAGGCGATGATGAAGGAACTGACCGAGCGGTGCAACCAACATCGAATGCTGGCTGAGATGGAAGAGATGCTCACCAAGACGGAGGTGAAGTGATGGCTGATAGACGGATGCTCACGAAAAGGGTAACGGACGATGACCACTTTCTGGCACTCAGCGCAAGCGCACAGGCGCTATACTTGCACCTCTCCATGTCTTCCGATGATGACGGATTTTGCCGACAAGTTGCTGTCTGTATGTTTAAGGCACACGCAAGTACAAGCGATCTGGAGGCCCTTCTGAAGAATCGATATGTGTACCAGTTTGAAAACGGAGTCATTGTCATCAAGCATTGGAGGATGGCTAATGCACTCAGGAAAGACAGATACACTCCAACGATTTTCAAAGAGGAACTGGCACAACTTGCCCTCGATGAGAACGGTTCTTACGCATTGATGACAGAACGGTTGCCAAATGGTTGCCAGATGGTTGCCAATTGTCTGCCACAGGATAGGTTAGGTAAAGATAGGTTAGGTAAGGATAGGATAGGAGAGGATAATTCTTCCGAGAAGAAGGCCATCCCAGCGCCCAAGAAGCCTAAGTACCCAACCCTTGATGAGGTCAGAGAGTACGCCAACACCATGAACCTCAATGTTGACCCGGATGCCTTCTACGAATACTTCAACACTCCTAATGTCGATGGCGAGATATGGGTGGACAGCCGTGGGAGCAAGGTCAAGAACTGGAAGCAGAAGATGCAGACATGGAACAGGATGGGGTCAGCGCCTCGCAAGAAGGCCCCGGAAGACAGATACGATAACCTACGGAGATTGATGGAGGAGGTTAAGCATGAGTAAGGAAGAAGTCGTGAAGCTGTTCGCAGCCATCTCGGCCCTGTTCCCCCGTGACACGAAGTTCGCACAGGCCGACAGGATGATGGTCGATATGTGGCAGAAGATGCTGGCTGACATCCCGTATAAGAACGCCGAGAAGGCCGTCATGGCATCCGTCTCCACCAGCCCCTTCCCGCCGTCCATTTCCGAGATCCGTGACTATGCGACCCGGCTGACCGCCCCAAAGCGCATGAGCGCAGACGAAGCGTGGGGCATCGCACAGGACATCATGCGGAGGTACGGGACACGGACGGTCTTGAAGGAAGGCTGTGAGGATCGGCCCCCGGAGTACTGCGATGTAACGGTCGAGAGCCACACGTACCGCTGCGTGAAGCATCAACCCTCTGTCCGGGAGTACGAAGCGAAGCGGCATTGCCCCCCGGAGGTCTGGGATATGCTGGAGCGGCTGGGGTACGCCAACTGTGTGCGGAGCGACAACCCGGATGTGGTGCGGGGGCAGTTCATGCGGTACTGGTCAGGCCATGACACCGAAAAGAAGGAAGAGCGGGTCTTCGGCACAATCGTCCCGGAACTGCTCAAGGCCCTGACCGGCGAGAACTGGGCGCTGCTTGAGGACGGTGAGTGAGATGGCCCCGCCGGTGAAACGACACTTGACCCCGGAGCATCGGGAGAAACTTCGGCGGCAGAAGCGAAGCTGGTGGGCATCGCTGTCACAGGCCGAGAAGGACGAGATCAACGAGAAGAAGCGGCAAGCCTACTGGGAGGCCCGGAGAGTCTGCCCGTCCAACATCAAGAACAACACGAAGCAGACCCTGTGCTGGGATTGCCAACGGGCTGTGAAGGAGTGTCCGTGGAGCGCCAACTTTGAGCCGGTCGAAGGCTGGGATGCCGAGGAGACCCTGATAATGGCTGAGTACCGGCCCCTCAAAAGCTACCATGTGAAGGCTTGCCCACTATTTGAACCTGACCCATAAGGAGGAGGATGAAATGGCAAACTGTGAACCCTGTTACTTCCTGTTCCACGGCGTGAGAGACGATTTCTGCCGTGCGACCACGATCCCCAAATGCCCCGCACCGCAGAACACTTGCCCCTTCTACAAGAGCGAGGCCCAGTACAAGCAATCGCTGCACCGGGCGAGGATGAACTTCAAGAAGCGGTACGGCTACGATGGATACGGAACCTTCCGCTACACCGAGAACTATCAGGAGGAAGCTTTGGCGAATGAGAGACTACGTTCTGATGATGCTGACAACAGTAATAGCGATACGCCTGTTCTGGATCGGCCCTTTGTGTAACGCCATCCGGGAGCGGCCCAAGCTGGTCATGAACCTACAAAATGACACAGAGGGAAGGAGTGATGACATAGATGGCAACAGCAACCAAGAAACCGATAGTTGAGTATGAGGTCTACCTTGAGTCCGGGGACAAGGCCGTCTTCCGGGCCGAGAAGGGCAGCATCTTCATCCTCAACGGCGAGTGGATAGCGATCCCTAACTACCCCTTCGCCGGGAACAAGCCGGTCTACGTGCCGAAAGATCAAGTCAAGATGATCGTGGTCAACGGATGAGGAGGCTGGCATGGATATCCCGCTGAAGGACAAGCTGAAGGAAGACAAGGCGAGGGCCTACGATGCCATGTGCCGTATCGGGGCCGACAACGAGATCTGGCAAGACCAAGTGGTCTACGGCCTGTGCAAGGCTGTGTTCGACATCATAGAGAAAATCGAAAGGAGCGAGAAGTAATGTATCAAAGTGACATTGATGAGGTGTACAAGAAGTTCTTTGCCGCCGTCAAGAAGGCCGTGACCGTGAAGGAGGCGGTTCTCATCGGGGATTATACTGGTGAGTTTAATTTTGGTGATGATGCCTACACCATGATTGCCAAGGTCAGAGGCATGGTCGATCTGGTCGATGGACTCGTCAAAGAGGAGGAAGAGTGATGGAAGAAGATAACAGAAGAGGAAAGGCCGCTGGCGCTGGCATCGGGTTCCCCGGTCTGCTGACCATCCTGTTCATCGCACTCAAGCTGATCGGAGTGATTTCGTGGTCATGGTGGTGGGTGCTTTCGCCAATCTGGATACTGGCGCTCATCATCGTCATCTGCGCTCTGATAGCGGTTGCCGCCTGAGGAGGAAGAGTGAGAGAGTATCTGTACGGTATGCGGCTCCGGGGCGCTGGCCCCGGATGCCAGCCTAAGGAGGGGCTGATGAATGTGTACTACGGGAGCCAGTACGGCACACGGGTGTACCACAACCTCATCAGCTACTCCCGGAGGCTCACGAAGGAGGAAGAAGAACAGTACGATCTGGACTTCATCAACGAGACCGAGGTGCGGGGGAGGAAGCCGATATGAAGATGCTGATATTCCTGCTGGGGTTCCTGCTCGGCACTTGGGTCGGAATTTTGATAGCGGCGCTGATCGCTGCGACAGGGGAGGAGAAGTAATGACGGACTACACTAAGCTGGTTGGAGTCGGTGATAGGTTTGGCTATCTAACGATTATTAAAGAACTACCAAGGAAGCAGTACAAGTCCGGGTCAAAGCGAATGTGGTTATGCGAGTGCGATTGCGGGAGAATAAAAGCGGTTCGAGAAGACTATCTGAAAAGAGGGGCAACGAAATCATGTGGGTGCATGAGATATGAACTGTCCAGTATCGGTCGAACGGGGAAGTTCAAACCAAATGCTCGCCATCGTGATAGATTGTACAGGATATGGGTATCACTTCGTGCAAGGTGCAGATGCGAAACCAATGATTCGTACAAATGGTACGGGGCAAAAGGCGTAGCTGTATGCGCCGAATGGGAAGACTATGAAGCGTTCAAGAAGTGGGCAACAGAAAGCGGGTATGACTATTTCGCAAAACACGGAGATTGTACCATAGACAGAATAAATCCTTTTGGAAATTACGAACCGTCAAATTGCAGATGGGCAACTGTTCGTGAGCAAAACAACAACACAAGAAAACAGTACGCAAGGAGGAACGGACTCGATGAAGGAATATGACAAGCTGGTGAAAGCGTTGCGGTGGTGTGCGGACGAAGCGATATGCTGTGACGATTTAAACGGAGAAAAATGCCCGTATTATGATGTGCTTGATTCTTGCACTACTGACGCTGTGCTACACGATGCCGCCGATGCGATTGAGGCGTTGTTAAAAGAAAATCAAGAACTCATTGAAGACCACCCTGAAATGGTGGAGGCTGACGGGCATTGGGAGTGGAGAAAGCCGAATGGCGAAGTGCTGTTGCCGAAGCGGGGCGAGATTGTGCGGTGCGGGGAGTGCAAGTATTCATCAAAACCAGATACAAACGGTGAGATTTGGTGTAAGAGAGAAGACCACGGCGAAGACCTCATGGAATGTCATGGTGTTGGTTGGTTCTGTGCGGACGGCGAAAGGGAGGTGCAGGATGGTACAGATTGACATGGAAATGCCGAAGGTGTGCGGCGAGTGCAGATTCAGGGCTGATGGTTGGTGCTATGCAATCGAGGCCGATGATAAACAGCCGAGCAAAATAGACCCGTCCATAAGAATGTGGTGGTGTCCGTTGCAGGATGTGAATGGACACAAGAACATATTTGAGAGCCAATGGGCAATAGAGAACGGGTATGCGTGAGGAGGTGCAGGAATGAGCGAGTGCGTTGTAAGGATGGAGATGCCTGATTGGTGTCCTTGTGTACTTGCTGAAGATAACAACGGATGGTATGGCCCATGCTTTGCTTACAATGGCATACCAGAGAGAGCCAAAGAGTTTGACCAATGCGTTGAGAATATGGAGCGTCCCTCTTGGTGCCCCATCATTTGCTCCCTCCCGGAAGGGCATGGGCGGCTGGTGGATGCGGATGCGTTCATTAAGCACCTGTACACGGAATGGGCGAACGGAGAAATCTCCAATTCGGAATGGTGCGATATAAGACAATGGCTGAACGATGAAGTGACCATCGTCCCGGCAGAAAGGAGCGAAACATGAGGCCGATTGATGCGGATGCGCTGAAAGAGATATACAGCGGCAACGGAACCTTCACGGAGGCACATTTTAGAACAGCTATTGACGAAATGCCGACCGCCTCCCCGTGGCACAGGGTGGAGGAGGAGTTGCCGAAAGTCGGCACGAACTGCCTTGTTGGATGGAAACTCAACGATGGTTTCTGCTATGAGGACAGCGTATATGGATATGGTACGAATGGGCTTGGATTTTGGGTCAGAAGGGAAGAGCACGACCAAGTGGTTGACCCTGACTACTGGATGCCCATCGAGCCGCCGAAGGAGGAAGAAAGGAGCGAAACATGAGCAAGATTAAACTGAAGACACCGACAACGCCGTCCGTTCTTATCGCCATCCCGTGCATGAGCCATGTGCCGGTCGAGTTTATGGCATCTACCATCACGCTGGACACGACCCCCGGCGGCAGGATCACGATGAAGTCCGGGTCGCTGGTGTACAAAGCCCGGAACGACATGACGCTGATGGCGATCCAAGGCGGGTTTGAGTACATCATGTGGCTGGACTCGGACATGACCTTTGAGACAGACCTCGTCAGGCGGCTGCTGGAGGACGCTCGGCACGGCAAGGACTACGTGAGCGCTCTGGCATTCACCCGTGAGTTCCCGTGCAAACCGACCATCTACAAGGACATCATCTGGGAGGAGCGGCCTGAGGGCGGCGTTAGGTGCGGATGCGTGAACTATGATGATTACCCGCAGGACAGCTTGTTTGAGATCGCTGGCAGCGGCCTTGCCGGGTGCATCATGAAGACCGACCTTCTGAAGGAAGTGGGGAAGGAGTTCAAGACCGCCCCGTTCAACCCGCTCAACGGCCTCGGCGAGGATGTGTCCCTCAACTGGCGGCTTCGTCAGATGGGGGTGAAGATGTGGTGCGACAGCCGGGTCAAGATGGGCCATGTCGGCTGGTACGTGTTCGGTGAGCATTGCTATATGAGGCCGCAGGATGAAAGTAGAAAATCTTGAGCAGTTCGACCAAGAGACCACCTTCTCCGGGTGCATCATCATCACCGTGCCAAACAAGGGCGGCTTCCTCTGGATCGATCCCCTCGGAGAACTCCACAACGCCGGGATGGACATCAATGTCAACAGCGGCTCCGTGCAAGTCCTGAGGCAGAATGACACCGGCAGATTGTCTTATGGATGGTATAAGGATTCAGAATAGGGCTGTGAGGCCCTGAGGGGGCCGTAGAGGGCCACTTCGGGG
>Ga0310696_10007417_pt1 | contig 12875 bp, 9 predicted proteins | sample AusTroGonzalo_MG_4_FD_203885 | JGI IMG/M metagenome (GOLD analysis project Ga0310696, IMG submission 203885) | Bovine rumen microbial communities from tropical cattle in Woodstock, Queensland, Australia - Gonzalo_02 (v2) (version 2) | ecosystem: Host-associated > Mammals > Digestive system >... | reverse complement strand
GGCAAAGTTTTGCCGCGGCCCCTTTCGGTCGTGCGATCCGGATCAGCCGGCGCCCTGACCCATCTTTTCGATGATGGTCACCAGCGGCATGAACAGCGCGATGACGATGCCGCCGACGATGACCGCCAAGCCGACGATCATCAACGGTTCGATCAGACTGGTGAGCGCGCTCACCGCGTTGTCGACTTCTTCGTCGTAGGTGTCGGCGATCTTGTCGAGCATCTCCGGCAGACGGCCGGTCTCTTCGCCGACTTCGACCATGCTTATCACCATCGGCGGGAAGATCTTGGTCTTGTTGAGCGGCACGGCGATACCTTCGCCCTCCTTGACCGCGTCGTGGACCTTCTGGATCGCGCTGGCGACCACCTCGTTGCCGCTGGTCTCCTTGACGATGGCCAGCGAGTTGAGCACCGGCACGCCGGAGCTCATCAGCGTGCCGAGCGTGCGCCCGAAACGCGAGATCGCGCTCTTGGCGACGATCGGTCCGAAGAGCGGCATGTTGTAGAGCACCCAGTCCACCCCCCACCTGCCGGCCGGGATGCGGACCGTGATCTTGTAAAGCACGATGACCAGGATAATACCGCCGACGTAGAAGTACCAGGCCGAGGTCAGCGTATTGCTTATCGTGATGATCACCTGCGTCGGGGCCGGCAGCGGTTCGTCGGGGCCGAGCAGATCGGCGAAGATCTTGGAGAAGTTCGGCACGATGAAGAGCATCATACCGACGACCGCCAACATCGATATCGTCAGAATGACCGCCGGGTAGATCATCGCCGACTTGATCTTGCCGGCGATGCGCGACGCCTTTTCCATGAATCCCGCCAGTCGGTCGAGGATCGTTTCCATCGCACCCGACGCCTCGCCAGCGCGCACCATGTTGAGGAAGAGTTTGTTGAAGCTTCTGGGGTGCTGGCTCAGCGCCTCCGCGAAGGTCGCGCCGCCCTCGACGGTGTCCGCGGTCTTGCCGAGCACCGACCGCACGGCGGGCGACTTGGCCTGCCGCTCCAGCGTGCGCAGCGAACGGATCAGCGGCAGCCCCGCGCTGAGCAGGATCGCCAACTGACGCGTGAGCACCGTCAGCTCTTTCTGCTTGATCACCATGGGGCCGAGGTTCAGATTCAACCCGCCGCCCTGCTTCTTGCCGCCCGCCGCCGTTTTGGCCTTGGTCTTGGCCGCCACCCGGATCGAAGTCGGGAACATTCCCTTGCGCCGCAGTTCGTTGGCGACCGCCTCCTCGTTCGGGGCATTTATCTTGCCCTTCTGCTCACGCCCGTGGGCGTCCATCGCGCTATAATTAAATATCGGCATACTTCACCTCGCAGTTGTGTACCGTATTCGTATCCTTATGTGTACCTGACCACCTCGTCGACCGTGGTCTCGCCGTTGAAGATCGCCAACAGGCCGTCTTCGCGCAGCGGCCGCATGCCGAATTGGACGGCGCGCGCCGCAAGTTCGTTGGCGGGAACGTTGGCGGAGATCATCTCGCGCAGCTCCTGATTGATGACCATGAGCTCCGTAAGCGCTTTCCGGCCCTTGTAGCCGGTGTTGTTGCACTTTTCGCACCCCTTGCCGTAGCAGAAACTTCTGCCCTCGACCTGAAGACGCTCCAGACTCAGCCGTTCGAGGTCGTTGTCGGTGGGGGTGTACTCCACTTTGCAGAACGGGCAGACGCGCCGGATCAGCCGCTGGCCGAGCACGCCGGCGAGCGACGACGCGATCAGGAACGGTTCGACGCCCATATCCACGAGTCGCGTGACCGTGCTGGCGGCGTCGTTGGTGTGGAGCGTACTGAAGACGAAGTGCCCGGTGAGCGACGCTTCGATGGCGATCTGCGCGGTGACGAAGTCGCGGATCTCGCCGACGAGGATGCGGTCGGGGTCCTGACGCAGGAAGGCGCGCAGCGCCCGTTCGAAGGTCATGCCCACCGCGTCGTTGATCGGGCACTGGATGATGCCCGCGATGTCGTACTCCACCGGGTCCTCGGCGGTGAGGAGCTTATCCTCGATCTTGTTGATCTCGGTCAGCGCCGAGTACAAGGTGGTCGTCTTGCCGGAACCGGTCGGCCCCGTGACGAGCAATATCCCGTTCGGCAGGTTGATGAGTTCCCGCAAATTGGCGAGCACGTCCGCGCCGATGCCGAGCGAATCAAGCTGCAGATTGACCACCGTGCGGTCGAGCACGCGGAGCACCACCGATTCGCCGTGGCTGGTCGGCAGGCACGACACCCGCAAGTCGACGGGCTTGCCGTTGCACTTGAGCTGGATACGGCCGTCCTGCGGGCGGCGGCGTTCGGATATGTTGAGCCCCGAGATGATCTTGATGCGGCTGATCACGGGACGGGCCAGACTCAACGGCGGCGGCGGCATCTCGTAGAGCGCGCCGTCCACCCGGTAGCGGACGCGGAAGTTCTTCTCGAAAGGCTCGAAGTGGATGTCCGACGCCTTGTCGCGGATCGCCTGTTTGATCACCGCGTCCACGAACTTGATGATCGGCGCGTCATTGGCGAGTTCGTCGGCGTTGTCGTCGTCGGAGACCTCGTACTTCTTGGCGTCGCCGAATTCGGCCACGATGTCCGCCACCGAATCCGCCATTTCGGGATAGTAGCGCTCGAGCTCGGCGTCGAAGAGATCGGGATCGACCGGCACCGGCACGATGTTCTTGTTGACGATGAAGCGGATCGCTTCGACCGCCTGATAGTCCAGCGGATTGCGCATCGCCAGATAGATCGTGTCGTCGTCCGCCGAGATCGGCACCACGTTGTGGGTGCGGGCGAAGTCGCGTTCGACGAGTTCGATGACGTCGTGGTCGATGTCGCCGACGGTGGTGCGCGGGTCCCAGACGTAGGAGCCGAGGTTTTCGGCCATGATCTCGAGCATCTGTTCCCGGGTGAATATGCCGTAGTTTTCGATGACCTCGAAGGCGGTCTTGCCGGAGCGCTCGCACTCCTCGGTCACCTCTTGAAGCTGAGCTTTCAGCGCGGGGTTGCCGGCGCTGCGTTCGTTGAGCAAGAGATCGATAAGTGCCGAACTTTCAATATCCAACATCGGTAGGAAACTCCTTCATCAGTTCTCGTCGCGCAGGGTCACGAAAATGACCTCTTCGAGGGTGGATATTCCCGCTTCCGCCTTGCGCAGAGCGTCGTCGCGCAGACTCCTCATCCCGTTGCGGCGGGCGGCTTCGCGGATCACGCCGCTCGATTCGTTGGCGAAGATCAGCTTCGCTATGTCCTCGGTGATCGTGAAGATCTCGTAGATGCCGATACGGCCCTTGTAACCGGTGTGCCCGCAGGCGCGGCACCCCTTGCCTTTGTAGAAGATGTGGTTCTTGAGGTACTCGGGAGTGAGCCCCAGCATCCTGATCTCGGCGGCCGTCGGCGTATGCGGAGCGCGGCAGTTGGGGCAGACGCGCCGCAGCAGCCGCTGCGCCATCACCGCCCGCAGCGAAGTCGCGACGAGGAACGGCTTGACGCCCATATCCACCAGTCGGGTCACGGCGCCGGGAGCGTCGTTGGTGTGAAGCGTGCTGAAGACCAAGTGGCCGGTGAGCGACGCGTTGATGGCGATCTCGGCGGTCTCCAGGTCTCGGATCTCACCGACCATGATGATGTTGGGCGCCTGACGCAGCATGCTTCGGAGCGCCGCGGCGAAGGTCATTTCCACATGCCGATCGACCTGCACCTGGTTGATGCCGGGCAGCTGGTACTCGATCGGGTCTTCGACCGTGATGAGCTTGCGCGCCGGGGTGTTGATGGTGTTGAGGAACGCGTACAGACTGGTCGTCTTGCCGGAACCGGTCGGCCCGGTGACGAGGAAGATGCCGTCGGGGTAGTTGATGATCTTGGTCACGAGCTCGAGGTCGTCCGCGTAGAAGCCGAGCTTCGGGATGTCCAGCTGGATGCTCGCCTTGTCCAGAATACGCATGACGATGCTCTCGCCGAAGATCGTCGGGATCGCCGACACGCGTAAGTCGATGTCGTGGGTGCCCACCGACATCTGGATGCGTCCGTCCTGCGGGATGCGCTTTTCGGTGATGTCCATGCCGGACATGATCTTGACGCGGCTGGTGAAGTTGGCCTGCAGGTACTTGGGCGGAGCCTCGACTTCGCGCAGCGCGCCGTCCACGCGGTAGCGGATGCGGTAGCGCTTTTCCATGGGTTCGAGGTGGATATCCGACGCCTTCATCTTGTAGGCGTCGATGATCAGTTTCGTCACGAGGCGGATGATCGGCGCGCTGTCGTCGTCGCCGAGCGCGGCGCGGTCCTCGTCGGAGATGGAGAGCACGACTTCGGCGCTGTCCAGCTCCTCGGCCTTGTGGGGAGTGGAGCCGTTGTCGTCGAAGTCCTCGGGGTAGTACTTGGCGACCGCCGCCGCGATCTGCTTTTCCGGAGCGACCACCGCGTCGACGTCGCCGCCCAGCAGATAGCGCAGCGTGTCGAGCTTTTCCATGTCGCTCGGATCGCTCATCGCCACGGTGAGCGAGTCGCCGTGGCGCATCACCGGCACCACGTTGTAGTGGCGGGCGATGTCGCCGCTGAGCCCTTCGAGCACCTCGGGCGGGATGTTGTACCCCTCGAGGTCCATGAGTTCCATGCCGTACTGCTGCGCCAGCATGGCGAGCAGTTCTGACTTGTCGACCACCTTCTGGCGGCACAGGACGTCGATCACGTCCTCCTCGCCCTCACGCAGCTCCTCGTTGCGGGCGGCGGCGATCTGCGAAGGCGTGACCATGCCGTACTCCTTGAGGAGCGTCAACACATATTCAGCATCTCTGGCCAATCTTCAGACTCCCAACTCTGCATAAGGTTGCGCCGCGCCGGAATGCGGGAGCGGCGTTTGTTCAAACTATACCAAAGGAAAAGTAACGCCGGAAGTGCCAAAAGTCAAGAGCGCAAACGATAAATATTGCCGCTTCCGCGTGCGGTACGCGGGCGTTTGCGGCGGGAGCGCGGGCGCGCCGCCGCCGGATGGGCGTAACACCGAACGCCGGCGTACAACTAACGCCCGCGCTGTTTAAGGTAGAATTCGATGGTCGCCGCGAGGCCTTCGTCGAAGGTGTGTCCGGCCTTGTAGCCGGCCTGCGCCGCCTTGTCTACACACGCCATCGAGTGCTTCACGTCGCCGGCGCGGTCGGGCAGATGGACGATCTTCGACTTGGAGTTCGTGAGCCGCACGATGGTTTCCGCGAGGTCGTTGATGGTGATGCGTCCGCCGCGGGCCACGTTGAAGACCCCCGTCGCGTCGTTCTGCGCGAAGTACAGATTGGCCGCCACCACGTCCTTGACGAAGACGAAGTCACGCGTCTGTTCGCCGTCGCCGTAGATCGTCACGTCCTCGCCCGCGAGCGCCTTGGTGATGAAGATCGGCACCGCCGCCGCGTACGCGCCCTTGGGATCCTGACGCGGCCCGAAGACGTTGAAGTACCGGAGGCACGCGCACGGCAGCCCCCGTTCGCGCGTGAAGAGCGCGCCGTAATATTCGCCGTCGAGCTTGGTCACGGCGTAGGGGCTCTTGGGCTCCGGGAACATCGTCTCGACCTTGGGGACGACCGGGTTGTCGCCGTAGATCGCCGCCGAAGTGCTGAAGCAGAGTTTTTCGACCCCCGCCGCCTGCGCCTCCTCTAGGACGTTGACGAAGCCCTGCGCGTTGATCTCAATGCACTCGTTTATCTTTTCCATCGACTCCGGCACGCTGACGAGCGCCGCGAGGTGGAACACGTGGTCGACCCCCTTCATCGCGCGCTTCACGACCGCCCGGTCGCGGATGTCGCCCTCGATGAATTCGCAATCGAAGCCGTCGAGGTTCTTTTTGTACCCGGTCCGCAGACTGTCGAGCACGACGACCTCCGCCTTGCCCTGCAGTTCCTCGACGATGTGGCTGCCGATGAACCCGGCGCCGCCAGTTACCAAGACTTTCCTTAAGCTCATGACACCATATTCCCTATTTGCAGCGGATGAAATCGTAGTTTGCGAGGTAGTCCGGCAAGGGCGGCACGTCGAGCGGTTCGCCGTTTTTGCGGATCGAATCCGCCCCCTGACACCCCGTCGCGACGCTGTTCCGCGCCGCCTGCGGCGACGAGTGGACGTCGAATTTCCCCCGAAGCGCGTCGACGAAGCTCTGCACGATCTTCGGGTCGGCCCCCGAGTGGGTCGTCATCACCTTGGGCTGCGGAATGTTGTAGACGACGTCCGGCACCTCGGCGTAGGCGTCGGTGCGATGGTTCCACAAGTGGAGCCGCCAGTTGCCGAAGTTCTCCAATCTCCCCTCGGTGCCGATCACCGTATAGTTGCGCCAGCCGTCCGGGGTGTAGTGGCACTGCAGATAGCACGCGAGCACGCCGTTGTCGAGGCGCATGTTGATCATGTTGAGGTCGTTGACCTCGATCCACGGGTAGAAGTCCTTCTGTTTCGTGGCGGGGTAGTGGTCGGTGTCCCACGCCGCCGTCTTGCGCCCGACGAAGCGCAGATTGTCTTCGCTCCGGCGCGGGAGCTTGTCGTAGACGGTGAGGTTGCCCATGCCCTGCACGCGGTCGGTGTAGCCGTTCGCGAGCCAGTGGATCACGTCGATGTCGTGCGCGCCTTTCTGCAAGAGCAGACTGTTGCAGTATTTTTCCATCGCGTGCCAGTCGCGGAAGTACGCGTCGCCGCCGTAGCTCACGAAGTGGCGGCACCAGATCGCCTTGACTTCTCCCACCGCCCCCGCGTCGACGAGCTCCTTCATCTTCATGATGTGGTTCATATACCGCATGTTGTGGCCGAGCATAAGCGGGGTCCGGTTCCGGTACGCCGCCTCGAGGATGCGGTCCGCGCCCTCGATGGAGATCGCGATCGGCTTCTCGAGGTAGACGGCGACCTTGTGCTCGAGGCAGAAGCACGCCTGCTCCTCGTGCAGGAAGTCCGGCGAAGTGATGAAGACCCCGTCGGGCTTCTCCGTCTCGATCATCTCGCGGTAGTCCAAATAGCAGTTGGGCTCGTAATCGAACTTTTCCTTATAGCGGGCCTTGAACCTGTCGATCGCGTCGGGGTACTTGTCCGCCCCGGCCACGACGCGTACGCCCTCTTCCGGCCGGTGGGCGAAATCCGCGATCCTGCCGCGTCCGGTGCAGCCGATCACCGCCAGTCTCAATTCCTTCATATCGTCACCTCTCCGTTTTTTCGGGATAATATCCGCCGCAGTTTAATATAGGTCGGGACGGGGCAAAAAAGTATGTCCCGTTACGCAAAAAACATGGATTTTTCCGTTTCAGCGCGAGCGGAAGATCACCGACACCCCGGCAGGCAGTTTGCGCCCCGTGCTTTCCGGGATGAACATCTCGCCCGACTCGAATTCCCCGCGCCCGAAAATCTGCGTGACGATCCTTTCGAGCACCAGACACGAAAACCCCGGCGAATGACAGCTCAAAACGAGCTCGAAGGGACGTTCCGGGTCGCGCAGTTCGCGGCAGACGGCCAGCAGTTTTGGCAAATCGTCCTCGATCTTCCACACCTGCCCCGAGCTCCCGCGCCCGAAGGAGGGCGGATCGAGCGCGATGAGATCGTACTTCGCCCCCCGCCGCGCCTCGCGCCGCGCGAACTTCATCACGTCGTCGACGATCCAGCGCACTTTGGGCGGGATGTCGGGATTGAGTTCCAGATTCGCCTTGCCCCACTCGATCATCCCGCGCGCCGCGTCGAGGTGGCAGACGCGTGCGCCCCCCTTGGCGAGCGCGAGCGAACCCAGACCGGAGTACGCGAATAGATTCAGCGCCTCTCTGCACTTGCCGCCGAATTTCTGGAAACGCTCCCAGTTGGCGAACTGCTCCGCGAAGAAGCCGAGGTGCCCGAAATTGGTCGGCTTGACCAGCATCTTCAAATTTCCGTACTCCGCCGTCCACTCCGGCGGCAGCGGATTTGTGAAACTCCACTTGCCGCCGCCCGAACTGTTCCGCGTGAAGACCGCGTCCGCCGCGTCCCACTCCCGCTTGCCCAATTCGGGCGCCCACGCCGCGTTCAGCGCCGGACGCACCAGCCGATGGCGGCCGACTTGTTCCAGTTTGCAGAAATTCCCGCTGTCCAGCAGTATGTATTTGTCGTTGTCCAAAACAGGGTTTCTCCCGATGAATACCGTCGTTTTTGCTAAAATACACGCCGTTTGCCCAACTTTCAATGTCGCGCGGCGGCGCTCCGGGGCGCGGATGCCGAAAAAGTTGCCCGGAAATCGCTTTCGCGGCGGTTGCAAATCCGCGCGCACGGCATTATATTATGCGGATTTTTCGGGCAGGACACAAAGGAGCCGGACGATCGATGCTGTTTTATCTGTCACGTTTGAGCGAAGCTTTCGGGCCGCTGCGGCTCTTCAAGTACGCGACTTTCCGCGCCGGCGGCGCGTGGATCACGGCGTTCCTGCTGGTGGTGCTGCTGGGCGGAGTCACCGCCCGCTTGTTGAAGCGCTTCAACGTCCGCGCCGCGGAGCGTCTCGAAGGCCTCGTACCCCCAGAATTCATCGACAAGCGCAAAAGCGGCACCCCGTGCATGGGCGGGCTGCTGCTGATCGGCGGAGTCGTGGTCTCGACGCTGCTCTGGGCGGTGCCGGGGCGGGTCGCCGCCGTGCTAGTCGGGGCGACCGTGCTGCTCATGCTCACGGGCTTCATCGACGACTACATCAAGGTCACGCGACAGGATCGCGGAGGCTTGCCCGGATGGTGGAAGCTGCTCTTCCAGTTCGTGATCGCGGGCGTCGCGCTGTGGCTGTTGTCGCGCAGTTTTTCGCCCAAAAGCGAGCTCTGCAAGTTCTACGTCCCGTTCTTCAAGGCTCCGGTGATCGAGTCGTGGTGGTGGTGCTTCCCCTTCGCGGTGCTGGTGATCGTCGGCGCCTCCAACGCGGTCAACCTGACCGACGGCAAGGACGGCCTGGCTTCGGGATGCACCATCTTCTGCGTGCTGACCTACGCGGTCTTCCTCTACCTCATGGGCGACTTCAAGTTCTCCGACCGGTTGGACATCCCGTTCATCAAGGGCGTCGGCGAAGCGGGCATCTTCGCGGCGGCGATCTGCGGCGCGTGCATCGGTTTTCTGTGGCACAACTGCCATCCGGCGTCGATGTTCATGGGCGACACCGGCAGTCTGCCGCTCGGCGGCGCGATCGGGATGCTGGCGGTGCTGGCGCGGCAGGAGCTGCTGCTCGTGATCGTCGGCGGCGTCTTCGTCATGGAGATCGTCTCGGTGATGATCCAGGTCGCCAGTTTCAAGCTCACCGGCAAGCGCGTCTTCCTGTGCACGCCGATCCACCATCACTTCGAGCGCAAGGGCTGGACGGAGACGCAGATCGTCGTCCGGTTCTGGATATTGTCGGGGGTGCTGGCGCTGGCGGCGCTGGCGACCTTGAAGCTACGTTAGGGTCCGCGATACTCCGTGTTTTCGAAAAACTCCGCCGCACGGGCGGGAGTCCGGAAAAATGAAAAGCAGCCGACACTTCTACGATTTACTGCCGCTCAACAACATCGTCTGCCGCTCGAAGATAAGCGACCGCGACGAACTGCTGCGCGAAATGCTCCAAATGCTCAAGCGCCACCATCCGGAGCTCGACCTCGAGACGGCGGCGCGCGAAATCTCGGCGCGCGAGGAGTTCTTCCCGACGGTGATCGCCCCGGGGCTGGCGCTCCCGCACGCGCGTCTGCCCAACCTGAAGGTCCCGCTGTTGGGCATGGTCTGCACCCCGGCCGGAGTGGATTTCAACTCCGAACTGGGCAAGGTGCAGATAACGATACTGCTGCTGACCCCGGCGGACGACCCCAATCTGCATCTGCAGATCCTCGCCGAGCTGGCGCGGGTCTTCAGCGATACCACGATGGTCGACCGGGTGCTGGAGTGCCCCGGTCCGGCGGGGGTGCTGGAGCTCTTCGACGCCAACCATCGTGACGGCAAGGAATTCCTGACCGCGGGCGACGTTATGACGCCGCCGCCGGCGCTGCTGCACGAAACCGACACGCTGGCGGAGGCGATCCGCTGTTTCGCGACCTGCAAGTGGCCGGAGCTCGTGGTGCTCGACGACGAAGGCGACGCCCGCGGAGTATTGGCGCTGACCGATCTGTTGAAATACAGTCTGCCCGAGCATCTGTTGTGGATGGACGACCTGTCGCCTATCGACCGCTTCCAGCCCTTTGCGGACGTGCTCCGCACCGCCGGCGAGACCCGCGTCGCCGACGTGATGCGCGAGGATTTCATGACGGTGGAAACGTCGGCGCCGGCGATCCAGGTGGCGAAGCTTTTCACCGTGCACCAGCTGCGGATACTGGTCATCACCGACCACGGGAAATACGCCGGGGTGGTTGAATTGAAGGCGTTCTGCGCCAAACTGTTTTGGGAATAGTTATTCAATTTTGAAGATGTTATCATGACTGAAGGAAATACGGCTGTACTCTCCAAAAAAGGAATGCTGATCCGTTTCGCCATACTGCTCGCGGCGAGCTGCGGCATCGGCACGGCGGGCGTGCTTAGCAAGGCGCTCACGACGGATCAGGGGGTCGCCTGCGGCGTCTTCGTCGGGATCATCCTCGGCACGCTCTTCTTCTGGAACTTCCGGCTGGCGGTGGCGTTCCTCGGGCTGGCGGTGCTGATGTTCAAGAAGGCGCTCAACATCCCCCACTTCGTCAATTCGTGCGAACTCAACGTGATCCTCTTCCTCGTCGGCATGATGGTCGTGGTCGGCGCGCTTCGCGACCTCGGATTTTTCACCTGGATCGTACAGATGATCGTCTCGATGCCGAACTTGTCGGGGTGGAAGTTCGTTTCGGTGACGGCGCTCGCCTCGGCGCTGCTCGCGTGCGCGGTGGACGAAGTCACGTCGATCATCTTCGTCACCACGCTGATCTTTCAGGTGAGCGACCGGCTGAAACTCGATCCGACGCCCTATATATTGATCGCGGTCTTGTGCACCAACGTCGGCAGCGCCGGGACGATGATGGGCAACCCGGTGGGGATATTGATCGGCAGCAAGGGCGGCTTGAGCTTCGGCGACTTCATGATGTGGGCGTTCCCGCTGATGCTGGCGTCGCTGCTGATGACGCTGCTGGTGACACTGCTCATCTACCGCAAATCGCTCAAGGAGTTCGACGTCAAGCTCAAGGCGCGCCTGTCGCAGGGGCTGACGCTCGTCCCGGTGATCCGCATCCCTTACAAGGCGGGGCTCTCGCTGCTCGTGCTGACCGTGCTGGCGATCTCGTCGCACCACCAGCTCGAAGCGCTGCTCGGACTCGATCCCAACACCGTGCTCTACATCGCCCCGCTCGTCTGCGCCGGGGTGGTGATGATCTGCAAGCCCGAGCGGGCGCGCCACTACATCGAGGACGAAGTTGACTGGTGGACGCTCATATTCTTCATGATGCTCTTCGCGGTGGCAGGCACGTTGACCTACACCGGCGTGGATCAGGTGATGGCCAAAGGCTTCTCGCGCGCGGCGGGCAGCGACACCCGGACGCTCGTGCCGATCATCTTCGCGTCTTCTGCGGTCGGATCGGCGTTCGTGGACAACGTGATCTTCGTCGCGTCGTTCTGTCCGGTGATCGACCAGCTGGCGCTGAACGTCAAGGCGATGCCGCTGTGGTGGGCGCTGCTCTTCGGAGCGTGCTTCGGCGGCAACATCACGATGATCGGTTCGACGGCGAACATCGTGGCGCTGGGGATGCTGGAAAAGCATTCGGGGCGGCACATGACTTTCTTCCGCTGGCTCCGGGTGGGGCTGATGGCGACGCTCTTCGCGGGCGCGGTGGCGGTGGGCGGCGTGCTGCTGCTGGGGCCGCTCATGCCGGACCACTACACCCAGCTCGAATTCGAGCGGATCGGGGAGATCGTCGACGCCGGGCGGCGCTTCGAAAACAAGGCGGTCGAGCTGACCTGCCTCGTGACTCCGGCGACCGGCGCCGCCGATGCGAAGTTCGCGGAATTCACGGCGACCTCCCCGGACCAGGAGCAGAAGCTGGCGATCCGCGCCCGGATCCCGCGGCGGCTGCTGGCCGGACTCGGGGAGGATTCCCCGCTCGCGCCCGAGGCGAAGCGGGAGTGGAAATACGTCGTCAAGGGCCGGCTCGTTGGCGGCAAGGGCGAACTCAAGCTCAAAGATGTGGAGTTCGTCTGCCGCCGCTCCAAGCTGAAACAGAAATGACCCCCGGCCGAACCTTTTCGGATATTTGCGTTTCCGGGGGGTTGTAAATGGCGCTCCGGCGATATATTTTAATTACCGGATGGAACGTTTTCGACAAAAAAACAACTGTCACTCGATAAACAGGAGATGAAAGCCAAATGAAATTCGAAAAACTGTATCTCTCGTTCGCCGCCGGCGCGCTGAGCATCGTGCCGGTCTTCGCCGCGCCCGCCGCCGCCCCCGCCAAGCAGGAAGCCGCCGCTCCCGCCAAGCAGGAAGCCGCCGCTCCCAAGGTCGACGTCTGGAGCAAGATACCCGAAGTCGTCGCCACCGTCGACGGCAAGCCCGTCACCAAGGCGGAGCTGATCGAATTCGTCAAGTCGAAGATCGGCGAGATCCCGCCCGAAGTCACGCCGGATATTATCGCCCAGCACGCGCCCTCGATGGTCGAGGGGATGGTTGTCGATCGCCTGGGCACCGCCGACTTCAAGGCGCACAAAACTCCGATCACGAAGGAAGAAGCGCGCAAAATGATGCTCGATCAGTTCAACGCCATGCCCAAACAGCAGCAGCAGCAGCTCGCAATGATGCTCAAGGCGCAGAACATGACCGTCGAGCAGTTCATCGACGCGCAGGTCGCCAAGCCGGAATTTCTGGACGACATCGCTCAGGAAAAGTTCGCCAAGGAATACATCTTCAAGGACTGCGACGTCACCGACGAGGAGGCGAAGAAGTTCTACGATGCCCATGCCGCCGAGTTCC
>Ga0310696_10007415_pt1 | contig 12876 bp, 11 predicted proteins | sample AusTroGonzalo_MG_4_FD_203885 | JGI IMG/M metagenome (GOLD analysis project Ga0310696, IMG submission 203885) | Bovine rumen microbial communities from tropical cattle in Woodstock, Queensland, Australia - Gonzalo_02 (v2) (version 2) | ecosystem: Host-associated > Mammals > Digestive system >... | reverse complement strand
GATGTTATTCCTTGTTGTTTCGAATAGAATAGCCATCTGGGATTGTGTCAGCCACACTGTTTCTTCATGTAGTTGCACTTCTAATTGAATCGTGCCATCTTCGCTTCTATAAATAATAACCGACTTTTCCGATTGCCGACTGTCTCCTGATAAAATGACTTGATTATCCATTTTTTATTAATTTAAAAGATTTCAAAAATAACGTTGAATTTCTTGGTTGCAAAATTAGGTTATAATTCCTTATTTGTCAAGGATTTTAGTGTTAATTTCTATTAACAAAAGTTGCAGGATTTTGCAAGAAATCTTAAAAAATTTTAACAATTCGGTTATTAGTGTAGAATTTTATGGAAAATTTTATATTTTTGTAGGGTCGTAAAACAAAAAATATGCAAGAAGACAAACAAGGATATGTTTACATATTGACTAATCCAAGTTTTCGCGAGGATTGGGTTAAGATAGGTAAGACTATAAATATTGAGGAAAGATTACGTACTCTTGATAATACTTCCGTTCCACTTCCTTTTGAGAAATATGCAACTCTGCAAACTGCAAAGTATGAAAAAGCGGAAAAACACGTACATCATTATATTGAGACTTTTACAAATCTGCGGATCAGAGATAAAAGAGAGTTTTTCAATGTAAAACCTGAACAGGCGTTGAAGATATTCTGTGAGGTTGCTGAGCTTCTTGATGATGCTGTTGTGACGAAGTACGATAATGGTTATCCAGAAATTGTTTACCCATGTTGTTCTTCTGTGTCAGATAAAACTGTTTCTTCAAAAGGTCCAATACGTAAACCTTTTGATTTTACTATGGTTAACTTAAAACCTGGTGATACTATTGTTTTTGATGCTCTTAACATCAAAGTTAAAGTAGCGGATAAGAATAAGGTTGAGTATAATGGAAAGTTGTGGACCCTTACAGGTTTATGCAAGGAATATTTACCAAACAATATGCGCAATAACAGTGGAGCATATCAAGGACCAAAATATTTTAGCTACAACGGAAAGACATTGTGGGAAATAAGATTAGAAAAAGAAGAATAGAGAATATGGCAAAAAAAGTTAAAGAGGAAGTTTTGAATCTCGATGCTATTCTGTTCAAGTGCAGGGATATTTTAAGAAACGCGAAAAACTCAGGATCTTTCTTCGAGAAAAGAGACATCATGCTGACACTTGTTTTCCTTCGTTTTTTGGGAGAAAAATACGAGGACGGTGTTGTTAATCTGCGTAAAAAACTCATTGAAGAGGGTTTGAACCCCGATGATGAAGGGATACAAAAAGCGTTCTTCGACGACCCTACTTTTGCAGATGGCACTTTCAACTTGATGCCGGAAGCCCGATGGTCGGCCATCATCAACACACCTGCACCGCAATTGAATGTAACGCTCGACAATGCCTTGAAAAGCATTAGTTCCACTACGCCAGAACTGAAAGGCTGTTTTGTGGAAGGCACATTTACCCAACGGAATCTCGGAGCCAATGACATCAAGAAAATTGTGGATGAGGTCAACAAAATTAGCCACAAGACATTCGGCGAGGAGAAAGACCTTATCGGGCGTGTGTATGAGTATTTCTTGAAGGAATTTGCTGTTAACGCCACAAAGGAAGAAGGAGAATTCTACACGCCTCACGATGTTGTGCAGTTGATTGCCACTGTAATAGAGCCATTTGATGGCACGCTCTACGACCCCTGCTGTGGCTCGGGAGGCATGTTCATCCAGAGCTCCGAATTGGTGAAAGCCAAGCAGGGTGACATCAGTCGCGTGAATGTGTGGGGACAGGAAAAGGAAGCCGCCACTTACCGTTTGGCCAAGATGAATCTTGCCTTGCGTGGCATTAGCCATAACTTGGGTGGCGAGAGCGATTCGTCTTTTACCAACGACCTGCATAAAGGACTGTATTTTGATTACATCATGGCCAACCCACCGTTTAACCTTAAGGGATGGTGGGACGACAATTTGAGTAACGATGCCCGTTGGACTGATTACGGCATACCGCCCGAAAGCAATGCTAACTATGCGTGGATTTTGCACATGCTTTCCCATTTGAAACCGCTGTCTGGTGTGGCTGGTTTCCTCTTGGCCAATGGTGCGCTTGGAGACACGGATGCCCTAGAAATCAGGAAGAAACTCATACAAAACGACAAGGTGGAAGCCATTATCATTCTTCCTAGAGAGTTGTTTATCACCACCGACATCAGTGTCACTTTCTGGATTCTGAACCAAAACAAGAAGGGCGGCAAGTATCATGGGCGCGAGTTGCGTAACCGCGAGCATGAAATACTCTTCATGGACCTCCGCCAATGGACGGAGAACCCTGTAAAAGGTGAGCAGAAGAAGAAAGTGTTGCTTGTTACGGAGCAAATCCAGCGGGTGGCAGACCTATATCACCAGTGGCAGACTGTGGGAACTGAAGGAAAGAATTTTGCCGAGCCCGAACTGTATAGGAGTGTGGGTTTAGAGGAGATTGAGCAAAACAATTGGACACTGGTGCCCAGCAAGTATATTGAGTTTATTGACCACGACTTGGAGATTGACTACCCCAAGGAGATGGCTCGTATACAACAAGAAATGAAAGCCATAATGCAGCGCGAAAAGGAATCACAGAAGATGCTTGAAGAAGCTTTTAAAGGTATTGGCTATGGGATTGACTAAGTATAAAATAGGAGATTTTGTTGAAGCTTACAATTACCGTTGTGGTATTCCAGATCTTTTACCAGAACAGGTTTCGGGAATCAGTATTGACAAGGAATTCTTTGAACCAGCAAAGCAAGTTGGCGAGGATACAAGTAGTTATAAGATAGTTCCTCCTAATTGTTTTGCTTGTAATTTGATGCATGTTGGAAGAGATAACGCTTTGCCTGTCGCTTTGAACCATAGTGAAATCAACAAACACGTGAGTCCTGCATATTCAGTTTTCAAATTGAAAAACGAGAACATTATTTTAAAAGAATACTTTTACATTTTCCTTAAATCATCAGAAAAGGACAGACTATTTAGCTTTCATACGGATTCTTCGATAAGACAAGGCTTACCTTGGGAAGATTTCTGTGACATTGACATCACTCTCCCCAACATTGACCAGCAGCGCAAATTTGTAAATGTTTATCTGTCGCTTCAAAATAACCTTGCCGCCTACCAAAGTAAGGTGGAGGATTTAAAAATGGTTTGTGATGGGTATATTGAAGAACTCAGAAGAGATTATGTAAGAAACCAGTCTGATAAGATGGTTCGAATTGGTAATTATATATCAAAGAGGAATGAGGTTAATTCTGATGGCCAAATAGAGTTGGAACAGGGTATTAATATCCAAAAAAAGTTTATTACACCGCAGAGATCAAACTCTAATCTTTACAGTCGAAGGATTGTTCGAAGAGGAGATATAGCATATTGTACTCAACTAAACAATGCGAATGTCGCAGTTGCATATCGAGATGGTGATGATTGCGTTGTTTCATCAGTATACGATATTATTTATGTAAAAGATACGTCTGCTCTTCTTCCAAAATACCTAATGCTTTGGTTGATAAGACCAGAATTTGGAAGATATGTCTATACATGCTCAACAGGAAGCGCATATGAATTTCTAAGTTATGATGATTTGGCAGATTATAAGATTCCACTCCCTGATATAGCTATTCAACAGGCAATAGTCAATATTTATGACAGTTATATTGAGCGTCAGCGGATTGCCGATGCACTCAAAGAGCAGCTCAAAAATATATGTCCTGTGCTGATAAGGGGAAGTTTAACTGAGTAATAAAGAAGGAGCAATCATGATATACATAAAGTCGTTACATATAGAGAACTATAAATGCTATGAAAATGTAGATATTGAATTTAATAATTCAACAAATATTATTGTAGGAAATAATGAGGCTGGCAAGAGTACGATACTTGAAGCCATAAATCTATGTCTATCAGGTTTGATTAATGGAAGATATATCAAAAATGAGCTAAACGAATGCTTCTTCAATAAGAACGCAGTAGAAAAATATAGGCAAAATACAAATGCGAATCCGCCACACATTTTGATAGAGGTTTATCTTGACACAACTGATTCGAATGAATCAAACAAGGTATACGCAAACCTTAAAGGATCTCGTAATTCAAAAAAGCAAGACACCTATGGCATCAAATTGGGAATAATGTTTGATGAGAATTACAGTGATGAGTATGCAGCTTTTAAACAAGTAAATAGTAATCAAAATGTGCCAATTGAGTATTATCTTATAGGATGGAAAAGTTTTGCCGATCAAGATATCACATCTCGCTCTATTCCCATAAAACCAAACATAATTGATTCATCAGGAACAAAATATAAGAATGGTAGTGATTATTACATTTCCAAAATAATCAGCAACAGATTGGATAAATCCGAGCAAATTTCTCTTATGCAGGCTTTTAGAGACCTCAAAGAGAGTTTTAAAAGCGGAGATAAATTAACTGCGATAAATGATAAAATTGCAAAGGATTCAGCCATATCAGGGAAAAATGTATCTATATCTGTAAATACTACAGAAATGAACGCGTGGGAGAATATTCTCATGACCTATTTTGATGATATTCCGTTTACGCAGATTGGAAAAGGTGAACAAAGTATAATAAAGACGAACCTTGCCCTATCCAATATTCGTGAAGATATTTGTAATGTTGTATTAATTGAAGAACCAGAGAATCATCTTGCTCATACTAATCTAAATTCTCTTCTAAAGTCAATTGAGGAAAGCAATAAAGATAGACAGATTATTGTCACAACACATAGTAGTTTCGTTGCCAACAAACTAGGACTTGGTAATTTAATCTTTTTAAGTAAAAGACAGCCACACTATTTTAAGGCTATTGATAAAGGTACTCAAACGTATTTTAGAAAATTAGCAGGGTTTGAGACTTTGCGGTTAATACTTTCCGACAGAGCGATATTGGTTGAGGGACCGTCGGATGAACTTATTGTTCAAAAAGCTTACATGAAAAAGCATAATGGTCACTTGCCTATTCAAGATGGCATTGATGTTATTTCTGTAAAAGGAATTCAAGCAAAAAGATTTTTAACTTTAGTGGGGGATTTACCAATAAGAATCGCAGTCGTAACAGATAACGATGGCGATTATGATAATAATATAACTGCTCGATATAAAGTTTTTACAGAAAAAGATAATATTGAAGTTTTCTCAAATAAAGATAATAATCAACATACACTTGAGCCTAGTTTTGTTGCTTGCAACGACGAGCAAAAAATCAAAGAGTTCCTTAGATATACTGGTGATAAAACTATAGTAGAATATATGGAAACATGTAAGTCCGAATGGGCTTATAAGGTGTTTTCTGAAGAAAATGATTTTTCTTTTCCTCAGTACATAAACGATAGTATAGATTGGATGGTACAATGAGTAATTTGGTATATATAGCTGCTGCTGGTTCAGGAAAAACTACCACTTTGGTGAGGAAAGCTTGTGCTTTACCTTCATCTGAGTATGTCCTTATTTTGACTTATACGGATTCAAATGAAAAAGAAATAAGAAATAAGTTTTACAACATAAATGGATGTATTCCACCAAATGTAGCAATTCAATCGTGGTTTTCTTTCTTAATCCAGCATCTAATAAAACCCTACCAAAACTTTCTAACTGATGATTCATTTGAAATCAAAGGCCTTGCTATGGTACATAGTGATAACAAAGGAAGTAGAAAGACATATATGACTTCCAAATCGAATTGGGAGCACTATTATTTTAGCAAACAACAAAGGGCTTTAACTGAAAAACTCAGTGAATTAGCATATGATTGCAATATAAGGTCGGGAGGAAAGCCAATTCAAAGGCTTTGTGAAATATTTGAGAATATCTACATAGATGAAGTTCAAGATTTAGCTGGTTATGATTTGGAATTAATAAAGTTGTTTTTTCTTTCAAAAAGTAACGTGATAATTGCAGGAGACCCAAGGCAAACAATCTATCTCACAAATTATAATGGAAACAAGAATAGAAGTTTCAGAAACGGGAAAATATTAAATTATTTGTCAGCACAACAAGAGTTAAAAAACAAATATACAGTTGATACAAATACTTTAAATTGCTCACGTCGCTGCTGTCCTGAAATATGTGAATATGCTTCAATTATTACACCTTCATTTAGCAAAACAGAATCGCTGACAAATTATCAAGGTAAGCATTGTGGTGTTTATCTTGTTAAAGAGAGTGATAAATCGCTTTTTCTCAATCAATATAACGATAGTATTCAATTAAGACATAGTATTTTAACAAAAAGAATAGATCACAATTTTAAAGTCATGAATTTTGGAGAATCAAAAGGAATGACATTTGATTCTGTTTTAATATATCCAACACAGCCTATGATAAAATGGATAGAAGATCATAATGAAAAACTAGAAGATACGTCTATAAACAAATTTTATGTTGCTGTGACAAGAGCGTGTTATTTGGTCGGAATTGTATGGCCTAAAGATACATGCTCTGCAACAGATATAAATTTTTGGAGTCCATCAATGAATTAACAATAATCAAGACTATGACGAAGCTGAAAAATATCAACGGTCACTTTGTGGAAAGCGATTTTGAAAATGCACTAATCATCTTCCTTGAACAGGCAGGTTGGCATTATCTATATGGCGACAATATACCCAGGATGAGCCGTAAGGAAGTCCTCTATAAGGACGACCTCGTCCAGTTTTTGAAGAAGACCAATCCTGATTTGGAAGACGAAGATATTCTTCAGATAGCCGAGAATGTACGTTTGGTGGGAAGTGATTCTGATTTTGCCACGCTGCACAAAGTATATGGCTGGATGGTAGATGGAGTGCAATATGTCACCAAAAAAGGTGTTCCCCGCACGATAAATCTTATCGACTTCGAGAATCTTGACAATCCCGATAAAAACAACATCTTCCGAGTCGTTAACCAGTTTACGGTGGAATATGTCAACAATGGCGAGACCAAAAACCGTCGCCCTGATGTGCTGCTTTACATCAACGGTCTGCCGGTCTGTGTTATCGAATTGAAAAATCCTGCCGATGCCAATGCCACCATTCATGATGCTTGGGAGCAAATCAACATACGTTATTGGCGCGACATCCCTGCGCTGCTTCATTATTGCCCGCTGGCCTGCATCAGCGACGGAGTGAAGACCCGTTTAGGAACCGTACGCACTCCCTACGAGCACTTCTATGCTTGGAGACGCGTGGAGGACGGCGACAAGATTTCCACCATGCCGTTTGATGAGCTGGAGACGATGGTAAAGGGGGTATATCGTCCAGCACGTTTCCTTGAAATTTTCAGGGACTATGTCTATTTCCAAGATAGGAATTACGATAGGAACGAGGTGGAAATAGTGTGCAGATACCCACAGTTTTTCGCCACCCGATTGCTGCGTGAAAGCGTGGTGAAGTCCGTGCAGACTAAAAGCGGTAAAGGTGGTACTTACTTTGGCGCTACTGGTTGCGGTAAGACTTATACTATGGCATTCCTTGCACGCCAGCTCTCCATGCGTTGTGCTGCCGAACTTGGTTCTCCAACTATTTTGATGATTGTGGACCGTGAAGACCTTCAAAAACAAGGTGCCCAGTTGTTTACAAAGAGTACTGAATTTCTCGGATTAGGAGAGGTAAAGATTGTCCCAAGCAGAAAGATTCTTCGCCAAGAATTGGGACTGCGTCAAAGTGGTGGATTTTTCATTTGCACTATTCAGAAATTCTGCGATAGACAAGACGACAAAATAGGTTTAATAAATGATCGTTCAAATATCATTTGTTTCAGTGATGAGGCGCATCGCACCCAAATTGAAGGCTCACGGCGCATCCAGTTCAGCGAAGATGCCGACGAAAACATGAAAGCAATGGTGTCAAAACCATACGCCAAGGTGCTTCGTGAAGCCTTGCCCAATGCTACTTTTGTCGGTTTCACTGGCACACCCATCGCAGAAACCTATCAGACCTTTGGTGATGAAATTGACCGCTACACGATGGATCAGGCAGTAGCTGATGAAATCACTGTACCTATCAAATATCATCCTCGTATTGCCAAAGTACTGCTCAATCAAGAGAAGGTGAAGGAAATCGAAGCTTACTATTCGAAGTGTGCCGATGAAGGTTCCACCAAAGAGGACATTGCCAAGAGCAAAAAGGCAATGAGTTCGTTGGAGGTGGTGTTGGGCGAACCTGACCGTCTCGACAAACTTGCAGTGGATATTCACAACCACTATACATCGGCGGTGGCCAACGACCCTGATAGGGTGCAAAAGGCCATGGTGGTATGCTCTAACCGTAAAATTGCTTACAACTTGTTGCAAAAGTTTAAAGAGCTTTATCCCGAATGGTTTGTGGAGCGCAAAACTCCTGAGGGTGTTGTGGTCTCAAAGGAGGAATTGTTGAAGCTGAAAGAAATGCCGACTATCGCCATGGTGGCCAGCGTGGGCAGCAACGATGAAGCTGAGATGTACAACTATCTTGGTGGTGTAAAGAACGACAAACGTTCAGATGAACTGGATGCCGCTTTCAAACAGGTGCATTCCAATTTCCGTATCGTTATCGTGGTGGATATGTGGATTACCGGTTTTGACGTGGAATGCCTTACATATATGTATAACGACAAGCCTTTGCAAAAACATTCGTTGATTCAGACTATCAGCCGTGTAAACCGCAAATATCCTGGCAAGGAGTTTGGTCTTATAGTGGACTATATCGGCATTCGCGACTATATGATGGAAGCCATGAAAATATATGGCGGAGGCAGCAATGGAGGCAATTCCCTAGCACCGACAAGTGATGACATTGAACAAGCCACAAACATATTCCGCGAGCATTTGGAAATCATCAAGATGTTGTTTAAAGATTATGATTTAACACCATTCTTGAATGCTGATACCGATCCAGCCAAACGTTACACCTTGCTGGCAAAGGCGGCGGAGTATGTCTTCGCTTCAACTGAAATACTTAATTCTGTGAGCAAGGACGGAAAGAAGACCCAAAAAGTTAGTTTCAAGACCTACTTCCTGCAAGAGGTGAAGCGTATGCGGAAGGCATACGATTTATGCCAGCCTTCTGGAGAACTTGGAGAGGAGGAATCGGCTTTGGCACAATGTTTTATGGCTATTGCAGGTATGATATACAAGATGTGTGGAACGGATGCTCCCGATACTGACACCATGAACCGCCGTGTGGCGAAGATGGTGGAAGAAGCATTGAAATACAACAATGTGGAGAGTATCCTTGAAGAGGGTGATGAAATGGATATCTTCGGTCCAGAGTTTACAGAGCGACTTGCCGACATCAAGATGCCAGCTTCAAAACTGGAAATGCTCGTTAAGTTACTGCGTAAGCAGATTACGGAGTATAGTAAGACCAATCAACTGGCTTCCAAGAAGTTCCAAGAACTGTTGGAAGCCACTATTAACCAGTATCATGAGCGGCGAAAATTCCTTTCGGAACAAGAAGCGGGAGCTACGCAGGAAGAAACCGCTGAAAGCATCATCAAGACAGCAACCGAGCAGGCCCTTGGAATCCTCAAGGATATGCAGGCCGACCGTGAAAGTTTCCGAAAGTTAGGGCTTACCTTTGAGGAAAAAGCTTTCTATGACATTCTTATGCATTTGAGAGACAAGAACAATTTTGAATATGGCGAAGATAAAGAGCTGAACGGCGTTGTGGTGAATGAGAGGTGCAAGAGTTTGGCCTGCAAGATCCGAGAAATCATTGATGCCAAATCATCCTTTGCCGACTGGCTCAACAACCAACGTGTTCGCGACCAGCTCAAACAAGACATCAAGATTTGCCTTGTGAAGAATGGGTATCCGCCACAATACACCCCCGAAGTTTTCCGCGAGGTGATGGACCAGGTTGAGAACTTTAAAGAAAACGAGAGTTAGTTAAAAGGATGTCATTAAAGGGATACATATACAAGTACACATACCCTAATGGCAAAGTGTATATTGGGCAAACCACAACAAGCGTTGAGAAACGATGGCAAGAACACGTTAGCAATTCTAAAAGATTACACTCAAAAATGGTGTGTGATGCCGCAATTAACAAATACGGCAAGGATAACGTCAAGATAGATATATTGGAAGAGGTCGAGGTTGATGAAAAGAAGCCAACGCTACTTGTTGAGAAACTAAATAAACTAGAGAGAAAGTATATTTCAGAGTATGATTCAGCAAACATAGCTAAAGGATATAACATGCTTTTAGGTGGCGAGAGAAAGCCATTGGAACAAATGATTCTTGATGAGAAATGGTATGAATTGTTTGATGAACAAAAATGGAGTGAAGCATTGTCGTACTATGAGTATATGCTTTTTGAACGCATTCGGCCTAAAGTGTGTGAGACCCATGAAAGATTAGACAGAGAGGAGGGGCGTGTTTGGTATGGTTATAAGTTTATGGATTATACAACAATGAAAAAAACAACCTTTTGTGGTTATTTTAAGAGATATAGAGACTATCCTTTCGTATATGATATCGGTGATTTTGATTACGATGAGAGCGGCAATTTGTTAGAACCTATTGGTGCTGAGAAAGAAAAGTATTTATTTGATAAATTAATCAAAAGAGCTATTGAAGATAACTGGATTGAAGATATTAGGCAAACTATCTGGAAAGAAGTTATGCAAAAGAGGAAGAGAGTACTTAGCGATTATAGGCTTAGGTCTAACGACTTTTAATTATATTATGTTATTATTGCTTATAAGTTTTGTGTTATGAACCCGAGTATAGACAATTATAATTACAAGCGTTGCTATACGCATTACACTGATTGCATTATGAATCTCCGCCAAGCGATAATTAATGGCGAAGTGATAGTTGCGAAACCGGTCCTATTGCTTGCGTTAATTGATGGTTTAGGGCAGGGGATATTCAAAGAAAACAAATTCGTACTTAACGAATGGCTCGAGGACCGTTACCTTAAACTAATGGTAGAAAATACTAGTCATTCGCAGTTCGACAAGCCATCCGATATCGCCAATCCTTTCTGGCATCTTACAACCGATGGCTTTTGGCATTTGCAAGGCAAAGAAATGTATGCAATGAAATTCACACCGTCAAAAAAATGGCTGAAAGAGAATATTAGCTACGCTTATTTTGATAATGACCTGTGGATTCTCTTACAAAACCAGTCATGGAGAGAAAAATTGCGTAACTTTATTGTAGAACAAAAACTTACCAGTAAATAATTATTTTTCATGAAACACCTACAATACACCACCCAGGGCACCTGCTCGATTCTTATCGACGTGACTGCCGACGATGACAACGTCATTCAAAATGTGGCGTTCCTCGGCGGTTGCAACGGAAACCTCCAGGGCATCTGCCGACTGGTGCAAGGACAGAAAATCGACGACGTAATCAACAAACTGGAAGGAATACGCTGCGGAAACAAGATTACTTCTTGCCCTGATCAGCTTTGCCAAGCACTGAAGGAACTGAAGAGACGGTAGTTTAGAGTTGAGAGTGTAGAGTTTAGAGTAGTTTAAAGTTTAATAGTTTAAAAGTTTATAAGTTTAATAGTTTAATAGTTTAAAGAGGGAGATTATGTTACCGGCAAATGCTAAAATTGTTAAATGTCCTTTTTGCGGTGAGCGCAAAGAACTGCTGAATCTGGCATCAGGCAATACCTTCGGTGCTAAGCATTGGTCTGACCAGAAAATGATTGCTCCAATGTTGCCTCAGGTTTCACCGGTTCAGAAATGCCCTAAATGTGGGAAGTATTATCTGGAATATAAACAACCTTACAAGGAAGGTGATGATTGGTCGTCGGAGCGCGGCGAGTTGTCGTATCAGGAGTGGAAAGAAGCTTACGAGCAGTTTAAAGCCGACAAAAGCATTAAGTGCGACGACATGCAGGTGATAAGGCATCATGTCATCATGGCTTTCAACGATGAATTTTATCGAAACGGATCTAATTTGGTAACATCGCAGGAGGAGGCGTTTTTTATCGAAATCATCAATGATTATATCGCTTCAAACAAATGGAATAGTCAGAATATGCTGTTTAAAGCTGAGCTTTATCGTGAAGCCGGCGAGATGGAAAAATGCGAAGAGGTATTATCTCAAATCTCAACAAAATCGATGAAAGAGTTTGAACTGAAGATTTATGATTCGATAAAAGCCAAGATGAAACAAGACGATAAAAAAGTTTTTCAAATTTAATTTTTACAAAATGCTAAAACTCGGATTATCTCACATTTCAACAACAACTGTAAACAACAGCAACACCGCCCGCACTTACGGCTCGGGAGGTCTCGACGTGTTCGCAACACCGGCAATGATAGGCCTCATGGAAAACGCAGCAATGACTGCCGTCGAGAACGACCTGCCGGAAGGCTCATCTACAGTGGGCGCACATATCAGCACATCGCACATCAAGCCTTCAAAACTCGGCGCAACGATAAAAGCGACAGCCGTCCTCGAGGAAATCGACGGCCGTAAACTCACTTTCAAAGTGTCGGCATGCGACGACGAAGGCATCATCGGCGAAGGCACTCATATCCGCTATATCGTTGACATCGAACGCTTTATGGCGAAACTAAAATGATAAAAACCACCATCATCGACGGCTCGGAAGTCCGCTACGAGTTCAAACGCTCGTATCGGCGGAGCGTGGTAGCCAAAATACGTCGCGACGGCGTGATAGAGGTGAGAGCCCCGCTGCTGTACCGCGAAAGCAACATGCTCGTATTCCTGAACCAGCATAAACGATGGATTTTCAATCATTTCGACAGACTGCAAAACGCCGGTAATCAACAGAAAAAGTATATCTCAGGCGAGATTCATTACTATCTTGGCAAACAATACACGCTTCAAGTGGTTGAAAGCGGTAAAAACTCAGTTTCTATCGAAGGTAATTCATTGATAATCAATTCTAA
>Ga0310696_10007414_pt1 | contig 12876 bp, 9 predicted proteins | sample AusTroGonzalo_MG_4_FD_203885 | JGI IMG/M metagenome (GOLD analysis project Ga0310696, IMG submission 203885) | Bovine rumen microbial communities from tropical cattle in Woodstock, Queensland, Australia - Gonzalo_02 (v2) (version 2) | ecosystem: Host-associated > Mammals > Digestive system >... | reverse complement strand
CCAAAGGCTCAGGTACTTCTCTGCGCCGTCTCTTCCTTCAGGGCAGGGGCATCAACTCTTCATACGCCATCTTCCAGGATGCAAGCGGAAAGGCTTATGAGCGTACCATCGCCCTCGGCGTTGGTATCGGCAGCGGCTATCTCTTCGAAACCACTTTCAAGAGAGAGACCTACAGTGACCTTACCGGTGAGCGCGGAACCCTCATGGGTGCAATCCAGGGCATCTTCGCTGCTCAGTACGACACTCTCCGTGCCCACGGCCACACACCCAGCGAGGCTTTCAACGAGACTGTCGAGGAGCTCTCACAGAGCCTTCTCCCTCTCGTAGGCGAGAACGGCATGGACTGGATGTATGCCAACTGCTCTACCACGGCACAGCGCGGTGCCCTCGACTGGTGGAAGCGCTTCCGTGACGCCACCAAGCCGGTGTTCGAAGCTCTCTACGACAGCGTGGCTACAGGAAACGAGGCCCAGATTTCCATCGATTCCAACGGCAAGCCGGACTATCGCGAAGGACTTGAAAAAGAACTCAAGGAAATGCGCGAGAGCGAAATGTGGCAGGCCGGCAAGGCTGTACGCGCCCTTCGTCCCGAGAACAACTAAGAGTGCCCCGCGATGAAAGACATTGATTGGAAGAATATAGGCTTCGGCTACATCAAGACGGATTTCAACATCCGTTGCGAATGCCATGACGGCAAATGGGGCGAGCCTTTTCTCACCGAGGACGAATATCTGCCCATGCATATTGCGGCCACGTCGCTGCACTACGGGCAGGAAGTGTTCGAAGGCGCCAAGGTTTTCCGCGGAGCGGACGGCAAGGCCCGCCTGTTCCGCATCGACGAGAATGCCAAGCGCATGAAGTCTTCTGCGGAGTATCTGCTGATGACTCCTCCTCCCGCCGGGCTTTTCATCGAAATGTGCGAGAAGGTGGTGCGTGCCAACGCGGCATATCTGCCTCCCTACGGCACCGGAGCTTCGCTTTATGTGCGCCCACTTCTTATCGGCACTACCGCCGAGGTCGGCGTAAAGAGCGCTCATGACTACATGTTCCTCGTTTTCGTCACTCCGGTCGGCCCGTATTTCAAGAACGGATTCGCTCCTATAGACGTAGTGCTTGAGAAAAGGCATGACCGTGCTGCTCCCCGCGGCACCGGAAGGGCCAAGGTGGGCGGAAACTACGCTGCCAGCATCCAGGCAGGCGCTGAAGCTCATGCGAACGGTTTCTCGAACGAACTTTACCTCGACGCCGCCGAGCAGAAATACATCGACGAGTTCGGTGCGGCCAATTTCTTCGCAATCAAGAACGGCTGCTACATCACTCCCGATTCAGGCTCCGTGCTCGATTCGATAACGAACAAGAGCCTGCGTGTCCTGGCTGAGGACCTCGGACTCAAGGTAGAGAACCGCAAAGTGGTGTATGAGGATGAAATCGGCACCTTCGAGGAGGTCGGTGCGTGCGGCACTGCGGCCGTCATTTCGCCCGTAGGCCGTCTGTATGACCCCAACAAGGACGTTTGGTACGAATACGACGCCCCTGGCAAATACAGCACCAGGATGTTCCATCTGCTTCAGGATATCCAGTACGGTCGCGCCGAAGACAAACACGGCTGGACTCGTATTATAGAGGGCATATAACTATTTACACGAATCTGTTGCGATTGAGGACCCTGTCCACCCTCAGACGATAGAGGGAGGGGCCCAAAGCAAGGCTTTGGGAGGAAGACGCGAAGCGTCGGTCCGAAATTCAACAGATTCGTGTTTAAATGTTATAGGACTGAATCGTAAAACTCGCAGGGAGAGGCCGCGAGAGACCGGGCGATAGCTTTGACAGGTTCGGTAAAAACGGCGCTCGAATAGAATTTGCAGCAAGGCGTGTCTTCGTGACGCGCCTTGTTCGCGTACAGACGCTGTGCCTGGAGGGCTACCGCGGGAGCCGGATTGACAACCTTTGCGCGGTCTTCAACTATCTTTTCGATGCAGTCTTGAAGGAAAGGGTAGTGGGTGCAGCCCAGCACGATATGATCCGCGCCTTCGGCAAGCATCGGCCCGATGTATCCGCGCAGCAGGCTTTCCACCTGCGGCGAGTCGAAATCCGCGCGTTCAACGGCCTCGACAAGGCCTGTGCCTATGCGCTCGATGACCTTGACTTCCCCCTTGAAGGATGCCAGCGTCCTCAGATATGGCGCCCCCTTGAGCGTTCCGGCGGTCGCAAGCACCCCGACCACTCCGCTCTGCGAATGCAGGATTGCAGGCTTGATGGCCGGCTCCATGCCCACGAAAGGCACGTCATAACGCTCCCTGAGGTCCATGATGGCCGCTGCAGTGGCGGTGTTGCAGGCCACCAGCACTATGTCGGCCCCCTTGTCAAGCAGGAATTCGGTCAGCCGGCGCGAACGCTCCCTGATGAATGCGGCTTCCTTAGGCCCGTAGGGGCAATAGCGGCTGTCGCTGAAATAGACATAGCTTTCGCCAGGCAGGAGCTTCACAAGCTCCTTGAAGACGGAAAGCCCGCCGATGCCAGAGTCGAAAATGCCTATCATTGCAGTGCTGTCTTATTACAAATTTATGCAATTTTTAGATATCTTTGCGCGGTTCCAATCAAACGACATGGCTATAATAAGAGAACTGAGGGGCTTCACCCCCAAAATCGGCAAGAATTGCTTCATTGCGGAAAATGCATCCATCATAGGCGACGTCACCGTGGGAGACGATTGCAGCATCTGGTATTCAGTGGTGCTGCGGGGCGACGTAAACACCATAAAGATAGGGGACAGGGTGAACATTCAGGACGGAGCGGTGCTCCACACCCTCTACAACCGTTCGGTGGTGGAAATAGGAAATGACGTGTCAGTAGGGCACAACGCTGTGATTCACGGAGCCAAGGTGGGCAACAACGTGCTCGTGGGAATGGGAGCCATCCTGATGGACAACGCCGTGATTCCCGACAACACCATTATAGCGGCGGGAGCCGTGGTTCTCAGCAACGAAGTCCTCGAACCCGGCATCTATGCGGGCGTCCCCGCAAAGAAGGTGAAAGACGCCAGCGAAGCCATTGCCGCGGCAGCCCACAAGAACGCCCAGGGCTATCTCCTCTACAAGAGCTGGTACGAGTAGGCTCGCCTTTAGAACTGCGACAAATCCACTTTTGTTACCCCGACGATGTCGTTCAAGGAGGCTGTAGAAGCCTGGGTGGCCTCTACCGTGACTTCATATTGGCCTGCGCTTATATAGCTGTGGCTCAGAGTAGAGTTGTAAGCGTTCCTGGTGCCGTCGCCCCAGTCTATGGTTGCTGCCATTCCGAAACCGAATATAACCGGAGCCTTCATGACTTTGTTCTCGTGCACGAATTTGAATACCTGCGGACGACCGTTCTGAGTGATGCTGATTTGTTTCACTACCTCGCCGCCGCTTGTGAAAGTCACCAGAGCCTCACGGCCCGAATGGGAGTCATTGATCTCCATGATGAAAGTAACGGTTTTGGGAGTCAGACTCTTGACCGAGACATACTGAAGCCAGGGTTCGGAGACTTCGACAGTGAAGTCCACATTGGTCTGAACCTGCAGCTCGAAGCTCGTGGCATCCCAGCTGACGCTGACTGCATCTCCGCTTGTAGAAATGACCGTATTCTTCTGAAGCTGTTTAATCTGTATGGAGCGCATCAGGCCTTCGCAGGTAACGGTGACTGAGCCGCTTCGCCCGTCCGGCTGGGTGTTGGGAGCCACTGAGATTGTAAGAGTGACTTCTCCGGCCTGTCCGGACGTTGTGCCTATTGATATCCATGAATCACTGGCAGATGCTGTCCATGGATAATTGGAGGTCATCTTGACGGACAGATTGCCGCCAGCGGCAGCCATCTCCTGGCTTTCGACAGAAAAGGTGATAAGAGGGTCCGGCCTGCATGAAGTTGCAAGTGCTATGGCCGTCGTCAACGATATTAAAAGGATTCTTGTCTTCATTGCCTTATCTTTTTTTGCCGAAAACGAATTCGATTGTTTTGCTGTCATATCCCTTGGTAAGCGTGAGTATATACGACCCCTCCACATAGAGTGAAGTGTCTATGGTCAGGACTCCGGCATCGAAAGAGATGCCCTCCTCAAGCGGATTGCCTCCGGCGTCAGTGATGCTCCACTGCGCATCAGGTTTTGTGGACAATACCAGCTCGCCGGAAGATGAAGTGTATCTGAACGAAGTGACTTCTTCCAGGCTCTGTGCGTCTGCAATCGGAATCTCGCCGGTATTTCCGTCCTCTATGTTGGCCGGAATGTAAGTCCACTCCGGAGTATTTTCGGAACGGTAATACAAACGCAGCCTGTCGCCTATCAGTATGTCCCCGAAGATTACGCACTCTGTAATAGTGTAGGAATACCCGAACTGTGCGGGGATTTCGAGCAGGTCGGATTCGGCGACGATTTCGCCCATGCTTCCGTCCCTGTGAGCTATGGCCAATGCGATATACCCTTTGAAAGGCCTTGCAGACATATTGAAAAGATAATTGACCTGCACCTCGAACTCTTCTCCTGTAATGAATTCTTCAGTGTCGCAGCTGAGTCCCTGTTCTGAACCGTAGCCGTCTATGAACAGGCCTTCCGCCACCGGGCCGCCCTCATCTTTCTTGATATTCAGTATGGCAGAATGCCCTCTCGTAAACTCGTCGAAGGCCGGCAGCGTGTAGAAGCCGTCGACTCGGCCTCCCCAGCCGAAGTTGATATGGAACCTGCCGTTGGAGTAGCCGTCAAGTACGAAGGCATGGCCCCCCTCGTCGCTGTAGCCGGAATAATATACCGGCCCTACTCTGTCGATGTTGTCGGTCAGCATTGCAGTCCACTGGCTGTCGCTGTAGTAGCACTTGAAATATTGGAATGCGCCGGCATCATAGCCATAGTACTCGACCAGGCCTGGATATACATCTGTAGAATAGGCTCCTGTTCCGTCCGGGTTGTAGTTTGACCGCACCATTACGCCCGTTTCGTGGATGAGTCTCGCGATTTCATCCTGAGCTTCGATGGGAGTCGAATCATCAACAGTCAGGGGCATGTTGTCCCAGTCATATTTGCGTCCGAGTTCGATGGGACCTTCAGAGCGGCTTACACCCGCGTCATCCGTGTAGTTATAAAACGGCAGTGTGCCGGTTCCGGCCTCCGGCCACTTGTGATAGCGCATCACTATTGCCGTAGCCACGGCTACGCAGCCTGCAACGCTGTTGTTGGGGCAGAAGTTGTTGAAAGGGGGAATCTGGTCCCATTGCGCTGTCTCAAGCTGCCTGGAAGCAGCGGCATAAAGAGGCATAGTGCCCATTTCTATTTCTTCCCATTCATTCCGGACGCCGTGCAGCGGTGCGGTGCGGCCGTTCCGGACTGCATCGGCAATGTTCTGCCACATCGTAAACCAGGCTGCGACATGCGCCGGCATGTCTTCAAAGCTGAAACTGCCTGTGGGCGACCAGCCTATCACAGGCGGAAGCGCATCGTCGCCTGCAATTATCACGAAGCCGCCGCCGTCTGCCTCAAAGGCATAATAAGCCGGAGCTGACGAGCTGCTTTTGGTTAGAACTTTTGGCTCTTCTATCTGTCTGATGCCGACCGTGTGGCCGAGATTGTGCCGGAGATATTGCTTTGCAGCGTTCTTCGCCCTGTCAGGCGTAACAGGCGCCGCCGTCGCAATGCTGAATGCCGACAGTATCAATAATAGCTGGATGAGAAGTCTTTTCATTACGCTTTAATCAAAAGAGGGTGGTCGCAGCTGGCCACCCTCCTGAATTTAAGAATTATCTGATCTTTATTTGGTCAGAGTGGTCCTAAGACCGCCTGCGTAGGTATAGCCGTCGTAAGGACCGCCTGAGAGCAGGAAGTCGTAGTTGTCAAACACGATGCCGGCGGGTGAGAATGTACCTATAACCGGGGTGGTGAGGTCATCGTAAACATCATAGTCTGTTTCAGGATTGACTGCAACGAACATGAAGTTCGCTGAATAGCCTGCATAGTAGAATGCAAGCTGATTACCGGGCAGGGTGATGGTCTTGTTTTCGAAATCCACGGTACCTGTGAAGTCTGCACCTGATCCCCAGATGTTGCGTACTATGCATTCAGTCTCGCTGACCTTGACAATGGCTGCAGTATATGCGTCACCGTCGGGACCGCCTTTGTAGTAATTCCAGTCATTGGCAGTCCAGTTGCCTTCAAGCCATGCCCAATCCATGGTAATCTTGTCACTGTTGACCGTAATGACTTCTGAATTGCCGTATGAATCGTTGATCAATGACGCTTCGACGTTCAGCAAGAGTTCGAGTACAAATCCCTCGCCTGTAGTCTCATAGAGCACTGTTACGGGTACGGATGCAAGATAATCACCGGCTTTGATGGTAACGCTCTTGGTGGGAATTGAGAAGTCTACACCCTCGACACCTGTGGTGGCAGGACCTAATGAAATTTCATAGGTTTTGTCTGAAGTGTAAGAGTATGAGCATCCCACTACTACGTTGTAAACATAGGAGTCATCGCTTTCAGTTACGAGCCAAGAGTCGGAAGAACTTGCGAAATGCAGGAATTCCAGACCTTTTCCGCCGTAAGTCTCGATATCGATGTCTTTTTCATTCTGGCAGGCTGCAAATGACAGGCAAGCGCAGGCTGCAAGCATATAAAGGAATATCTTTTTCATGTTCACTCGTATTAGATGGCCTTGTTGTAAGTCTTTTCAGAGTCCGTAATAGGCCAGGTGTAATATTCGTTGCTCGGGGCAATAGAGATGCTTATCGAAGAATTCTCTTTAACGAAAGTCTCTCCGCGGCGGATGATGTCGATGCCGCGCATGCCTTCGCAAATGAATTCGAGACGGCGCTCATTGTAGATGGCGGTGGTAAGGTTGCCGCCGGAAAGGTCGTCAACAGAGAAAACGTCGTCGGCAGGAGAAATGCTGCGGCTGCGGACCTCCTTGAGATTGGCTCTTGCCTGAGCGGTTCCGTCAGACTTGTGAACGTAGCACTCTGCAAGATTTAGCTTGGTCTCGGCATAGCGCATGAGCGGGAGCCAGTCGAGTTTCTGTCCGTAATCGACGAATTTCATAGAATACCTGTATCCGTTGTTGTCAGGTTCGGTCACAAGTTTGGCTATGCGCTGGTCCTTTGCAAGGAAATAGCCCGGCTGTGACATGATGCCGCCTTCAAGGTCAAGCCAGCAGACAGTGGCTTTCGCGCAGAAGTATTCGGCGGCGCTCATCTGGGTGTTCGGGTTGTCCTGAGTTGACATCGGAAGAGCGAAAATAATCTCGTTGTTCTTGTATGTGTCCTGTCCGTAAAGCTCAGCGACATCTGCCGCGAGGCTGTAGCCGGTAACGGCATTGCCTTCAGCGATGGCGCTGTCCCAGTCTTGCATTGCCATGTAAACGCGCATGCGCATCATGTGTGCGGCAGCGGCTGAAGCGCGGGTAACGCCGTCGCGGGTGCCGGGAGCATTGACAAGAGCGTCAGGAGTGCAGTCTTCGAGCATCTGCTTGTAAATGTCGCCGATAGTTGAAAGAGGGCAGTCGTTGTTGCCTGAAGTTGTCAGGGCAGTCAGACGCAGAGGCACTGCAGGAGCGTTGGGATTGAGGCAGTAAGGCTGTGAGTAGAGGTTCACGAGCACATAGTAGCAATATGCGCGGATGAACTTGGCTTCGGCCTGATACTGGTTGTAAAGTTTGTCACCGAGTATTTCCCTGCAGCCATATTTCTCGAGGTTGTCGATGAAAATGTTGCAGGTGTTGATGGTGCGGTAGGCATAGTCCCAAATGCGGCCGTTCTCCTGTTCGGTGGGGAGCACCTTCATTTCGTAGGTATGCTGCATGGTGACAGGGTTTGATACGTTGACGATATCGTCGCCGCGGCTGTCAAACACGACATAGGCAAGACCTGCCATGAAGGTAGGATTTGAACTCTTGAAATCGGAGTAGCAACCCAGAAGTGCAGACTCGATGTATCCGGCATCTGAGTAGATGACTTCCTCGTTCATTACGAGAGGCCTGGGACGCTCGATGAATTTTTCCGAGCAAGCTGCAAGTGAAACGACCAGCGTGAGAGCTGCTAATATTTTTATGATATTTTTCATAATGTCTGTCGTTTAAGTGTTTAGAATGTAACCTGCAGGCCAAGGGTGTAAGTCCTTGCCTGAGGCAGCGTGTTCTTGTAGTAACCGCTCGTAAGGATGGGCGAGTCGCTGTAAGAAGAAGTGATTTCAGGGTCAAGACCTGTAAAGGCGGTGAGAACGAAAGCGTTCTGAACCTGTGCGTAAGCGCGGACAGATGAGAAGCCGAGAACCTCTTTCTTGGCGCCTGTGTTGAAGGTGTAGCCGAGGCTGGCGGTCTTCAGACGGAGATAGTCGCCTTTCTCAATCCAGTCGGTGATGTCATAAGCACTACCGTTGGAAACGTTGTCACCATAGTAAGGCCTTGCGTATTTGGCGTTGTCACCGGGTTTCTGCCAGCTCTTCTCGGCAACCTCAGCGTAGTTGTTCCACCAGCGGTTGTCGGAACCGGTGGCGGTCATGGCGTTCATGATCCAGTTGCCGCCTGAGTATTGGAAGAACAGGTTGATGTCGAAACCGTAGAAGCGGAAGGTATTGTTCCAGCCACCGAACCAGGTAGGAAGGGTGTTGCCGGCACGTACGGGAGCGATTTCGCCCTGGAATACGGTGCCGTCCTTGAGGAACCAGTTGCCGCGGGCCGGGTCGTAGATTGTCCATTCACCGTTTGAACCGTAGAATATACGGCAACCGGTTTCAGGGTCGATGCCGCCGGTCGGATATGCGTAAATCTGGCCGATTGAATAGCCCGGGAGGGTTACGCTGACATCCTCGCTGTAGATTGCGTCAACGCCTTCTGCCAGTTCGAGAACCTTGTTGTGAGCAGTGGTGATGTTGAAGCTGGTGTTCCAAGTGAAGTTCCTTGTGCGGACCACATCCGTGCCGACAGTCACCTCGAAACCCCGGTTCTCCAGTGAACCCGCGTTGGTGGTGAGGGAACCGATACCGGTGGAAGGACCCTGAGGAACAGCCATCACAAGGTTGTTGGTCTTGGTGTAGTACCAGTCGAAGTCAACGTCGAGGCGGCCGAAGAGGCGTGCGCTGAAGCCTACGTCATATTTGGTTGAATTTTCCCAGGCGAGAGAAGAGTCGCCGATGTTGCTCAGGCCGAGGGCTGCAGTACCGCCGTAAACGTCGTCACCATAGTAGGTCTGGGCGTTGTAGTAACCGATTTCAGAGTTACCTACGATACCGTAGCTGGCTTTGATCTTGAGATCGTCGATGACATTGCGCAGCGGAACCCAGAAGTTTTCTTCAGATACCCGCCATGCTGCAGATGCTCCCCAGAAGTTGCCCCACTTGTTGTTCGCCCCGAGGGCAGACAGACCGTCGCGACGGAAGTTCAGGGATACCATGTAGCGTGCCATGTAGTCGTAGTTGATACGGCCGAAATATGAAATCATGGCGCGTGAACCATAAGATCCGCCACCTTCATATTCGCTGTAGCCTGCGCGGAAACCTGTGTATGCGGGGTTGAGGATATCCTGACCCCTTACATAATCGTAACCGTATGAGCGTTCGTTGGCCTCCATACCTGCAAGGAAGTTGAAGGTGTGGCCGCCGAGGATGAGGCTGTAGTCGGCAGTGTTGGTCCAGGTCCAGTTGGTCATGTTGGAAAGGGTCTTGTATGCGTAACCGTTGTAGTTTACGCCCTGACCGTAGTTCTGGTGCCAATAGGTCTCCTCTTCCTCTGTCATGTAGTCAACTCCGAACTGGCTCTTGAGAGACAGGTTCTTTACGGGAGAGAGCTCGGCGAAGCCGCTGGCAAGGATACGGGTGGTCCCCACCTTGTTGAAGCTTTCGGTCTGAGCCATTGCATTCGGATAACCGAGCGAGGCGATGCTTATACCGCCGACGTTGATGTACTGGCCCGTGGCATTGACGTAGTAAGAACCGTCTGCGTTGTATGCAGGAAGGATGGGAGGCATAATCATAGCCTGACGGGGAAGACCGGCGGCTGCGAACACACTACCATTACGGGAAGCGTCGACAGCCTGGGTGAAACCGTTGGAATATGATGAATTGAGGCCGACCTTCAACCATTTGTTGATCTGGCTTGCCACATTCGCCTTGATACCGTAGCGGCGATACTGGTCGCCGATGATGATACCGGTGTTGTTCGAATAGTTGGCAGAAGCGTAGTACTGGGTCTTCTCGTTGCCGCCTGAAATGGCTACCGTGTGGTTCTGTACCATACCGTTCTTGAACACAAGGTCGTTCCAGTTTGTGCGTACGGTATTGCCGTTGGCGTCGGTCATCAGGTTGAACGTTTTGTCGCCGTAAGGGTTCTTGCCACCGCTGATAATTTTCTCATCTGTGCCGTAACGGTTAAAAACTGCCTGATTTTTGTAGGCGACATAAGTATCGGCGTCCATCACGTCGAACATCTTGGTGGGTTGGGTCATACCTATATTCATATCATAGGTGACCTTTGTTTCACCTCTGCGGCCCTGTTTGGTGGTGATGATTATGACGCCGCTGGCGGCACGCGAACCGTAAAGTGCGGTTGCTGCCGCATCCTTGAGAACATCGATAGACTCGATGTCGGCAGGGTTGATGTCAGATAGTGCATTTGACTCGGTGTAGGTGTTCAAGATTGTGCTTGAAGCAACGGGAATACCATCTACGATGTACAGAGGGTCTGTACCCGCAGAGATTGAGCTTACACCACGGATGAGAACCTTGGCCTGTGCGCCGGCTCCACCGCTCGGTGATGATACCTGCACTCCGGAAGCCTGACCCTGAAGCATAGAGTCGAAGCTTACGTTGGGAGCATCCCTGAGGACGTCAGCCTTGATGGATGCGACTGATGCAGTCACGGTCCTGGCACTCTGTGTACCATAAGCCACTACGACCACGTTTTCCAAAGATTCCACAGAAGGCAGCAGCTCGACATTGATTGAAGTGCGCCCTGAAATGGCTACCTCCTGGCTGACGTAGCCTACTGAAGAGAATACGAGGCTTGCGCCGGAAGGAGCGGAAATGCTGTAGACTCCGTTCGCATCTGAAGCGGCTCCGGCGAGCGTGCCCTTCACCTGAACTGCGGCAAACGGGATGGCTTCACCGGTAGAGGCGTCTTTGATTGTACCCCTCACTGTGACGTTCTGTGCAAAGACCGTCACGCTGAGCAGCACGAACAAAGCGCTGAATAATAATTTAGCTCTTTTCATAAGCATTTCTTTAGGTTAAACAAATATTAAACACAGTTTTAGGTTTGCAAATAAGGAGGGTTTATTATGATCTATGCGTACATCCGGGTGAGTACGGCAGAGCAGTCATGTTCCAGCCAGGAATTTGAAATCCGTAACTGGGCCTGCAAGGCAGGCATTACTGTTGACAGATGGGAAAAAGAATCTGTCTCAGGCACTGTATCTCCCGGCAAACGCAGACTCGGCAAGTTGATTAAGCGCATGAAACCTGATGACCTTCTTGTCTGCACCGAAATATCCCGGCTGGGACGCAACATGCTCATGATTATGTCCATCCTCAACGACTGCGCGGCAAAAAGCATCCGTATTCATACTATCAAAGACAATTTTGACCTTGACAACAATTTGAATTCCAAGATTATAGCCTTTGCTTTCGCACTTGCAGCCGAAATAGAGCGGAATCTGATATCCCAGCGGACGAAAGAGGCTCTAAACGACCTGAAAGCCTCTGGCGTTAAGCTCGGAAGGCCTCTTGGCAGCTGCAAGAAGAAAAAAGAAGTGATGGAAGATCTGCCCGAAATATGTGCACGACTGGCAGCGGGAGAATCCCTGCCGTCAATAGCAAAGAGGTATGGAATACACAGAAATACGCTTGTACGGTATCTTCAGGCGGACGAAAGCGAGAAAAATGCTACTCTTTGACAATAGCTGTATTGCAAAACGTAAAATTAGATTTTGTAAGGCAAGCGCACCAATATTTTTAAAATTATAAGTAAAAGTCCGCAAATAATACAAATTGCACAGACAAAAGCCCCATTCGCCAAATCCACAATCGGACATTTACTTGCTTACAAATTTGGATTTCTGAAAAAAACTTTCCAACTTGCGCCGTATTTTGAGTAAGAAGCTTTTAATATACAAAAAATCCTCCTTTTTTGCAAAAAGAATAATTGTAGACAAGGTCATCCCATACTGCCTGATTCGTAAAGGATAAAGAATGGAGATGCATAATAGGAAAAAATGCAGCGAGAGTTAGTTTGTGAACTTCCGAACGCTTAGAATGACCGATATATTAAATTTTACTAAAGATACAAATTATTGTTTAACCTAAAGAAATGCTTATGAAAAAAGCGAAACTACTGTTCAGCGCCATTCTCCTGTTGATTGGCTCAACAATCTTCGCTCAGAACCTGCAGGTGTCCGGCACCGTGCGGGATGCTGAAGGAGAAGCGGTGACTGGTGCGGCCGTACAACTCAAAGGTAGTTCGACCGCTTACGCCGTAACCGACGCAGTCGGCGGCTACAGGATCACGGTTCCTTCCAACGGTACGCTCGTTGTTACCTGCCTCGGTTTCAAGACCCAGGAAATTGCTGTTGCAGGCAGGGCAGTCATCAACGTCACCATGGAAGTTGACACCGAGATGCTCGACGAGACGATAGTCGTTGCCTACGGTACTATCCGCCGTGAGGCCAACACCGGTAGCGTGGCATCTGTAAGGTCAGAACAACTGGCCACAGCCCCCGCGACTTCCGTCGACAAACTTCTGACCGGTAAGATGGCAGGCGTACAGCTGTCATCTTATTCAGGACAGCCCGGTTCAACCTCTACCATCCGTGTCCGCGGTACATCTTCAATCAATGCCGGAAACGAACCCCTCTGGGTAGTCGACGGTATTC
>Ga0310696_10007410_pt1 | contig 12881 bp, 12 predicted proteins | sample AusTroGonzalo_MG_4_FD_203885 | JGI IMG/M metagenome (GOLD analysis project Ga0310696, IMG submission 203885) | Bovine rumen microbial communities from tropical cattle in Woodstock, Queensland, Australia - Gonzalo_02 (v2) (version 2) | ecosystem: Host-associated > Mammals > Digestive system >... | reverse complement strand
CGTACGGCAAGTCCGCGTCGGGACGGGATTCAGCCTCTTGTCCAGCGCGGACTTGCCGTACGTCCTGTCGCCGATGACGGGGCATCCGATTGAGGCCATGTGGACGCGTATCTGGTGGGTGCGTCCGGTCTCTATCATGCACTCTACGACCGACACCGGATTGCCGCGCGCGGCGTCCCCGGCCTTCGGCAGCACCTTCCAGTTCGTGATCGCCGTCTTGCCGTTGCGCTCGACGATCGCCATCCGCTTGCGATCCACGGGATGCCGTCCGATGAGGTTTTCGATGCGTCCCGAATCGAGGCGCGGACGTCCGTGGACGATCGCAAGGTATGTCTTCTCCACCGACTCGTGGGAGGCGAACGCCTTTGCGAGCCCCTCCATCGCGCGCTGCGACTTCGCGACGACGATGAGTCCCGACGTGTCCTGGTCGAGGCGGTGTACGATGCCCGGGCGCGCGACGCCTCCGATGCCGGCGAGGTCAGGGCAGTGGTGGAGGAGGGCGTTCACGAGCGTGCCACCGAAGTGTCCGGGCGCCGGATGCACGACCATGCCCGGTGGCTTGTCTATGACGATCATGTCCTCGTCCTCGAATACGACGGCGAGAGGAATGTCCTCCGGCTCCGGCTCGGCGGGGACAGGGGGCGGGATGACGACAGCGATTTCGTCCCCGTCCGCGACCTTCATCCCGGCCTTGGACGCGGCGACGCCGTTCACGGTCACATGCCCGGACTTCACTAGGCTCTCTATCCTCGACCGCGAGAAGTCGGGATGGAGTTCGAGTATCCTCTTGTCAAGACGCTGCATGGAGGTATTATACCATAACATGATTTGGTATAATATGAGGGAATGAAGAAACTCTGCCTATTCGTCGCGTCGGGCTTTGGCCTCGGGTTCGCCGCGCCATTCGCCCCGGGGACGTTCGGCTCGCTGCCGGGCGTCGCGCTCGCGTATGCGCTTGCTGCGCTTCCCGTCGCGGCGCAGATTGCGGCGTGCCTCGCACTCGCGCTTCTCGCCATCCCGGTATGTGGCGTAGCGGAGCGAGCGCTCGGCATCAAGGACGACGGGCGCATCACGGCGGACGAATGGATGCTCTACCCGATCGCGTTCGTCGGCATCCCGATCCTTGAGCTTCCGTGGTGGACGATGGTCGTGTTCTTCTGCATCGTCCGCGCCGTTGACATCGTGAAGCCGTGGCCATGCCGTGGGCTGCAGTCGATCCACGGCGGATTCGGCATCGTCATAGATGACTTCTTCGCGAACCTGTATTCGCTCGCGATCAACTGGACCGTCGCCATCCTATTCTTTGTCAAGCTATGCCCATCAAACTGACAGGGGAGGCGCCCGGGGCGCACATAATCCGCGTGACGGATCCGTGCAGGCCGCTCGAGTTCGACCTGTCGCGTCCGCTCGAGATCGAGGTCGGCTGCGGCAAGGGCAGGTTCCTGACGGCCCGTGCGGCGGCGAACCCCGACTGCGACTTCCTCGGCATCGAGCGGATGCTCGGGCGCGTGAGGCTCTTCGACGGCAAGTGCCGGCGCGCGGGTATCGCGAACGCGCGCGTCCTCAGGCTTGAGGCGCTGTACACGTTCCACTACCTGCTGCCCGCACACCATGCGAGGACTGTGTACGTGTTCTTTCCGGATCCCTGGCCGAAGAGGAAGCACCATTCGCACCGGCTGTTCGGCCCGCTTTTCCTCGACGCCCTGTGGAAGCGCCTCGAGGTCGGCGGCAAGCTGGAGTTCGCGACGGACCACGCGGAGTACTTCGAGACGGTGTGCGAGTGCTTTGCCGCCGACGCGCGCTTCGAGCGCGTCGAGCCGATGCCGCGTCCGAAGGAGGTATGGACGGAGTTCGAGACGATGTTCCGCGAGAAGGGGCTGCCGATCCACTCCGCCGCGTGGCGCTCGCTCCCGGCGGACGACTTGCCGCTCGCGCCGCTGACGATCCCTCCAGAGGCCGAGCCCCGCGAAGGCATCGCGAGGCGATGCTGAGGCCGACGGGCCGAATTTTGGTATAATATGCCGTAACGTCAAAGACGAAAGGAAAAACAAGATGAACATCAAGGAATGCATTGTGTCCAACATTGTCCTCGTCGCCGCGCTCACCGCGTTCGGCGGCCCTGGGGCGATCACGCTGCCGCAGCCCGACATGGATTCCGGCAAGACGGTGATGCAGGCGCTCAAGGCGCGCCGCTCCGAGCGCTCTTTCTCGGAGAAGGAGCTTCCGCTAAAGGAGATTTCCGGCGTCCTGTGGGCAGCCAACGGGTTCAACCGTCCAGACAAGCGCACCAATGCGACGGGGATGAACAAGCAGACGATCACGGTGTATGCCATCATGAAGTCCGGCGCGTACCGCTACGACGCCAAGGCCAACACCCTCGTCAAGGTCTGCGGACAGGACCTGCGCGAGGCCATCGCCGCGCAGCAGCCATTCGCCGCGAAGGCCCCGGTCTCCGTCCTGATAACGGCCGACCTGTCGGATCCCGTCTACAAGGGGCCGTGGAACACGCTCACCCACTACGACGCGGGGATCGTCTCCGGCAACATCTACCTCTACTGCGCGGCGAAGGGGCTCGCGACCGTCTGCCGCGGCTCGATGGACCGCGCCGCGCTGAAGAAGGCGCTCGGACTTCCCGACACCACCGTCATCCACCTCAACCACCCCGTCGGCTATCCGGCGGAATGACGGCGCGGCGGTTCCGCACGGCCGCATGACCGCATGAGCAGGCGCGACGCACAGCCTTCCCTCTTCGCCTCCGCCGGCATGGACGAGTCCACGCCCCTCGCCGAGCGGCTGAGGCCTCGCGCGCTCGACGAGGTCGCCGGCCAGCGGCACCTCATCGGCGAGGGGAAGGTGCTGCGCACGCTCATCGAGCGCGACACCGTGCCCTCCATGATCTTCTGGGGGCCGCCCGGCGTCGGCAAGACCACGCTCGCCGGCGTGATCGCCCGCACGACCAACGCCCGATTCATCACCTTCTCCGCCGTCACGAGTGGCATCAAGGACATCAAGGAGGTGATGGCGGAGGCGGACGAGGGCCGTGCCTACGGCCAGAAGACGATAGTGTTCGTCGACGAGATACACCGCTTCAACAAGGCGCAGCAGGACGCGTTCCTGCCGTTCGTAGAGCGCGGCAGCATCATCCTCATCGGCGCGACGACGGAGAACCCGTCCTTCGAGGTGAATGGAGCTCTCCTCTCGCGTTGCAAGGTGTTTGTCCTGAAGCAGCTCTCGGAGGACGACATCGTCTCGCTCCTCGCCCGCGCGGTCTCCGATCCGCGCGGATTCGGCGGGCGAAACGTGTCGATCGACGAAGGGCTCCTCAGGGCGATAGCCGTCTTCGCGAACGGCGACGCGCGCTCTGCGCTCTCCACGCTTGAGATGGTGATCCTCAACAGCGAGGAAAAGGACGGCGCGGTGACCGTCACGGCGGAGAGCGTCCAGGAGTGCACGTCGCGCAGGTCGCTCCTCTACGACAAGGCCGGCGAGGAGCACTACAACATAATCTCGGCTCTCCACAAGTCCATGCGCAACTCGGACCCCGACGCGGCGGTTTACTGGCTCGCGCGGATGCTGGAGGGCGGGGAGGACCCGCTGTATGTCGCACGGAGAGTGACGCGCTTCGCCGCCGAGGACGTCGGGCTTGCCGACCCGCGCGCGCTGGAAATCGCCGTCGCCGCGTTCCACGCATGCCATTTCATCGGGATGCCTGAATGCAGTGTCCACCTCGCCGAGGCGGTCATATACCTCTCCATAGCGCCAAAGAGCAACTCGTCGTACGTCGCCTACGAACACGCGAAGAAGGACGCCCAGGACCGCATGGCGGAGCCGGTTCCGCTCGCCATCCGCAACGCCCCGACGAAGCTGATGAAGGAGCTCGGGTACGGCAAGGGCTACAAGCTAGCGCACTACGAGGAGCACAAGATCGCGGACCTCCAGTGCCTGCCCGACTCGCTCGTCGGGACGGAATACTACGTCCCGACCGGCGAGGGCATTGAGGCTCGCATCAAGACACGCCTCGCCGAGATCAAGGCGTGGAAGGCGACGCTCGCAGCCCGGCGCAACGCCAACAATGGCTAAACGCGAATTTTCGTGTCGCAAATATCTCCGAATTTCCGGTTAAGGCGACGATGGCGTGGGCGAGTAGGCGGAAGCTGGAGAGGATGACGCCGCAGGAAGGGCTCAGGTTCGGGTTGGCTCGGGCGGACTTCGCGCTTGCCCGCGTGTTCGCGCTCAAGGTCATCGAGGTGGCGCCGAATGACCCTGCGGCCAACTTCGCGCTTGGCATGGACTTCTTCGTTCAGAAGCAGTACGCCCGCGCCCAGTCGTACCTGTTGCGCAGCCTCGAGCGTCGTCCTGACGATCCGGCTATACTGAACAACCTCGCCCAGTGCCGCCTGCGGCAGGGCGATCCTGCAGGCGCCAAGCCCTACGCGGAGCGCGCGCTGGAGATACTTCCCGATTCGCCCGAGGTCAAGCGGACCATGGAGCGCATAAATGCCGCCCTCAAGGAGAAGGGACTGTAGCCGTCATATCCCCGCGAGCTTGGCGGCGACGATCTTGCCAACGATCTTCGGGTCTGCCTTGCCCTTCGAGAGCTTCATCACCTGTCCGACGAAGAATCCGGCGGCGGCCTTCTTGCCGTTTTTGAAGTCCTGTACCGGCCCCGGGTTGGCGGCTATCGCCTGGTCGACGAATGCCTCGAGTGCGGCGGTGTCGCTCACGGCTCCAAGCCCGCGCTCCTTGACGATCGCCTCGGGGTCGCCTCCCTTCTCGAATATCTCCGGGAGGAGTTCCTTCAGCGTCGGGCCGTTGATCGTCCCGGCGGCGGCGAGCCTGACGAGCGATGCGAGGGCGGCGGGCGTCATCGCACATTCGCCGATGGACTTGCCGCTCGCGTTCATGAGCGCCATGACGTCCGACATGTAGAGGTTGCAGAGCTGCTTCGCAAGCTTCTTGTCGAGGCCCTTCGCGGCGGCCTCGAACCAGTCGGCGTTCTCCTTGTGCTGCGAAAGCACCTCGGCGTCGTACTCGGCGATGCCGTACTCGGCGACCATGCGCGTGCGCCGCGCCTCCGGCTTCTCGGGCAGGAGCGCGCGCCACTCGGCCACCTGCTCGTCGGAAAGCTCGACGGGCACGAGATCTGGCTCCGGGAAGTAGCGGTAGTCGTGCGCGTTCTCCTTGGAGCGCATCGACGCGGTCTCCATCGCCTCGGGGTCCCAGCGGCGCGTCTCCTGCACGATCGGGATTGAGTGCGCCATGCACTCGCGTTGGCGTTTCGCCTCGAACACGAGCGCGGCGTGGATGCCGCTGAAGGAGTTCATGTTCTTGATCTCTACCTTCGTGCCGAGCTTCTTCTCGCCGACTGGCCTGATGGAGATGTTGACGTCGGAGCGCATGTTGCCCTCCTCGAGGTTGCAGTCGCTGACGCCGGCGTAGATCAGCATCTCCTTGAGCGCGGTGAGGTATGCTATCGCGTCGTCGGCGGACTCCATGTCCGGCTCGGATACGATCTCCATGAGGGGCGTTCCGCCGCGGTTGAAGTCCACGCCCGACGTCGTCGCGTAGTGGTTGATCTTCGCGGCGTCCTCCTCGAGGTGGATGTGGTTGATGCGGATGAACTTCTTCGTCCCGTCGGGGCGCGTGATCTCGATGCCGCCGCCGATGCAGAGGGGGCTGCCGTTCTCGGAGATCTGGTAGTCCTTCGCCATGTCGGGATAGAAGTAGTTCTTCCTGTCGAAGGTGGCGTGGCGGTTCACCTCGCAGCCGAGCATGAGGCCCGACATGACGGTGAGCTTGACGGCCTCCCTGTTCATCACGGGGAGCGCGCCGGGATAGCCCAGGCACACGGGGCATACGTTAGTGTTCGGCTCGCAGCCCGTTTTCAGCAGGCAGCCGCAGAACATCTTCGTGCGCGTCTTCAGCTGGACGTGCGTCTCAAGACCGATTGTGTTCTCGAATTCCATGCCGCACATTATACCAAAAATCCGACGCGGAATTTGGTATAATATACTCCATGGTACCAAAAAAATACATAGGCGTTTTCGCGATGCTCGTCAGCTGCTTCGCGCTCTGGGGGCTTCTCAACAACATGACGGACAACCTCGTGCCCGCGTTCCAGCGGATATTCACGATGGACCAGTCCCGCGCGGGCCTTGTGCAGGTCGCGTTCTACGGCGCGTACGCCGTGCTCGCGATCTTCGCCGCGGTGCTCGCCGAGGAGTTCAGCTACAGGAAGGGCGTCCTCATTGGGCTCGCGGTGTACATCACGGGCGCGCTCCTGTACATCCCCGCGTGCGTAGCGCAGAGCTTCGACATCTACTTCGTCGCCATCTTCATCGTGGCGGGAGGGTGCTCCCTCCTTGAGACGACCTGTAACCCGTACGTGCTGTCGCTCGGCGACCAGGAGACCGCCGTCAGGCGACTCAACTTCGCGCAGATGTTCAATCCCGTCGGGTCGATGTGCGGAATCATCCTCGCCAAGCAGCTCATCCTCTCGCACCTCAATCCCGCTACGGCGGAGGAGCGTGCGAAGATGGCCCCAGACGTCCTCAAGGGCGTCATCGACAAGGAGCTCTTCTGGGTGTGCGCGCCGTATGTCGGACTCTGTGCGATCGCCTTTGCGATCTGGCTGTTCTTCCTCGCGAAGGGACGTGACGACTCGACCTCCGGCGGTTCCCTGAAGCGGGTGGCGCTGGCGCTCGTCTTCGCGCTCGTCCCGCTCGCCGCGGCCTATCCGGCGATACCGTTCTTCAACCGTGTCGCTCCGGGCTGGGGTGAGATCGCCTGGGTTCTTTGCGGTGTCGCGGGTGCGGTCGCGTACACCGTCGTCCAGCGGGAGTACCGCTCGATGCTCTCGACGCTGCTCGGTACCCCGAGGTACTGGGCCGGCGTAATCGCGCAGTTCTTCTACGTGGGCGTGCAGATCGCCGCGTGGACGTGGCTCAACGTCTATTGCCAGAAGGAGCTCGGCGTAACTCCGGCGCAAGGCGCGACGTACTACACCATCGCGATCTCGTTGTTCATCGTCTGCCGCTGGATCGCGACATGGCTCATGAAGTTTATCGATCCCGCCTACATGATGGCCATGTTCGCGGCGTTCGCGGTGCTGTGCTGCGCGGGCGTCATGTACCTTCCCACCAAGGTGATATTTACCATCGGGTCGCTTCCGTTCTCGGCCAATATCCTCTGCCTTGTCGCGATGTCCGGCTTCATGTCGCTGATGTTCCCGACAATCTATGGAATCGCCCTTGGCGGACTCGACCCGAAGGCGCTGAAGCTCGGCGCATCGGGGCTGATCATGGCAATCCTCGGAGGAGCGATCATCACCCCCTGGATGGCGTCGATCATTGAGAATGCCTCCTCCGCATGGATCTCCATCGTGCCCGGCTTTTCATTGGAATGGGACTCCAACCTCAAGCTCACGCAGGCGTCCCTGCGCGCGTCTTTTGCCGTCCCAGCCATCTGTTTCGCCGTCGTAGGAGTCTACGCCCTCGCTTTTATGAAACGAGGGGTTGGGGAAAAGTGTCATAAAATAGCAAGTTTTGGGTAATTTCATGCAATGATGCGAAATAGAAAAGTCGGCGATAAAAAAATTAAGATTTTTTTGTCATTGGCTGTCATCGCTCGCATATATTCTACCAGTTAACTTGTTGCACCAACCGAAGCGTCATCTTCAGCGCTTCGGTTTCGTGTTTTCAGAGATGGCGATTTTGGTTATCTGGGCTTGCCGATCTTCTCACCGCAGAGGACTCGCGTCTCGAGGCCTGCGGCTGAATTCTGGACGAGATCGTCGTCGAACCGTACCGCGCCAGCGCGCAGGACGATGATGACCGTCGAGCCGCCGAACTTGAAGTATCCCTTTTCGTCGCCCTTGGCGTGGTTGTCGCCCGAATAGGTCTGGACGATCGTCCCCACGCCGAACGCGCCGACATCGACGAGGTAGAAGTCCCCGAACGCTGCGCGGCACTTCACGATCTGGCGCTCGTTGTCCGCATAGACGTCGGGATACCTCAGGAGGGCTATCGGGTTCACGGAGTGGTACTTACCCGGGACGACGCGGACAGGATCAGGCGTCGAACAGTCGAACGGGAAGTGGAAGCGGTGGTAGTCTACTGGAGCGAGGCGCACGACGGCGATGTCGTACGCTCCAGGCGGCGCGTCGCCGTCGAACACTTCGCGCAGGGTGCGCGTGGCGCCCTTGAGCGGGAAGGGCATGTCTGCGTCCGCTCCGAGGTATAGCATGAGCCTTCCGTCGGCAGGGCTAACGAACCCCTCGCCGACCGGGCGCGCTCCGGGCTTTAGGCGCCGCGTGAAGAAGTCGTTGAAGGAGGCGTATTCTGAGATGGGTTTTTCCGCCTCCTCGGCGCGGCAGCCGGGGATGGACGCAAGATGCGCGATGTCGCGTCGCGAGCGCGGCGAGTCGTAACGCCGCCCGAGCAGCGCGGACGGGATACGAGATCCGAACAGGACGGGCCACATGGTGCGCCCGAGCAGCGTTTCGTACGCGAAGCGAAGCGCCCCGTCGCCCATGACGGACTCTACCACGCGCGTACCGCTCGCCCGGTCAACATACTCGACCACCTCACATCTCCTGCCTTTGCCCATAGACTCTTTACCCATAAACTCTTTGCCTATTGACTCTTCGCCAATAGACCTTTTACCCATGGACTCTTTACCTATGGACTTATTTTCCTTACTTTTCCCCATGGCCATATTATATCACAATTACTCTAGCCCAGGTTACACAATGTATGGGCTTAAGACGCACAGTGTAGATATAAGACGCAGTTTTCAAGAGGCGAAAACTTCCTTCAAGATTTTTCCGCATATAATTCTCATTTTATGGTATACTATATCCCGCATGGCAGGGAAGTATCATAACCGTGCGGCGTACGGGCACTCCGCCTACTGGTACGCGTATCACTACGGCTGGACGTACAGCGAGGCCGGCACCTACACGGGCCGGTATCTCGACATCCACACGTATCGTCCGCGCATGAGGGTTCGCGCGGACGGCGAGTGGCACGGCGAGGATTGGTTCGCGTGGCGCAACGCCGGGAAGGAGTTCGACTCGACTTTCAATCCCTTCATGTTTGCCGCATGCATCGCCATGGACATAGGCGTCGCTATGCGCGACGAGGTGAAGAGGCTCGCGGACCCTGCGGAGCGCGACCGCATGAAGCGCGAGCTGATGCGCGACCTCAGGATAGTCCGCCGTCCATTCTACTACGCCCGCGAGAAGGCACGCAGGCGCGCGCTCGCCGCCGAGCGGCGCAAAATACTTCGGCGCAATACCACAGCTCCGATGCCGACGCCTGCCGACATCCTCGCCGCATGGGAGGCGCGCAAGTCCTCGCGCGAGGCGATGATCCGCCTCGGCGGGCTTCTGGACGACCTCGCGTGCTACGTGGACAGCTGTCTCAGGTTCGACGAGGACGGCGAGGTCGTAGGTCGCAACAGCGGCATACGCGGCTGGCTCGCGGAAAACCTTCCGGCGCTATCGCCGAAGTACAAGACTCTCATGCGGTACAAGGCGATGGCGACGCGGCTGAGGCAGGCTACGGGGACGAAGGATCCGACGCCGACCTCTACGCTCCTCGACGAGCCGCGCCACGATGTTGTCGCGGCACTTCTCGCCGACACCGAACCTGTGTTCTCGCGCATGTTCGCCGCGCTTGAGCACATGCTCTCGCCCGACACGGTACTGCTTGACGCGCCGCGCAGGGCGACGGCGAGGATGGCGAAGAGGAAACCGGCGAAGCCTTCGCCTCACAAGGGGCGTCGACGACGTGTGCGGCGCAAGCCAAGTTATGGTAAAATATGGGGAGGAGAAGACAATGGCGAAACAGGATGATTTTCTTGAAATCGTTGAGCGGACGCTCGACGAAGTGCTGCCTGCGGAGACGGAGCGTCCGGCGGAACTGAGCGCGGCGATGCGCTACGCCGTCGGGACGGGCGGCAAGCGGATACGTCCGCTGATCTGCCTCGCGAGCGCTGTCGCGTCCGGCGGCAAGGCGGAGGACGCGGCGTATCCGGCGGTGGCGATCGAGCTTCTGCACAACTACACGCTCGTCCACGACGACCTACCTGCGATGGACAACGACACGGAGCGGCGCGGCAAGCCCACGGTATGGGCGAAGTACGGCGAGGCGAATGCAATCCTCGCCGGTGACGCGTTGCAGGCCCTCGCATTTGCTGTCGCCGCGCGTGTGCCGCGCAACGCCGCCAAGGTCGTCTCCGCGCTCGGCGCGGCGGGCGTCGGCGTGGTGCGCGGGCAGGTGGAGGATATTGCTGTGGCCGGGGAACAGGTAAAGGCGGAAGGGGACGTGGAGTTCATCTATCGCCACAAGACCGCAGACCTTTTCATCGCGGCGGCGGAGATGGGCGCGCTTGCGGGCGGCGGCGACGAGGAGTGTGTCGGGAGGCTGCGCGAGTTCGCACTGAACCTCGGGCTTGCGTTCCAGTACGAGGACGACCTCCTTGATGGGGATTCGCCTTATCCGAAGGACAGGACGGAGGCGCTCGTGCGCGAGACGACGGCGGCGGCGATCGCCGCGCTCAAGGGATTGCCCGGAGATGCGTCGTTCCTGGAGTCTCTCGCGTCGCGCCTTGTGGGGAGGACGAAATGAACACTGTCGGCAAATCGGTTTTGCTCGCCGCCGTAGCGGCGGCGTGCATGGTTGCACCTGGAGGCGAGGGCGAGGATTGTGGCGGATGGTACGCTGGCGGCGCGGCCCAGCTTGTGCTTCCGCAGGGTGGCGCGCGCATGAGGCGTCTCGCTGGCGGTGTGGCGAGGGCGGGGTTCTATGTCACGGATGCGCTTGCGCTTGAGGGTGAGGCGGCGTGGATGGAGAACGTCGCAGGTCTATCCGTCCGCGCGCTGTGGCACCTTCACGGGTGGAATGAGTTCAACATGCTGTTCGGCTACGAGCGGTTCGATCCGTTCGTGACGGCGGGCGCGAGGGGATGGATCCACGACGGACAGGTCGGGCCGTCAGTCGGCGTGGGCGCGTTCTGCCATCTGACGGATTCCCTGTCGCTGAGGTTCGACGCCGACGCGACGCTCGGGATCGACACCCGCACTGAGATGGCATTCTGCCTGTCCGTCGGACTGCAGTGGTTCTTTTGAGGTCGCATGGAATGAAAAACCAGAGGGAAGAGTGGTATGACGCCGGCAAGCGCGTCGCGGTGACGATGGTCGATGTGACCGACGCCGCGCAGGCGCTTGCGCGCGGGCACCTCGCGGGGCCGACGAGCGCGTACTTCCTCACGAAGGCTCTTGCGGCGGCGGCGCTGCTCGGCGGCGAGACGTCAGAGCCGGACGAGACGCTGATACTCCAGATGAAGTGCAAGGGGCCGCTTGGCGGATTCAACGTCGAGTGCACGGCGGCGGGGACGCTTCGTGGCTATACGGAGCGCAAGGTCCTCGAGGACTTCGACGGGATGGGCATTCCGGACGCGCGCAAGGTCGTCGGCGAGCGGCAACTACAGGTGACGAGGTCCGTGCCGGGACGCATCCTCTCGCAGGGGATATCCAACTCGCTCGACGGATACCTCGCGGGATCGCTTCAGCGCAAGGCGGTGATCTTCCTCGAGGCGGCGGTGAGCGACGACGTCGAGGTGCTTGAGGCGCGGGGGGTGATGGTGGAGGAGATGCCGGACGCGAAGGACACGGGCGTGCTTTCCATCGACCTGCTCGGCAAAGGTTCTGGCGCGGGCGCGATCGCAGGTGCGCCACGCACGATACTGAAGAGGCTCGGACTCGAACGCGCGGAGCTTCGGAGGACCGTTCCTCTGTCGTTCGCGTGTCGTTGCTCGGCGGAACGCGCAGTGGCAATGCTCGCGGCGCTTTCGCCTGAGGAAAGGGAGACGCTCCCGCCGACAATAGACATCACCTGCCACATGTGCGGCAGGACGTTCTCCGTGCCCACAGGACGCTAACCGACAGGAACTGCAATGAAAAGGAACGAACAACTCACAAGGCGCGTGCGCGTCGAGATCGACCTCGATGCGCTCGTCAGGAACTACGGGAAGATCGTCGCGCACGTGAAGCCGATGAAGGTACTGTGCGTGCTGAAGGCGAACGCCTACGGGCTCGGCGTGGGTCCATACGCCAAGGCGCTATTCGCGGCGGGATGCCGCGACTTCGGCGTGGCGGAGCCGTTCGAGGCGCTGGATCTGAAGTCCGTGCTGGGGCGCGACGCGAAGGCGGCGAATGTGCAGATACTCAGCTCCATCCTCCCAGACGAGATAGGGCCCATGGTGAGGGCCGGAGTGATACTTCCCGTGACCGACGTCGAAACGGCGCGGCTCATATCCGCCGCTGCCGCGAAGGCGCGCACGGTCGCGCGCGTCCACTTCAAGATTGATACGGGGATGGGGCGGCTCGGCATACTCGCGAAGGACGCGCCGGATGTCGTGCGGGAGGTCGAGGCGCTACCGCACCTCGACTGCGAGGGGATATTCTCCCACTGTCCGATGGCGTACGACCCGAAGGACCCGTTCACCAAGGAGCAGATCGCGCTGTTCAAGTCCGTCGTCGCGATGTGCGCGAAGGACGGCTTCTCCTTCCGCAAGGTGCACATGGCGGCGTCCGACGCGATCAACAACTTCCCGGCGGCGGCGAAGGCTCCGTTCACGATGGTGCGGACGGGCATCAACCTGCACGGGAGCTTCGACCCGAACGGACGCCGCGCGCTGAAGGTTGAGCCGGTGCTGTCGCTAAGGACGCGCGTCGCGCAGGTACGGGAGCTTCCGGCGGGGACGACGCTCGGATACGGACGCACGTGGTGCCTCGCGAAACCGACGAAGGTGGCGACGGTGTCGGCTGGGTACGCGGACGGGCTTCAGCTCGCGCTCACTAACAGGGGGTTCGTTCT
>Ga0310696_10007409_pt1 | contig 12883 bp, 5 predicted proteins | sample AusTroGonzalo_MG_4_FD_203885 | JGI IMG/M metagenome (GOLD analysis project Ga0310696, IMG submission 203885) | Bovine rumen microbial communities from tropical cattle in Woodstock, Queensland, Australia - Gonzalo_02 (v2) (version 2) | ecosystem: Host-associated > Mammals > Digestive system >... | reverse complement strand
ATGGGCCATGTCTATCCCCTCTGGCCCTGTCCGGAAGGAAAAACGGCACGTAAGGAGATTGCAGAAATAATGTCTTAGCTTAGATCATGAACATGACGGTGGCATAAGGGACGATAAAGGTTATAATTTAGCATGGCCGAGATGGTAGCAAAAAGGGAACAGAATTGGTAGTTTTTTTATATATCTGCTTGCAAATGTAAGCAGCCTTCTTTATTTTTGTGGGATATAATAAAAATTATCACTTATGAGAAAGGTTTTAATCATTTCGGCAGTTTTGCTTCTCTGTGCTTGTTCTGGCAAGGAAATCGACCGCAGTAAGGTTGTGACTAACCCCATTGACTTGGATTATGAGTTTACTAAAGGGGATGGACAAGGATCTTCAACATCAACTGATGTGGACTTTAACGACCCTGACCTGATAAACATGGTGCCTGAAGAATATAAATCTGTGGTGGCACAACTGCTGAAAGTTCCAGGTGCCCTGCAATCGCTGATTGAGCGGTTGGCATCTTCTAACAATTATCGCGAGGCGGCGGATCCTGTGGCTACGATCTATAATGACAGGTATTACTTGTTTGTGTCGAAGTCGGATGGTTATTGGAGCTCTGACGACATGCAGCATTGGAAGCATATACGAACCAACGTGTTGCCGATGGATCTTTATGCGCCCACCTGCATGGTGTATAACGGCGAACTTTATTGGATGACTTCTGACCTCAACTCGTTATGGAAGACCACGAACCCTGAAGATGGCAACGCTTGGCAACTGGTGACTGACAAGCTGACGCCCTACCCTGATGACCCAGGCAGGACGGGACATGATCCTGACTTGCTGCTGGATGATGATGGAAGGGTGTATCTCTATTGGGGATGCAGCAATGTGGATGACATCATGGGCATAGAGCTCGATCCTAACAATCACTTCAAGGCCATTGGGCAACCTGTGACTTTAATCACCCACCAGCAGAACGTGATTGGTTGGGAACGTCCCAGTGATAAGAACGATGTGGAACAACCTGGCTACAACGAGGGTGCCAGCATGTTGAAATATAAGGGCAGATATTATTTGCAGTATGCTGCTCCTGGTACTGAGTTCGACTCTTATGGCGATGGTCTTTACATCGGTAATGCTCCACTTGGTCCGTTCAAAAAGGCCGACTACCTGCCTATATCTGTGAAGCCTGGTGGCTGGATGACGGGAGCTGGGCATGGCGACACCTTCCAAGACAAATACGGCAATTACTGGCATGTGGCGAGCACCGTCATTGCTCAGCGTCACATGTTTGAGCGCCGCATAGGTTTCTTCCCTGTCTTTTTCACACAGAAAGACCACATGTATGCATTGACGGATTTCTCTGACCGTCCTTACGAACTACCCAAGGGAAAGATTGACTTCTTGAAGAACCCGATATGGACTAACTGGATGGATCTGACCATTGGCAAAACAGCCACAGCTTCTTCTGAAACCGAAGGCAAGGAGGCTGCCAAAGCTGCTGACCGTACTATCAAGACGTGGTGGAGCGCCAAGACTGGCAATGTGGGTGAATGGTTGCAGATGGACTTGGGCAAAGTTTATCCAATAGAGGCGGTGCAAACCAATTTCGCTGACGAGGCATTTCCTTTGCGTACATCGGGCAATCCTTTCGTACCCTATAGATATAAGATTGAGGTTTCTGAAAACGGCACAACATGGACTCTCATAGCCGATAAGTCGGCCAACGATGTGACCAATCCTCATGGTCTCATCGTATTGGACAAAGCTGTAGCTGCACGCTATGTAAAGATTACCAACATGGGTGAGTTGCCTGGCAAGTTCTCGTTGTTCGACTTGCGTGTATTTGGGGTAGATAACGGCGACAGGCCGGCAGCTATAAAGGAATTCCAAGTTGAACGTACGGCCGATCGTCGTACTGCTACCATTTCTTGGAAACCTGTACCAGGCGCTCAAGGCTATTTCGTGCATTGGGGTTCTGATCCTGACGAGCTTTATGCTGCCTGCGAGGTTCTGGAGCCTTCTGTTACCTTAGGCCTCTTCTCTGCTGATGTAGATTACTACTTCCGTGTGGACAGTTTCAACGAGAGTGGCGTTACCAAGGGAAACTGAAACAGAAGATGGCAGAGAGCACCTGGGACTGCGACTGGTCAATGGCGTCAGTTCCCAGATTAAATACAATTACATGTACGATCAGAATATGGTCTATATAACTGTCTATAAAAACAAATAATTAGCTATCAATATGGAAAAGTCTTTTTCATCGAAAATTGGTGTCTTATTGGCTGCTGCAGGCAGTGCCGTAGGATTGGGTAGTATCTGGAAATTCCCGTATGTCGTAGGAGAAAACGGCGGTGGTGCATTCATCATCTTATATATCGCCTGTTCGCTCATCTTCGGGCTGCCTTTAGTTATGAATGAGTTCCTAATTGGCAAACATTCAGGCAGGAGTGCCTATGGCGCTTATCGTGCGGTAAGCGGAACAAAGCGGTGGCAGTGGTTGGCATGGACCAACTTGCTGTGTGTAATGACTATCACGTGCTTCTATTTTGTGGTCACGGGATGGTGTTTGTACTACATGGTTGAGGCAATGTCAAACACATTCGCAGGTATGGATGCCCAAGCACTGACAGCACACTTTAAGACATTTGAAGGACATGCCCCTGTTATGATTATCTATGCCATCATAGCCATTGCGTTAACGGCATCGGTATTGTGGTTCGATGTCAACAAGGGTATTGAACGACTGAGCAAGATCCTCATGCCGTTGATGTTCGTATTCTTAATATTCATGGCTGTTCACATGGTTTTCCTCGATGGCGGCAGCACCGGATTGCGATATCTGTTTGAGGCAGACTTCTCGAAAATCACTTCGGATGTGGTTTTACAGGCCATGGGACTCAGCTTTTTCACCTTGTCTGTAGGTGTGGGCGCACTCGTCACGTATGGAGCTTATATGCCCAAGGATCAGAATGTAACATCCACATCAGTACAAATGATAGTGCTTGTCCTGATTGTGTCGTTACTGGCGGGTATGATTGTCTTTCCTGCAGTATTTGCATATGGGTTCAGTCCTTCAGAAGGACCTGAACTCACCTTTGTCACACTGCCAGCCGTATTCCAGCAAATGTTCAGTCCTGCAGCCACCTGCACCACTTTCTTTGCACTGATGTGTGTCGCAGCCCTCACATCCACCATCTCTTTGATGGAGGTGATGATTGCCTTTATCTGTGATGCCTCAGCAGACACCAAACGACCGCTTAACAGGCATCAGAGCGTGATTGTGGTGGCCGTGATACAGGTCATTACCAATACGCTGTGTATTCTGTCAATGACGGGTCATGCCGACTGGCTCACTGTGATGGGACTCAACATGTTCGACTCCGCCAATGCTTTCTGTACTAACATCCTGATACCTCTTGGCGCACTGGGAGCATCGTTGTTCACAGGATGGTTCGTCCCCAAGGCGAGGTATCAAGGTTCACGTGTAGGCTCCTTCCTCTACTTGGTGTTGCTGCGCTGGATCGTGCCCATAGCCATTGTCATCATTTTCCTCGACTCTATCCATATCTTATAACCCATTATCGCAGAATCCATCGAAGTTTTCTCGCTAATAGTCATGAAGATAGTAGTAGCCATAGATTCTTTCAAGGGTTGTCTGACCTCCAATGAGGCAAATCAGGCAGCTGCGGTAGGCCTGAAGAGCGTCCACCCTGAAGCAGAGATAGTGCAAGTGCCTGTCAGCGATGGCGGTGAGGGATTCATGGAAGCTTTTCATGAGGCTATAGGTGGTAAGATCATCGAGCTTACCGTAAGTGATCCGTTGATGCGACCTATCTTAGCTAAATATCTACTACAAAATGAATTGGCCGTGATAGAAATCGCACAGGCCAGCGGACTGACATTGCTCACGAATGAAGAGCGTAATCCAATGGAGGCAACCAGTTACGGTACGGGGCAGTTGGTGGCTGATGCTGTCAGAAGGGGTGCCAAGCATATTATCGTTGGACTTGGCGGTAGTGCCACGAGTGACGCTGGTATGGGAATGCTTCAAGCGCTCATCGATGCCTTTTCAAAACACGGCACATGGGATGACATCGAGGAATTGAAGCCTATTCGCTTCACCATAGCCTCTGATGTTAAAAATCCGCTGTGTGGTGAAAATGGTGCTGCACACGTGTTTGCACCTCAAAAGGGAGCGACACCAGATATGGTACTTCAACTCGACGAACGGGCAAGAAAATTCGCAGAAAGCGCTGCCAAGCATTTTGGCTATGATTGCTCTGGTCACGAGGGAGCCGGAGCTGCAGGCGGCTTGGGCTATGCTTTTCTGCAATATCTGCATGCTGACTGCAAGCCAGGCATTCAGCTACTGCTTGACACCATCAAGTTCCGTGATATAGTCAGGGATGCCGACCTTGTCATCACAGGCGAAGGCGCTGCAGATCGACAAACCTTGATGGGCAAGCTGCCAATGGGAATTCTTCAACAGGTAGGCAATGTTCCTGTCTTTCTGATTGCAGGACAAATCAACGATAGAGACGAATTGCTACGTGCAGGTTTTGCTCATGTAGAGTGCATCAATCCAACAGGTATCTCTCTCGAAGAAGCTATGCGCAAGAAAGTTGCCACACAAAATATCAGCGATACGGTCAGACACTTTGTACGTTACCGTCATTATCCACACCCTTCACTTCGGCATCTTCGGTAAAGAGCAACACCTGTGTATCCACATCCTTTACATCTGCCAATACAGAGAATGTATCCACCACATTCTTGATAGAAGCACGATCTTCCAACAGCTGGATACGTGCTGCCAGGTCTGCGTCTTGCTGATTATTCAACAATCTACCCCGTTCCATCATCAACGATACCATGAAATAGTCGGCATAACTGAATATGGTTTTATTCAGCCTTTTCCGATGCTTCCATACATTGAAATATGAGGGGGTGTCTTTCATGTTTGGTTACCTTTTCAGTGATTATTTACAGCAAAGATAATCAAATTAGGAAGAATAATAGTATCTTTACCCCGTAATTAAAAAAAGACAGTATATTGTTATGAAAAAATTGATGATGTTGTTAGGATTAGGCATGTTGATGACAGCATGCGTTGAGAATCATGAAACCATCAACCCTGTGTTGACTGTAGAGGGCGGACATATTCAAGGTGTAAAGCTGGATTCTTCTGAGGTAATTGTTTATCGTGGAGTGCCATACGCTGCTCCGCCAGTAGGTGATTTGCGTTGGAAACGTCCTCAGCCAGTAGTGGCATGGGAAGGTGTGAAAGTGGCTGACACATTTAGCGATGGAGCAATGCAACGCATCCGAGACCCGAAGGATGGACAGTATGGTACAGAGTTCCATTTCCGTTCTGATGATCCTAATTATTCAGAAGACTGCCTGTATCTGAACGTGTGGGCACCTGCCTATGCACCAGGACATGCTGACAAGAAATTGCCTGTAGCCATGTGGGTACATGGTGGAGCATACGTTGGAGGCTGGGGCTTTGAGATGCAGATGGACGGCGAGGCCTGGGCAAAGCGTGATGTAATATTAGTCACCATCAACTATCGCCTCGGTGCCTTTGGCTTCATGAGCCTTCCCGAACTATCGGCTGAAGATCCTGACGGTGTTTCAGGCAATTATGGTTTGCTCGACCAGATTGCTGCCCTGCAATGGGTAAAGAACAACATCGCTCAGTTTGGTGGTGACCCCGACAATATCATGATCTTCGGGCAGAGCGCCGGAGGTGCCAGCATTCGTAACCTGTGCGTATCGCCAATGAGCCGTGGTCTGATTGCCAAAGCACTGGTACAGAGCGGTGGTGGATTGGGTGATCTCATTCCTGTAAATGCCAAGCCACAGTCAGAATACGACGAAGCAGGCAAGGCAGCTTTGGAGAAGGTAGGATTCCACTCGTTGGCAGAACTGCGTGCCTTACCGGCTGACAGTCTGTACAAGGCAACTGCTTTCTTGGGATTTGGAGGTGGCATCTCATACGCTCCTCATATCGACGGTGTGATTCTGCCTGAGAGCTTCGAACAGGCTACCTATAACAAGACATTGGCTGACGTGCCTTATCTGTTGGGCTATACAGGCGATGATATGGGTGATCTGAGTGTACCTATCCTGAACTTTGCCAAGGTGCGTGAAGATTTGTCCGACCAGCCCACCTATTGCTATCTGTTTGACAGGAAGTTGCCTGACGATGGTCGTGAGTGCTTGAAAGGTTCTTTCCACAGTAGTGAACTTTGGTATGTGTTCCATACCCTGAGCCGCAGTTGGCGACCATTTACCGAGGGCGACTACGACCTGTCAAACCGCATGGTGGATGCCTGGACCAACTTCGCCAAGTACAGCAATCCTAATGGCAAGACGGGTGACAGCTGGCCTTCTGCTACCAAGGCCAACCCATTCATCCACAAGTTTGTAGTGGAAGAATAAAGTGCACCCAGAAACAAGTTTGCCTTGCTTTTTATCCGAAGAAGCCGAAGGCGGCAATCTGGCGGAGCATCTGGATGATGTACTCGCTGGAAGTGTCGCTCCAGTGGAATCCCAGACGGTGCAGGACGGAGCAGGTATAGCGATTATCGCGTTCGATAATCGCGGTCTTCTGTCCATGAGCAACATCCTGATAAGCAACAAGGGCAGCCAAAAGCTTAGCCTTCTCCGGATCTTGTCCGGCAACAGCAATGGTCTGCTCAAACTCATCGGCCTCAACGAAGCGCATTTCCTTACCCACCTTCTCCATGAGACGGAGTACATCACCCAACAACTCAGTGTGGTTGTTGAATGGCTGGAAGACAGTACACTCCTTCGGCGTCGAGGCGAGGAGCACCACAGCCTTGGCCGTCTCGTCGATAGGTGACATCTCAGTGTGTTCGTCATAACCGTCGTAAGGACAACAACCCAACGTATAGAACACCTTGAGGCGTCCCATGTAGCTGTTGCTGTTGAAGTTGGCCTGGAATTCACCATCTGAACTGCGCGGAGCCAGATTGCCCACACGCATCACTTTGGCACTGAGACCATGGTGAGCTACAGCATCCAATATCAGGCGCTCAGCGAGGAACTTGGAGTGAATATAACGATTGTCCAAGAATTGACCAAACCATAGCTTACGCTCGTCGAGCATCGGCACTTGGCCGCCGTCACCGCGATCTACCCATATCTCTGCCACCGAGGTCGTGGAGATATGCACCAGTCGGGCACCTGTCTTCAGGCAGAACTCAACACAGCGCTGGGCTCCTCCGATATTCACATCTTCGATATCTGTTCCTTTTGAGAAATGCTTCACATTGGCAGCACAGTTGAAGACAGTGTTGATGGTGTTGTGAGAGGTCAGAGCCGAGATTTTTGAGATATCCTGAGTCACATCACCGTTGATCACGAAGAGGCGGGTGCCGAAGAGAGCTGCATAGGACTTCTCGTAATAGTAGAAGAGCAAGTTCTTGAGACGGTGTTCAGCCGAAGCCTGGTCTTTGCCGCGAACAAGGCACGTGATGGTCTGAGCATCAGATTCGATGAGCTCACGCAGGACATGGATGCCCAAATAGCCTGTGGCACCTGTCAGTAGTACATTACCCAACTGCTGTCGCTCGCCCTTCAGGAACATATCGATATTATTGTGCTGCAGGATGGCGTTGATACCTTTGTAGTCGAAATTCTCAATCTCGGTATCAGCCACATCTGCCGGTGATTCACCTCCTACGAACTGGGCCAACAATCGCGGTGTAGGATGGTCGAAGACATCACCATAGGCCACATGATGTCCGGCCTTGTCGGCCTCGATGACGACTTTGGTAACCATCAGCGAAGTACCACCCATCTCGAAGAAATTGTCGGTAGCACCAACCTTGTCCAAGGATAGGATGTCAGCGAAGATGTCGCAGAACAGCTTCTCCATATCTCCCACAGGAGCCACGAACTCGCTTTCCTCGACCTGTATCTGCGGTGCAGGCAGCGCACGGCGGTTCACTTTCTGGTTTTGGTTCAGCGGAATGGTATCAATCTGCATCGTTGCAGCCGGCACCATGTAAGGTGGCTTGCGCTCGCGGATGAAAGCATTCAGCGCCTGGATGTCGAGATGCTGGTCGCTAACCACATAGGCAGCAATGAATTTACCGCCATTGGGATAGTCGAAAGCCTGCACAGTAGCATCCTTGATGCCCGGGAACTCGCGAATTACAGATTCTACCTCTTTCAACTCGATGCGGAAACCGCGTATCTTCACCTGACCGTCACTGCGTCCAACAAACTGGATATTGCCGTCAGCCAGATAGCGCACCACATCACCTGTGCGATAGCAGCGCTTTCCTTCCCATTGAATATAGGTTTCTGCCGTCTTCTCAGGCAAGTTCAGGTAGCCTCGGCTCACCTGCGGACCAGTTACTAGCATTTCACCAGCAGCACCCAGCGGAAGACGATTCATATCCTTATCGACAATGTATAACTGCAGGTTGTCCAGTGGTTTGCCGATAGGCGCATTCTGCTCGAACTCCGTCTGCAGATAGGTAGTCGTAAAGATAGTACACTCTGTAGGTCCGTAGCCATTATGGAGCTTATATCCCGCAGGCGGTGTGAGCGGCAGAATCTTTTCGCCACCCACAGAGAGGTGACGCAAAGAGTGGTTATCACAGTTCATCGCAAACTGACAGCCCACCTGTGTGGTCATGAACGAGTGGGTCACACCTTCCTCGTTGAAATAGGCATTCAGGTCTGGAAGGTTCAAGCGTATATCGTCACCCACAATCACGACGGCAGCACCTGTTATCAAGGCTGGATACATGTCCATCATGCAGGCATCAAAACCGTAGCTAGCGTATGCAGCCACCTTATCACCAGGACGCAAGTCGTAGTAACGCTGGTACCAGTGGCAGAAACATACAAGGTTGCGATGTTCCAACTGACAGCCCTTAGGCTTGCCCGTAGAACCGGATGTATAGAGCAGGATAAAGAGGCTCGAAGGAGTAATCTGAGGATTCGGAATGCTCAGATTATTCGAAGAATTCTGAATAGCTGCCAATTTTTTCGTTAAAAGCACGGGACCATTATAGTCACTTACCTTCTCTAATAGTGCTTCTTCGGCAATCAGCAGCTTGGCATCGGCATCCTGCATCATGAAGTTGAGTCGTTCTGACGGGTAACTCGGGTCAAGCGGCTGATAAGCACACCCTGCCTTCAATACGCCCAACGATGCCAACACCATCCACTCGCTGCGACCAATAAGGATGGAAACGACATTCTCCTTGCCACCCTCAACCTTTGAGTTGACAAGGGCAGCAATAGCGTCAGTCCTTTCATCCACCTCCTTATAGGTGAGACGCACATCGTGATAGATAACAGCCAGATTGTCCGGCGTATCTTTTACCTGACGGCGGAACAACGACAAGATAGTCTGTGTGTCATCATACTCCACTGCTGTCTGGTTAAAGGAATCCAGCAGGGTGATACCTGCACTGTCCATCAGTGAAATGCTGCGCAGCGGCTTATCGGCAGCTGCAGCAAATGCGCTCACAGCATTGCTCACACTCTGTGCCAGACTCAGCATCATGGCCTCGCTGTACTGTCCGTTGTCGTATTCAATGGCAACACCTGGTTCTCCTGGCTCATCCGTAATGTAGAAGGCAATCTTAAACTTAGGCACATTCAGCTCCATCGTCTCATCAGCCAGTACTCTCTTTCCACCTATGCGATAATCGCTCAGCACGCCCATCTGATAGGCAAACATAATGTCGGCCTTAAGACCGTAGTCGGCAGCAACACGTGCGAAAGGATAGTTTTCATGGGCAAGAGTCTGGTCAAAGGTTTCCTCACTCTCATGAAGGAATTCCCGCACACTCTGCGAACCTATCTTGGATGAGAGTGCAAGGGTATTCACAAACATACCCATCGTATTGGCCACTTTCAGGTTGTTTCGACCATTGGAAATGGTAGTGATACAAATATGGTCATTTCCAGAGAAACGAGAGAGGCAATAGAATACGGCACTCAGCAGTACGGCCGATGGCTTCACGCCTTGTTGCCTTGCAAGCTGTTCAGCATCATTCCACACGATGGGCGCCCACACACGGCCGTTCTCGCCTTGCGGACGAGGATTGGTCAGGTCGGGAGCAAGCTCCGTCACTTCCTCCACATCACCAAGGCGCTGCTTGAAGAAAGCTGCAGCCTCGGCAAAGGCTTTGTCTTTTTCAGCAGCCTTTTGATCCATGACAAACTGCATGTAACTACACATTTCCGGCTCTATTTCATTACCATTCATGAGGTTGCAGATCTCATGAATGAACAGGTCATAGGAATAGCCGTCACATACGAGATGATGAATGTCGCAGTACAGATACAGTGCCTTATCGGTATGTATGGTGGCGAAGCGGAACAGTCTGTCTTTGCCCAGGTTAAATGGGCGCACAAATCCGTGACGGAAAGTAAGCGCTTCCTCTTCACTCATGGAATAGTCTTCAATCTCCACAGGGGCCTCTCTGTCGCCCATCACCTGCACTACCCCACTCTCGTTGGTTGTAAACTGCACGAAAAGGGCCGGATGGTTCTCCACTGCCCTAAGCGTAGCCTTTTTCAGCGCCTCGACATCGGTCTCTATCGGGAAGGTCAAGCATACAGGCGTGTTGTACAACGTTGAGGTAGGATTCTTCATGCAGTCGAAATATACGCCCGTCTGTGCATAGCTTAACGGAGCAGAAGTAATCGAACCATTCGTACTATCCGTATTGGCAGTTCCGGCAGCGCCCCCTGAGAGGAATGCCTCCAGAATAGCATTTTCTACCGTCTGGATATTGGCACCCTTAGTGAGGAGCTGGGCATCCAACTGCACACCAAAACGCTTGTATATCTGCGTAGCCACCTTTATGGCCAAAATAGAGGTAAGGCCCACGTAACGGAGGTCTGTAGTGATGCCAAAAGCATCGGTATTCAAAACTTCAGCCACAATGTCCTTCAGTTGTTGCTCAAGGACATTAAGCGGTGCAGCAGATTCTTCCTCTTTTTCAGCGGCTGCACCAAATACAGGCTCAGGCAGCGCACGACGGTTCACCTTCTGGTTCTGGTTCAGCGGAATAGCATCAATCTGCATCGTTGCAGCCGGTACCATATAAGGCGGCTTCTGATCCATAATAAAACTGTTCAATGCCTTGACGTCAATCTCTTCATCGGCAACGATATATGCGGCGATATATTTCCCGCCAGTGGGATAGTCGAAGGCCTGAACGGTAGCATCCTTGATGCCCGGATATTGTCGGATGACAGCCTCTACCTCCTTGAGTTCGATGCGGAAACCGCGAATCTTCACCTGACCATCCTTGCGGCCTATGAACTCGATGTCGCCGTTTGCGCGATAGCGAACGATATCGCCAGTGCGGTAGATGCGTTTTCCACCCCACTCTACGAAGGCTGTTGCAGTCTTCTCGGGCTGGTTTAAGTAACCGATACCCACCTGTGGGCCGGCAATAATCAATTCGCCACAACATCCCCAAGGTACTTGTTTTCCAAAACGGTTTACAATATACAATTCCACAGAATCATTCGGCTTGCCAATAGGAATATTTGGCTCGTTCTTATCTACATAATGGCTGCATACATAGCAGGTTGTCTCCGTAGGACCATAGGCGTTGAGCAGGCGGTAGGAAGGCGGATCAAGACTCATCAGTTTCTCGCCACCCGTTCCAAGATACTGGAGTTCAGCGATGTCGGGATATGAAAGAGCCAGTTGCGTAGCCATCTGCGTAGTCATAAAGCAATGGGTCATGCCCTCCTTGACCAGATATTCGTATAAAGCCTCCAGATTGAATCGGATATCATCCTGTATGATATAAATGGTAGCACCGGCCCAAACGCAAGCCCAAAGGTCATGCTGGTAAGCATCGAAGCCGTAACCGGCATAGGTAGCATAGTGAGAGTCGGCTTTCAAGCCAATATGCCTTACGTGGAAATCAGTGAAAATGCGGAAATTCTCTTCACTCAGCATCACACCCTTCGGAGTGCCTGTAGTACCACTTGTGTAAAGCAGCACCAAAGCATCGTTGCCATCATAGGCGGCTGCATCTTTCTTCATAAATTCCAGTCGCTCTTCTGGATAACTGCTGTCCAGCGGCAGTTGTGTAAATCCGGCTTTGGCAATGGCCAGGGGAGCCAGCACCATCTTCTCGTCTCGGGGAACAGAGAATCCCACAACATGCTCTCCACAGCGAACGGTATATGATGGATCTATGGCATCAGTGAGTTTATCTACTTCAGCAAAGGTAAGGCGTTTGTTACCTGCCACACAGAAGATATCATTAGGCCGTTCGGCCACATGTTGTTTGAAGCGTTCCACCAAAGTAGGGAGACCTGTAGCCGACTTGATGACAGGGTTAAGACCATTCAGCCACTCTTTCTGTTCCGATAAGGCATATTCCAACTCGCTTACCTTATTGGCAGTAAGCATTGAGTGAAGGATAGCACTGTAACAGTCCGCCAGCTCTGTCATGAATGCGTCAGAATAGTCGGTACTGCAATAGCCCAGCTTCAGGGAATAAGAACCATCTTTCTCAAACAGCTCAGCCACCAGTTTCCATCCTGGTATCTGCTTCCTCAAGTCGTGGTAGGTTATAGTGCTTTCTCCAAAATGCAACTGTTCATTGGTGTCGAGCACAGAACCATGATATACAAACATCACCTGATTATTCAGCCCCATATCTTTCACAGCATCCTGGTAGGCATAATATTGCAGTCGCTCTGCAGTAGCCTTCTGCTCTACCAGGGATGCAAACAGTTCCTCTATAGGTTCCTCACCTTGGAACTGGACAAAGACAGGTAATGTGTGCACCATCATCGTCACGGTAGAACGTGAACGGCGGTCTCCCCGACCAAAATACAGGGTACAATACGAAGCCTTGT
>Ga0310696_10007408_pt1 | contig 12885 bp, 22 predicted proteins | sample AusTroGonzalo_MG_4_FD_203885 | JGI IMG/M metagenome (GOLD analysis project Ga0310696, IMG submission 203885) | Bovine rumen microbial communities from tropical cattle in Woodstock, Queensland, Australia - Gonzalo_02 (v2) (version 2) | ecosystem: Host-associated > Mammals > Digestive system >... | reverse complement strand
AAATCCAGATTATTACTTCTGTCATAATCTTTGTGATCATAGGGATTTTTGTGAATATAAACCATAATAGATATAAAGATTGGATAAATAGTATGGATGTGGCGGTAAAAGACATGGCATTAAATGGGAAAATAATTATACCTGGATGGACAATAGATGGGGTTTATTATAAAGAAATACGGTATCATGAACCTGATTTTGAAAATGATAGACATTATTGCGATGTGATAACAAGCAATGCTGTTCGTCGCATTTTTGATTTAGATCATGTTGTTTTATCGTTTTGTAAGGAGAGGGAATGAATAACTACACGGTTCTTCATCTTCATATCCAGATTATTATTTTTGCCACAACTTGTGTGATCATAGAAACTTTTGTGAGTATAAACTGTAATTAATAGGGGTGATTAGATTGTAGCGAATGGTAAATCATTATGTATATCGTACTATAAATGAAATCAACAATATGAAGTATATTGGCAAAAGAACGTGCTATTGTGCTATTGAAGATGACATGTATTTAGGTAGTGGTACGTTTATAAAACTCGCTATTGATAGATATGGGGAGTATTACTTTAGCAAAGAGATATTATGTATATGCGACACAGAGGAAGAAGCTTGGGAAAAAGAGATAGAAATGATTAAAGCCTTTGATGCTGTTAATAGTAGAGAATATTACAATGTTGCATATGGTGGGCCTTCAAGACCAGATGGGTTTATTATGACAAACGAAGAAAGGAATAAAATGGGATATTTAACAAATCAGTTAGAAAACGAAGTATATTATGGAGTCAAAATAGTAGATAGGAAGCCCGGTAAACCTGGCAAACCTCGTATACAGACTGCAAAAACCATGTTTATTAATGAAAAAAAAGGATGGTGCTATACAACGATTGCTGATGATACTGAAACATTTAAAAATGATAAGAAAAATAAAGACTCAAACAAAGTTGCAAAAATAACAAGAGAAACTTGGTATGAACCATTTAAGTATGATAATGAAACAGAATGGCTCCAAGAAGACGGAAAGGGCGAGTATACTTTAACATCAAAAGATGACTATTATAGATTTACATGCGTTGATTGGGATGTATTTGACGAAACTGTTAAAGAAATTAGAGAATTAAGAAGGAAATATAAGCAATCCATACAAAATGGCAAAGATAATTACGCCCCAATTAATTCTGTTAATGTTGTGAATAAAAAAGATATTGTATCATCAAGCACAACCAGTATGGATAGTATTAGACTTTTGGCTAAGAAATCAGTTGATTATTACAACTTCAATAATCTTTTAGATGAATATGAAAATGATCTTGGTTTAATCGCAGTGTACAATGCAGTTACTGGCAGTGGCTCTGTTTCTACGCCATGCCTTAGTGATGGTAGTTTGAAATGTACAGAAGAGCAGATGAAAAAAGCAACTGGAATTTTAGATTATGAACTACAGTTTTCAGATATGGTTCAAGCAATTAAAGGTAGACATGATTATTTATATGTAGCTCTCGCATTCTGCTATAATAATAAAAACATAAACAACGATGAATTGTTCCGCAGATTCAGTAAAAAATATAAGACTTTTAAAACAATTAAATCCATTGAAAATGCAATTGACCAGATTGATGGATTATACAACTTTAGAATGATAAAGTATCCAAAAGTTCCGCTTAAACAAGAATATTTAACATATAAGCTTAATAAGTAAAATTAAAGGTAGTATAAATGACAAACAATTATACCATTCTACATCTTCATAGTATGGATTCAAACCCCAAAAGTGGATTAACGATTGATTCGGTTACTCCATTTCAAGATTATATCATTAAGGCCAAAGAGTGCGATATGAAAGCTATTGCTTTTACCGAACATGGTTCTGTAATTCATAACGTTGCCAAAAAACAGCTTTGTGAGAAGAATGGTATTAAGTACATTCATGGGCAAGAGTTCTATGTCACCGAAAAAATAGACAAAGACAATCTTGTCCGTGATAACTACCATTGCATTTTGCTTGCAAAGAACAAAGATGGCGCCAGAGAAATCAATTATCTTTCAAGTATTGCTAACAACAGAGAGGACGGACATTACTATTACACACCTAGAATTGAGTTAGACGATGTATTAAAAACATCGGACAATGTATTAATCCTTACGGCTTGTTGTGCTGGAATTCTTTGCCGTGGGACTTCTGAAGCCAAGGAAAAATTTCTCACATTTATAATTAATAACAAACACAGATGCTGGCTAGAAATCCAGCCACATATGTTTGATATGCAAATTCAGTATAATCAGTATCTGTATAAAATATCCAAGGAGTATGGTATTAAGTTGGTCGCAACAAGTGATACTCACGCTGTATCAGAAGATCATCTCATGGGACGCAAAGTTATGCAAGAAGCAAAAAACATTGTGTTCCATGATGAGGATCAATGTTATCTTGGATGGTATGATTTTAGTGGGATTTGTGATGCTTTTTTGAGACAGAACGCAGTGCCAAAAGATGTTTATCTTGACGCAATAGAAGAAACAAACGTTATAGCAGATTTAATCGAAGATTATAGTCTCGATTACTCAAATAAATATCCTCGCTTTGAAAATTCCGAATTAGAGTTTAAGAAAAGAATTAATAATGGAGTAGTTGAACACGGTGTTAATAAACTGCCAAATTATAAAGCAGAATATCTTCCTAGAATTAAAGAGGAATTTGAGACATATAAGAAAAACGATGCGATAGACTTTATGTTGCTTGACTCTGATTATAAGAATTGGATGAGAGAACAAGGAATGTATTATGGCCCATCAAGGGGATCGGTATCTGGCAGTTTGATTGCATACTTAATACATAGTACAGATGTTGATTCAATCAAATACGATCTTAATTTTTCTAGATTTATGAACCCAGAGCGTCAGAGTCTTGCAGATGTTGATACAGATATATATGCAGATGATAGATATAAAGTTAGAGAATATTTCTTTAATCGTTCAGATGTACATTGCTGCAACATTGTGACATTCAATACAATCAAACTCCGAGGTGCAATTAAAGACGTAGCAAGAGCATTTAAATTATCTGTAGATGAAGCACAAAACATATGTAACACGGTTTATGAGGATGAAAATGGTAAAGAGTGTGTACCAGATGATATTCGCAAGAAATACCCAGAACTGTTTTTCTATGTTGACATTGTAATTGGTACTATCACATCACTTGGCCGTCATGCAGCCGGTATTGTTGTATCACCAACAGATCTTGAGCATGACTTCGGTACATTAACAATTGACTCAGATCCAAGACCAGTAAGCCAAATAGACATGCATGAAATCGACTCGCTTAATTATGTTAAGATGGATCTTCTTGGTCTTAATGCAGTTGGATTGATAAATAAAACATGCGAATTGGTAGGAATCCCAAATCTTACACCAGATATGGTTGATTTTTCAGATGAGAATGTCATTAGATCAATCGGTGAAGATACAACTATGATATTCCAGTTTGAGTCTGGTTTCGCCAGTGAGTCATTGCGGAAAACTTTCAGCGAAAAAACTGTTGCGAAGATTAAAGAAAAGAACGAGCATATTTCGTATCTTGATATAATGGCAATGGTTTCTGGAGCTATTAGGCCGGCTGGTGAATCATACAGAGACGCATTATTCAACGGAGAATATAGAGATAATGGCGAGAAGGCGTTAAATGATTTCCTAGCACCAACACTTGGATATCTTGTGTATCAAGAGCAAATTATTGACTTCTTGCACGATTTCTGTGGTTTCACAATGGGCCAAGCAGATATAATCCGCCGTGGGTTTGCTAAGAAAACGGGAACTGAGAAGTATATACCGATTATCAAAGACGGTGGATACATGGAAGATATCCATGGTAATCGTGATGAACGCTATATCCCAGGCTATATTGCTACCGCTCAGGAAAAGTATGGCATGACAAGAGAGCGAGCCGAAAAGAGCATCGAATATTTTTTGCGTGTTATTGAAGATGCTTCATCATATCTCTTCTCAAAAAATCATTCTGTGCCATATTCAATGATAGGATTATATATTGGTTGGCTGCGTTATTATTATCCGCTTCAGTTATTAACAGCTGCGTTAAATATCTATAAAGCGAATGATGCAAAGATGCGTGAGATTAAGACTTATGTAAGATCAAAAGGAATTGATATAATGCCAATTAAATTTGGGAAATCTCGTGGCGATTATTTTATGGATGTAGAAGAAAAATGCATCTATCAGGATATCGAGTCAATTAAAGAGTGTAATGCAAAAATGGCAGAGGAATTATATGAATTAAGCCAGAAAAATCATTATGATAACTTTGTTGATTTGTTGTTCGATATAAAAGAAAAGACATCGCTTGATAGCAATCAGCTTGATATCTTGATTAGGTTGGATTTCTTCTCTGATTTTGGAGATATGTCAAAATTGTTATATGTTACTATGATGTATAAATCTATTATGAAGCGCAAGACCATTAAGAAAGATGAGCTTGATGATATAAATATATCTGAAGAAGTACTGCGCAAGTTTTCTAACGGGGAAACCGAAACAAGGGTGGAGAATATAGACGCTATTGCGTATATAACTGATCTTGGACACTCTGAAGCTGATATTGAAGATTGCCATAAGTATAGATATCAAAAGGACGATAATGGTGAGCGGATAAAAATACCCAATGGTTATAGCATGAAGAAGATTATTAAAAAATATCCTTCATCAGACGAGTTTATCAATCAACATGCTACAAAGATTGTTGTTGGCATGTTCTCAGATATCAATAAGAGACAGTTATTAAAATACCTATTTGATAATATGATTCCCAAGAAAACATCATTAACACAGAAGCTTAAAAACCAGTATGAACTGCTGGGGAACATTGTGTATATAGACCCAACTATGGATAAACGTATTATTGTGATTACCGGACTTGATACAACATATTCTCCGAAATTTAAAGCGTATTCGATTAAAACTGGGCAAAGCATTGAAATGAAGGCTCACAAGAATCGTAACCCAAAAGATAAAGTCGTTAAGAATTCATATCGTGAAGATCCGTTTAATAACGGCGATGTAGTGTATATGAAGAGACCTCATAAAAAACCTAAAATGATAAAAAAGGATGACAGGTGGATCGAAAGTGATACGGAAACTGTTTGGTGGTTGGATGATTATGAGATATTAAGAATATGATAATAATTAAATACGGTATTGACATATTATGTGTATTGTGTTATAGTCAACTCTGAAGGAGAGTACATATGAGCAAAGAATTATTTAATCCAATTTTAGATACATTTGAAAATAACGATTTAAAAGAGTTCGCAAAAGAGTGTATAGATACAATCCCAGCATATTGGTATTCGGTACCGGCATCTAGCACTGGTAAATATCATCCACAATATAGTTTGGGGGATGGTGGGTTGGCGAGACATACTCTGGCAGTTGTGAGGCTACTAAACCACATGCTATCTATTGACTGCATAAAAGATAAATACACATCCAGAGAACGAGATTTGCTTCGCATTGCTGCTTTGATGCATGATAGCAGAAAAAGTGGCACTCAAGAAGAGTTTGACAAAAGTAAGTGGACAAAGTTTAATCATCCGCTGCTTGCATCAGATGAAGTTGCTAAAGTGTGGAATAATCACGAAGATAAAACAATGACAATCGAAGAAGCAAAGATTATTAGACATACTATCGAGAGTCATATGGGGCAATGGAATACAGATAAACGCAGCCCAGATGTTACACTGCCAACGCCGCAAGATAAATATCAGATTATTTTGCATCTTGCAGATTATCTCGCCAGTCGCAAAGACATTGAACTATTGTTTGATAAGCACGAAGAGACAAAGCATAAACAAGAATCCGAACCAGATATTTATACTTGGCGCTTACCGTTTGGCAAATACTCTGGAATGACATTGTTGGAAGTTAAGAATATGAACCCAGGGTATATTGAGTGGGCTAAAAACAATATAGATTCTGAACCTTGTCATTCATTGGTGATGCAGCTATGAAGAAAATTAAATATAAACACGAACATGACGATTGGTCTGTGTTGGTGTACGAGAATATAAATGTGCTGACATCGGATCCGATATGTTATTTTACAACAATACGTTTATTTCGAGCTATTCGGTGGTTTATTAAATACAACAGAGAATACCCAAAAGGAACTATTATTTTAAAACACAACAGATATTATTAAGAGGAGAATTAAATGATTACAAATTCAATATTGGCTGGAATGTTGATTGGTATTGGTGATATAGCGTTAATGTCATGTGACAATAAATATGTTGGGGCATTGCTTTTTGCAGTAGCACTCATGTCAATTATATATTTTGAACTTCCATTATTTACCGGAAGGGTTGGAAGCATGATTCACAATGGTACATATCTGTTCTGCTTCTTTGTACTATTTTTTAATACCCTGGGCGCAGCACTGTCTGTGTGGCTATATAAACTAATGGCTCCAGATAACATTGATAAGATTACAGCAATTGCTACATATAAATTTGGTCGTGGATATATAGCATTATTTGTGGCTGGTATCTTATGTAATGTATTAATTCACATTGCCGTGTCTTCAAAGCATTCTATTCTTGTTGTTATGTGTGTGATGGCGTTTATTCTATGTGGTTTTGAACATTCGATTGCTGATGCCGGTTACGTGTTTGGAAGTTGGACATATGTGCTTCCATGGTTGACAGTTGTGGTAGGTAATACGGTTGGTGGTATTTTCACATTCTATTTTTTGCATGACGAAGATAATGAAGACGATGAAATTGAAGAAGAATTGGAACAAGATGTATGAGTGATATAGTAACAAATCAGAAATGGGTTCAATCAATGCCAAAAGATGAATTGGCAGAGTTTTTAACAAAACTATTATTCAAGATGTATGACTTTAACGAAGGTGTTGAATGGGTTAAAACTTGGTTGGATCTTCCAAAAGGTGAGAAGATGCCACCAAAATTGGAGTGTTAAATGGCGAAATATTTAATTCACGCTTGCCCAAATCGTATGTGGTATGTAAATGAACACCTAATTCCATCAATGTTGGCGCAAGGGATATTAGGACAAGATATTGATGTTGAGTGTGATGACAATCATATTGGCAATCTTGAATCATATATGAAATCGTTTCAATTGATGGATTCTGATGGCGGAACATGGCATATCACTGACGATATTATTATATGCAGAAAGTTTAAAGAAATTACGGAGCTTCATGATGATGGTATTGTTTGCGGATTTTCTGTATTCCCAACCAATAAAGTTGGATTAGTAAATTATTCGGATATGTGGTGGTCATTCCCATGTATTCGAATTCCGAACAGTCTGGCTAACGAATGCGGCAATTGGTTTTATTCATATGCGACAAAACAAGACGAATATAAAAAGCGAATAGAGTCAAGAATCGATGATGATTGGTTTTTCAAAGAGTTTTTGAGATTGAATCATCCAGATATAAACGTATTAAATTTGCAACCTAGCATTGTTGATCATGTTGACTATCTTATTGGTGGATCTCTTGTAAGAGGATGTGTTGTTCAAATAAGGGCAAAATATTTTGATGACCAGGATTTAGTCAAAGCATTAGAGAAGAAATTAAATAATTAATACATCGGCGGTAGGCAAGCATTAAAAGCCACTAAGACAATATGAGCCTCATACGTGGGACATCAGTGGGGTGAACACTGCGTTTTTTCTCCAGTAGATACACCAATACTGTAATTAGTGGAGAAAATCCGATAAATCAATAAAGTCTGTGCAACCCACAGAGGATGCGTGTGATTGTAACTGCACACCCGCCGATTTTATATAGAGGTACAAAATGAAGAATTGTCCAAATTGCGGAGCGCCAATTGAACCATATGTATGTAAGTGTCAGTACTGTGGGACATATTATTTCGATCTCACTGCATTTGATATGAGCAAAGACTCATTATATTACGTGAAGTTTAATACGCCTATTGGTGTAGTTACGACATTAGCCAAGCCGGAATTAACTACAATAGAGGTTAGTGCAGATTCTATAGATGCAGTAGATTTTAGTGGAAATATTGTAAAAACTGTTTGTATGAATAGAACATGCGATATAGATGTGGTTTTTCATGCATACTATGATAATGGCAATTTATATACAATTGATATGGGGGATAGTAAATGCAAATAATATATACATGCCCAAAATGTGGTAACGATTTAATACCAATATTGACTGCATCAATACCACCAATACATAGTATGTGGTGTATGGCTTGTGGTTGGAGCAGCGAAGGAGAGCGAGAAGAAATAATAAGGGTTCCTTATGGTGGTAATATGTATGGCGATATCCCAAATGCGTGTAGAGCGTGTGCAAACCACCCAAGCAACGGTGGCAGTGGAATTTGTCACTGTATAATAGGAACTCAGACAATTTATTGAGGAGAATAAATATGACTGGTGTGTGTGTTTTTGACTGTAGTAATAGAAACTCATATGGGTACTGTAAAACAACTGGATGTATCAATCCAGATTATATAAATAAAACATATAATATTAATACTAGAGGAGATGTAATAATGAATAAAAAAGTAAAACTTTCTGCACCGTGGGTAACATTTTATCGTGAACTTGAAGCTCTTTTTGGAGAAGACCCAGACGTAACTATTAAGTATGATGAAAAGAAAAATGTCGTTGAGTTGTATGTAGAAAATGAAAAGAAGGCCGACGCTATGTCACAGCTGCTTCCATCAGAAAAAGATTTTGGAAATGTAGTCGTTAAAGTTAAAGTTATTCCAGCAAATACACTTAAGTCTCAGAAAGCTTCATTATTTAATGATGCATTTAATGGGAATCCAGCGTTTTCCTATGTTCAGACAGTTGGTGGTGTTTTTACAAACGACATTGACTATATCGTATTTCAGCCAAGAGTTGTGCAGTTTTATAATGATGACCTTGGAGATATAAATGGATTAAAGACAACTCTTTACCAGGATATTGCGAAAAATGTTTTTGGGGAACGTGAAGGTGTTTGTTTTTGTACAGATGTTGTAAAAAATGATATAAATTAAATAGGAGCATAAGAAGTATGGTTGCGAAAAAAATTAGACTTGTTGAACTATTCGCCGGAATCGGATCACAAGCGATGGCATTAAGAGATTTATGTATAGCTAATGGATTAAATCCAGATGATGTGTTTGAAACATACAAAGTGATTGAGTTTGATAAGTATCCAGTAAAAAGCTATAACGCAATTCATAGAACAAATATTGAACCAATGGACATTACAAACATATCTGGTGCTGACTTAGATGTTGTCGAACCAGAAAAATACACAACGATTTGGACGTATTCATTCCCATGTCAAGACCTAAGCGTTGCTGGGCGTGGTGCCGGGATGGATAAAGGTGCTGGAACCAGATCTGGTCTTCTTTGGGAAGTGGAGAGGCTTCTCAACGAAGTAGAACATCTTCCAGATGTATTATTGATGGAAAATGTTGCGCAAGTCCATGGGAAAAAGAATCTCTCAAACTTTAATAAGTGGTGCGAGTTTCTTGAATCAAAAGGATACCATAACTATTGGCAAGACTTAAATGGCAAAGATTACTGCATCCCCCAAAATCGCAATCGTACTTTTATGATTTCAACACTCGAAGATATTGATTATGAGTTTCCACGCCCAGTTGAATTGCGTTTAGTCATGAAAGATATGTTGGACGAAACCGTAGATGAGAAGTATTACATTAATAATGAAAAAGCAGATCAGCTAATCATGCAGCTTAAAGAAAACGGGAAGCTTGATGAACTGAAGGAGTGTCTTTAACTCAGCATATATTAATTATAGGAAGTTTAAAAAATTTACAGACATTGCAAGAACCATTATGGCCAGAGATTATAAAGGATTTGGAACATCCGATGAGACACAAAATGGAGTTATTGAACGCAGTGACAACAAGATTTAGCACAGTAGCAAGCACAATACGATCATCTATTTATAAGCAAGGCGAACGCAATATTATCCAAAATATTATAAATGCGAACGGATATGAAGGTGTCATTGAAATATATAAAATTCGAAAGTGCCAAGATGAAAGTAATTAATGTTGGGTTTTTAGATTATACTGGAACAGGGAAAGCACATCAATCAAATACCGTATATTCTTCTTTTGGTGTTAGTCCATGTTTATGCTCAATGCAGAAACGTTATGGCGGATTACAAACTAAGATTTTAGTCAAGGAGAAACATGAAGCATATAACAGTGATATTAAGGAACATGGGAAGTTCAGATAAGAAACGTAAACCGTCATTCTATAAATCAGACATAGCAACAACTCTTCTTAGCCGTGATTATAAAGGTTTATCCAATTTTGCAAGCAATGGAGTTATTGAAGTTGAAAGAAAAGATTAACGTTTTGAGAATTGGCAACTTATATGGATTTACTGGCGGAAGTTTCTCCGGTATGGTTTACGGTGCTATTGGTCTATCGCCGTCAATTAATACCGCTGGCGGCGGTAACCGTATGCCAATAATATTGGAGAAGAAGGATGCTAAAACAAATAATAGTAGCAAGTAGGGGGCGTAATCCAGATAATCCAGCAGATAGAACAGCTAGTATTGAAACAGAGCAGCGCCTTGAGCCGAATCTAACCGAATGCACAAACACTATCACAAGTGTTTGCAAGGATAATTGGGTGCTAGAGATAAGACATGATTAATTATTTTGCATTAACCTGGGAACGGAATGAATACGGCAAGCGTGTACGTAGCCTATATGAAAGCCATAAACTATACGATAAAAGGAAGAACATGCGACATCCAAAAATCCGCGAAGGTGGATTATGCGGAACGATTAGTACGGTGTTGCATGATAACCATATATTAGAGGTAAGAAATGGACAATAAAAATCAAAAAGAAGATATGATTCGGCTTGGTAATTTTTATGGTTCACAATTTGGTACTGGTTATGCTGGCAATGTGTGGGACTCACGTTTCTTATGCCCAGCAATTATGACGATGCAGGGTGGCGGACGGCAACCGCATATATTGGAGATTAAACATGAAAGAAATTAAACCGATGCTAGTTGGCGGATTTGGTAAAATTAATTTTGGCAAACAATTCCGCCAAGGTAATCGTGTCTATAGTAGCGAATCGATTGCAATGGCGCTAAATGCACAACCAGTTGGCAATATGGGCGGATATACATATTTATATTTGGTGATTGAGAATGAAAGACAAGATACTAATTAAACAAGCAACAAAATCCGGATGGATTTCTTGTGAAATTGGTGGTGTGGCGGATTTATCTTATCCAACATCAAATACAAGAAGAGGAAGAGTACAAAGTAATGGACAAGTGAGTCCAACTGTCACGGCAGAAACAACTGGCATATGTAGGATAGAGGAGAATAATATGATAGATAATGATGGATACAGATATAGAATCCGCAAGTTAACTCCGTGTGAGTGTTGGAGACTGATGGATATAGCAGGGGAAAATGATGTTAATTTTAAAGCTGCAGAAGCAGTGAACTCAAATACGCAGTTATATAAGCAAGCTGGTAATTCAATAATTCGTTCTGTGTTAATGGGCATCTTTTCACAGCTTGATATCAAAGGAATACAGAAATGGAACGATTTAACAGACGATCAGATATACAATATGGTACTAAACGGAGTAATCAGTTGATAAAGCTTGGAAACGTGTCCAAAAATCCAAAATCAGAATTAGGTTGTACATATTCCATATTGGGCGTTTCTCCGACTATTTGTGCTGGAACTCATGGTTATTGTATTGGTCATATTTTAGAGGTGATGCAAAATGATTTAGCTATATAAATATACCGATTCTGAAATTGATAAGATATTAAATTCAATGGTGTACTTGTATGATACAAGAGAGCATGATGGCAAAAACAAACATATTTTAGATATGTGGGATAAAATGGGTATTAAATACAAGAAGAAAAAACTCGATTATGGAGATTATAGCTTCTTAGTATTGGCAAATCCAGATTTAGGAATTATGCGAGATATGGACTTCTCCAGTAAAATAATAGTGGAGCGTAAAGCAAGTCTTGATGAATTTGCAGGTAATTGTGTTAAAGAGAGAGAACGAATAAAGAAAGAATTTGCATTGGCTCCAAGTACAAAAGTCCTATTGATTGAGGGGGGATCATACTCTGATATGTTAAATGGCAATTATCGCTCTGAATATTCCGCAAAATCATATTGGGCAACACTTCATAGTTTTTGGCATCAGTACAATATACCATTTGTTTTTATGCCTAATCCACAGGAGAGCGCATATTTTATTCGTGGGTATTTTCAGTATTGGTTACGGAATTATTTAAAGAGATAAAATAAATTAAATATAAGGTATTGACATTATATTTGGGATATGATATAGTACCAAATGAAGAGATTCGCCCCTCTTCAAAGCTTAAAATGATAATAATAGAAATTAAATGAAAGGAATTAACAACTTGGAGGATTTTCGTGACAGATTAAACACTATGAAGGAACGACTTTACGAAGACCTCTAGGCTGCAAGAAAGATAGTCATGGAAGATAAGTACTGTGGTAGAGAGTGGGAGAGAGCGCTCCAAAGGTATGATGAATTGGCTATCAGATATGACCAGTTGAAGAGAGTTTTCGCATTACTTGATGACAAATAAGATAATGACCTGATCAACCATTATCTTCATAGTAACAAACGATATATATAAACAATCCCGTTTAACAATTTAACTTGACACTTCGGAAAGACGAAGCTGGGGTTTCTAGAGCCTCAGTAAAAAAAACAATTTGAGAATTAGGTGATGAATCATTAGCGGTAAAATTAGCAATCTTGGCAAAGATGAATTACAAGAATTATTAAACACT
>Ga0310696_10007407_pt1 | contig 12885 bp, 15 predicted proteins | sample AusTroGonzalo_MG_4_FD_203885 | JGI IMG/M metagenome (GOLD analysis project Ga0310696, IMG submission 203885) | Bovine rumen microbial communities from tropical cattle in Woodstock, Queensland, Australia - Gonzalo_02 (v2) (version 2) | ecosystem: Host-associated > Mammals > Digestive system >... | reverse complement strand
GTTCACCGGTCGAGCAGGCCTCTTTGCGCAGGGCTTCGGCTTGTTCTTCGGTGCCGTCGATCCAGACGATCCGATCCGGTTTGGTCATGGCGGCCATCTCGTCGATCCAGGACAAAACATACTTGTTGTTGGTCATAGCATCCATCTCCTTATGTGATAATAGCACTATATGCCCACGATGATTTTACAACATATTTCAACACTTATCAATACAATTCCAAAAAGGTTACACATTTTTAACTTTTGCGCGCGCCTCGCGTGCGCTCGTCGCGGCCGCCCTCGCGCGGACGGAGCGACCCGAGCAGCCATCGCACGTCGCGCACGGGCAACCCGCCCGTCAGCAGCAGAATCAGCAGGTAGAGAAGCGTGACGATCGCGGCGTGCAAAGCGAGCGACGCGCCCGTGCCGAAAGCACTGAAAAGAATTGAAAACAGCGGGCGGCAGAGCGCCGTGGCGCCCACGGCGGAAAGCAGGGGCAACGCGAGCAAACGAATGGGATGCGTGCGGTAACCGCTGATGCGGATCAGACGCGTGATGCTCAGGGCCGCGTTGAGGATCTCGGTGAAATACAGCGTCGCCAGATACCCGACGATTCCGAAACGCGGCACCAGCAGCCACACGCCGAGCACCGAGCAGAATGCGTCGAGAATGTTGACGTTCATAGAGTAGACCTGCTGTCCCATGCCTTTTAAGAGCGCGTCGGTGGCGGTGTCAAGATACATGACGGGAATCAGCGGCGCGAGGCAGCGGATGTAATAACCGACCTCGCCGTTTTGATAGAGCGCCGTGCCGAACTCGCCCGACAAAAAAAGCATGACGGCCGAAACGCCGACCGAAAAGAGTACGGTCATCTGATAGACGCGGCCGGTGATATATCGGATCTCGCGACCGTTATTTGTGGCGTTTACACGGGTGATTTCGGGTATGAGCAGACCGGCGAAAGCGGCCGGAATGGCGGCGGGATACAGCACCACCGGCAGGGCCATTCCGTGCAGTGCGCCGTAAGAGACCAGCGCCGCCGAAGCCCCTTGTTTATAGGTCGAAAGTCCTTTTGGAATTAAAATATGTTCTATTGCGAGTAAACCGGACCGCATATATGCACTGACGGCCACCGGCAGCGCGACCGGCGCCACACGGATGGGCTCGCGGCTTTGCGGGACGTTTTTCTGCATGATTTCGGGCCGATGCCGACGTTTGTCAAAAGCATAGAGGATCAGGTTGAGCAGCAGCGTCAGCGACTCGGCAACGGCGCCGCCCGTGAGAATAGCCAGCAGACTGCCCTCGACTGTGTTCGGCATCACAAGACGAAGCAGGCAGACGGTCAGCGTGATCTTGACAGCCTGTTCCGTGATCTGTGCGACGGCGTTTTTGTAGGCGCGCCGCACGGCGGTAAAGTAACCGTTGAGCACGGTGGTCAGCGCGATGGGTAAAAGCGAAAAGGCCAGAACGACAAGACCGCGCACGGTGCGCTCGTCGCAAAGCAGATAGAGACCGATGGGTTTGGCCGAAACGAAAAGGGCGACCGAAGAGAGCGTGCCGAACGCGGCGGCGTAGGCAAGACAAGCGCGCAGGCATCGGCGGTTGTCGGCACCGCCCGTTTTTTCCATATGTTCCGATACGGTGCGCACCGTGGCCAGATGGATGCCCGAGGTGGCCAGCGTCAACGCAAATCCGTACACGCTGCCGACGAGCGACAAAAGTCCCATGGCCTCCGCGCCCGCTTTATCCGCCAGGTAGACGTTGAAACTGACCGAAACCGTGCGCATGAGCAGCGTGACGGCGGTCAGAAGAAGGGCGTTATAGAAATAGGTTTTTTTGCTTTTCATGTACTCACCTCGTACAACTCTATTCCACGGCGGCGCGCAATAGCACAGGCGACCGTTTCCGCGCCCGCCGCAGAGACAAGGGGGCAGGCGTCGTTTTGTATTCCGGAATGATGCCGAAACGGCCCTTTGAAAAAAAGTTTGAAAAACCCTCTTGACAAGTGCCGCATGGGCGACTATGATAGATATACCGCAGACGAAAGGCGCCGTTTCGGCGCCGACCGCGCGGCCCTTGTCGATTTCAATCTTGATTTTCATAGGAGGTTTTTTCCATGGCTATCTATGTTTGCACGCTTTGCGGTTACGAGTACGATCCGCAGAACGGCGATCCCGAAAACGGTATCCCCGAGGGCACTGAATTCGAGGATCTGCCCGACGACTATGTCTGCCCCCTGTGCGGCGCCGGCAAAGAGGATTTTGAAAAGCAGGAAGACGAGATGGATGAAGACGGGATCTGACCCGTTTTTCAAATGAATTCTCCATAAAAAAAGAGCGGTTTAAACCGCTCTTTTTGCTTTTTTATGCACAAAAATATACAAATATTCAAAAAACGCTTGACATTATCAGCAATAAATAATATAATAAACGATACGATGAAAAATCGCGAGATCGGCGAAGACGCCTATTTGCGTCGGGTCTATTTCGGCGTAGGCGAGCATCGCGACGAACTCGACGAGATCATCAATCGTCACGCAAAAGGGTGGAAGATGACGCGTATCTCAAGGGTGTCCCGCTCGCTTTTGCGGCTTTCCGCCTATGAAATGCTGTACTGTGAAGATATCCCGAACAGCGTTTCGATCAACGAGGCGATCGAACTGTGTAAAAAATACGACGAGGAAGCGGCGCGTCCCTTTGTCAATGGGGTGCTCAACGGCATCAAAGACGAGATCGCCGCACACGGCCATGCCTGACGTTTGTTTTATCGGCGTCGATACCAGCAACTACACCACCTCGCTGGCGGCTGTCGACGGCGAAGGCAGGGTGCTGGCCAACCTCAAAGCGCCGTTGCCCGTGCAAGCGGGCGCGCGCGGGTTGCGTCAAAGCGACGCTGTGTTTGCGCACGTCAAAAACCTGCCTGTTTTGACCGAAGAGTTGCGCCGGTGTGTCGAGGACAGAAAAATGCTCGCCGCAGGTGTTTCCAAGAGGCCGCGGGATGCCGAGGACTCCTATATGCCGTGCTTTCTCGTCGGCGTCTCTGCGGCGTATGCGCTGGCGGCCGGATTCGCGGCGCCCGTGTTTGAGTTTTCTCATCAAAGCGGCCATATGATGGCGGCGCTGGCTTCATCCGGCGCGCCCGACGCGATGCTTGAACGGCCGTTCGGCGCGTTTCACGTCTCGGGCGGCACCACCGATCTTTTATACGTCACGCCTCGGGACGGCGGTTTTGATATAGAACGCATCGGCGGCAGCGCCGATCTGCATGCGGGGCAGGCCGTGGACCGGATCGGGGTGGCCATGGGACTTTCGTTCCCGTGCGGCCCCGCGCTCGAGCGGTTGGCAGACGACAATCATGCGGCCGTGCCGCATGCCAAGATCGCGGTCAATGATGGCATTTGTCACCTGTCTGGCCTTGAAAACAGGGCGCTCGATCTTTTTCAAAAAACGCAGGATGCGCCGCTGACGGCCGCTTTCACGTTTGATTTTATCGCAAAAACACTTTTAAAAATTGCCCTGTGGGCAAGAGACCGGCATCCCGGTCTGCCGTTGGTGTTTGCCGGCGGCGTGATGAGCAACCGCCGCATCGCGGCGACGCTCGCGGCCGAACTCGGTGAGGGCGTGTATTTCGCCGAGCCGGCTTTTTCCGCCGACAACGCGGCGGGGGTGGCGCTCTTGTGCCGCCGTCGTTATCTGATGCAATCATAAAGAAGGGGGGAGTACCGTGCCGGCGCAATTGCTGACCGTTTCGCAGCTCAACGAATATCTGCGCATGAGCATGGAGAGCGACCCCGTTCTCGCCGACGTCTGGGTGCGCGGCGAACTCTCCAAATTCACCCATCACCAAAGCGGGCATTTCTATTTTGCCTTAAAAGACGAAGAGGCGGTCGTTTCGGCCGTCATGTTCCGCTCCTATGCCGCGCGCGTGGGCTTTTTGCCCGAGAGCGGCATGAAAGTACTGGTACACGGCCGCGTTTCGGTGTTCCCGAGGGACGGCAAGTATCAGATCTACGTCGAAGAAATGCAGCCCGACGGCATGGGCGCGCTTTATCTCGCGCTCGAGCAACTGCGCAAAAAACTGGCGGCCGAGGGCCTGTTCGACGAAGAACGCAAACGCCCCCTGCCTCAGATGCCGGAGCGCATCGGCGTCGTCACCTCGCCCACCGGGGCGGCGGTGCACGACATGATCCGCATTCTCGGTCGCCGTTTTCCGGCGGCGACGGTCTATCTCTATCCCGCCCTGGTGCAGGGCGCTGGCGCGGCCGCCAGCGTGGCCGAGGGTATTCGCTTTTTCAACGAGCGGTGGCCGGTCGACGTGCTCATCGTCGGGCGCGGCGGCGGCTCGGCCGAAGATCTGTTCTGTTTTAACGACGAAGCGCTGGTGCGCGCCGTGGCGGCCTCCGCCATCCCCGTGATCTCGGCCGTGGGGCACGACACCGACGTGACGCTGTGCGATTTTGCCGCAGACCGTTCCGCGCCCACGCCCTCCGCCGCGGCGGAGGCGGCCGTGCCGGACGTGGTCGAACTCAGGCGGCAGCTGTCTGACGAGCGGCTTTTGATGATCTCCGCGCTGACGCGGCGCATCAAAGAAAGTCGCGCGACGCTGGCGCTCTTGTCTTCGAAAAAAGTATTGCAAGACCCACGCACCTATTTGCAGAATCAGCGCATGCAGGTCGCGTTTCTTGAGAATAAACTGCAAAACGATATCGACGCGACGGTAAGAGAAGGGCGCTCGGCTCTTTCGGCTTTCGCGGGCAAACTTTCGGCGCTTGACCCGCTACGCGTACTCGCGCGGGGATTTGCCGCCGTATTTGATGAAAACAAACAGAGCGTGGACAGCGTCAAATCCGTCCGCGCGGGAGATCGGGTGCATATCCGCTTTGCGGACGGGGTGGCGGACGCCACCGTCACGGCCACCCGGGAAAGTGAGTAAAACATGGCGAAAGAACTGAACTTTGAACAGGCCCTGACGCGCCTCGGCGAAGTCGTGGCGGAACTGGAGGCCGGTAAAGTCGGCCTTGACGAGTCGCTGAAACTTTATGAAGAGGGCATGAAACTGGTTCGCCTCTGCAATGAGAAACTGGACAGCGCTGAACAGCGCGTGCTGACCGTGCGCCCGGCGGGGGAAGACGTTGAGGTCAAACCGTTCGGGGAGGAGCAGGCATGACGGTCGGCGAACGGCTTGCCGCCAACGCCGCGCTCGTCGAGACTTGGCTTGACACATACACGGCCGAAAAGGACGCGGATTTTGCCGCGGAGCTTGAAGCCGAGCGATACAGCCTGTTGGCGCCGCGCGCCAAACGCATCCGCCCGACGCTGGTGCTCGAATGCTGCCGCCTGTTCGGCGGGCGCGACGAAAACGCACTGCCGTTGTGCGTCGCCGTTGAGATGGTGCATACCTATTCGCTCATACACGATGACCTGCCGGCCATGGATAACGACGATCTGCGCCGCGGTCGCCCCACCTGCCATAAAGCGTTCGGCGAGGCGACGGCCATTCTGGCGGGCGACGGTCTGCTGACGCGGGCTTTCGGCGTCATCGCGGAACACGCGGCCACCGACCGCATGGCGCGGGACGCCGTGGCGGCGCTTTCGCGCGCCGCCGGCAGCTTCGGCATGATCGGCGGGCAGATCATGGATCTGCGCGGCGAGACCGAGACCTTTGATCAGCCGACGTTACGTAAATTGCACGCGCACAAAACGGGCGCGCTGATGCGTGTCTCGGCTACGCTCGGTTGCCTCGCGGCCGGCCTTTCGCCGGGCGACGAACGCACCGCGGCCGTCGAACGCTATGCGTCGGGCGTCGGTCTGGCTTTCCAGATCGTCGACGACGTGCTGGATGCGACCGCCGACGAGGAGACCGCCGGTAAGAGCGTCGGTTCCGACGCGGCGGAGGGCAAGACCACTTTTCTCACGTTTTATACACCAAAGGCCGCGCTGGCCGAGGCTACGCGGGTGACGAACGACGCCAAAAAAGCCCTGCAGGGCATAACCGGAAATAAATTTTTACTGGATTTGGCCGATTATTTGATCGACAGAAAGTACTGATATGGAATTTGACGTTTTACAACTGAAAAACCATTTGCTTGACCTCGTCACCAACCGTGTGTTGCTGTGCGCGGCCATGGCGTGGTTTGCGGCGCAATTCATCAAGATATTTACTTCTTTCAGGCAGGAGACGCATTTTTCGTTCCGCAGATTTCTGCTTGGCAGCGGCGGCATGCCGAGTTCGCACTCGGCCGTGGTGTGCGCCACCTGTTTTTCCTGCGGCATTCTGTACGGCTTCGGTTCGGCATGGTTCGCCGTCTCCGCGGTGCTGGCCGTTGTGGTCATGCGCGATGCGGCGGGCGTGCGGCGCGAAGCCGGTAAACAGGCGGCTGTAATCAATCAGCTGTCCGCAGAGCTTGAAAAGCGGCGCAAACACAAGGTCTCGATCACGTTGGCCGAAGTTCTCGGTCACACCCCCTTGCAGGTGGTGATCGGCGCGCTGCTCGGCACGGCCTTGGCGTTCTTCTGCCAGAGTTTTCTGTTCGACACCCTGTTCGGCGCGATATGAGACTGGATCTTTTGCTGGTCAAACAAAACCTTGCCGAAAGCCGTGAAAAAGCCAAGCATCTCATTCTTTCCGGTTTCGTGTCGGTCGACGGATCGGTCGTGCAAAAGCCAGCCGCCGACGTCGACGAGACCGCTCCCGTCGCCGTGAGCGAAAAGGAGAAATACGTGGGGCGCGGCGGCTTGAAACTGGAGGCGGCGCTTGACCGCTTTTACCTTGACCCGACAGGCCTTTCGGCGCTGGATATCGGCGCTTCGACAGGCGGATTTACCGACTGTTTGTTACAACACGGCGCGGCGCACGTCACCGCGCTCGACGCGGGCCGCGACCAACTGCACCCGTCGCTTGCGTCCGACGACCGCGTCACCTGCATTGAAAAATACAACGCACGGGATCTGAACGCCGCCGACGTGGGGCGCTTTGATCTTGTCGTGATGGACGTTTCCTTTATTTCCGCCACCTGCATTTTGCCGCGCATTCCGGCGGTATTGAAATCGGACGGGCGCCTGATCCTGCTCATCAAACCGCAATTTGAGGCAGGCCGCGCCGCGCTGGACAAGCACGGCGTCGTCAAAAAGGCCGCCGACCGCGAGGCGGCGGTGCACCGCGTGCTGGATGCGGCCGCAGAGGTCTCGCTCGCCTGCCTGGGGCTGATCGCCTCTCCCGTGGCTGGCGGAGACGGAAACAGGGAATATTTGGCGCTGTTTTGTGCGGAACGGGACGCCGACAACCGTCGCGTGCCCGTATCCGACGTTGTTTCGGAAGGAGTGTGAAACATGCAAAAATTCGCGCTTGTCACAAACTTCAATATTTACGATAAAGCCGTCGCGGCCGTTCAGGTGGCCGAAGCGCTGCTGGAATGCGGCGGCACGGTGCTGCTGCCGGAGAGCGGTAAAGACCGCGTTTTTCGCATGCACAAGAGCCGGAGGGAATACGCCTATCTGCCGGCGGAGGCTCTGTATGAAGAGGCCGAGGCCGTGATCGTGCTCGGCGGCGACGGATCGCTGCTTGACGCGGCCAGACACGCTGCGCCCGTCGGCAAGCCGCTGTTAGGCGTCAATCTGGGGCATCTCGGCTATATGACGGAACTGGAAATGACCGACCTCGATAAACTCTCCTGCCTGATCGACGGGCGCTTTACGTTAGATCGCCGCGCCATGCTGGATATTTCGGTGCGCACGGAGCAGGGCGGCGTCAAGGCGGAGTCCTTCGCCTTAAACGATGCGGTGCTTTCCAACGGTTCGGTGGCGCGCATTGTCGATCTCGAACTGTACGAGGGCGGAAAAAAGGTATCAACCTATCGTGCCGACGGCCTGATCGTGGCCACGCCCACGGGCTCGACGGCCTACTCCATGTCGGCGGGCGGCCCCGTTACAGACCCGCATCTGCGGTGTCTGTGCGTCACGCCGGTCTGTCCGCACTCGCTTTCCGCCAGACCCATCGTGTTCGGCGACGACGCGGTGATCGAGATCAAAAACGTCTGCCAGCGTGAAAAAATGCTCTATCTCACCGTGGACGGCCGTATCAACTACGAGGTCTATCGGGGCGACGTGGTGCGCCTGACCCGCTCGGCGATGCAAACGCAGCTGATCCGGCTCTCCGACGGCGGATTCTATGAAAAACTGCAGAAGAAAATGAACGTTTACGAATAAGAGTGAGGTACATGATGAAAGCCGACAGACAAAAGAAGATCCTCGAGATCGTCAATCACCATCAGGTGGAGACGCAGGACGATCTCATTTACCGCCTGATGAACGAGGGCTATGCGGTGACGCAGGCCACGGTCTCCCGCGACATCAGGGAACTGCAACTGAACAAGGTGCTGACAAACAAGGGCAAATACCGCTATGTGGCGCCGAAAAAAGAGGATATGGTGGCCGGACTCAAAATCAACGCCGCGCTGGTGGACTCCATCATCAGCGTTGAATTCGCGCTCAACCTCATCGTCATCAAGACCCTGCCGGGCCTTGCCAATGCGGTGGCCGCGGGCATCGACAACCTGGCCGTGGCCGAGGTGCTCGGCTGCGTGGCGGGCGACGATACCATTATGGTCATCACCAAAAACGAGGATTCGGCCAAAACGATCAGCGAGCGTATCCGTGTGATGATGAAAGCCGGTTGAGCCAAGCATGTTATCATCGTTACATATCGAAAATATGGCCGTTATGGCCCGTGCCGACGCAGATTTCGCCGCGGGTCTTTCGGTCATGACCGGCGAGACCGGCTCAGGCAAGTCCGTCATGGTCGATTGCCTTATGTTTCTGCTCGGCGGCAAACCCGTGCGCGACCTTTTGCGGACCGGCGAGGAAAAGGGAACGGTCAGCGCCGTGTTCTCGTCGCCCGGCGACGAGTGCCGCGCCTATCTGCGTGAACTCGGCTTTGAGATCGGCGACGAACTTTTGCTGCAGCGCACGCTGACCGCCGACGGTAAGACGCAGGCGCGTCTCGACGGGCGCGTCATCACCGGCGCCATGCTGCGCGACGTGGCGAGGTACCTGGTGAGCGTGCACGGGCAGAACGACAACCAGATGCTGCTGCAAAAGTCGGCGCAGGAAAAGATACTCGACGGCGTGGCCGATTTCGGCGGGGACAGAGCTGTTTACACAGCGGCCTATCAGCGCTATACAGCGGCCGCGGCGGCCTTGTCCGCCCTGCAAAAGGACGCGGCCGAACAAAACCGCCTGCGCGACATTCTGCAATATCAGATCGCCGAGATCGACGCGGCGCACCTGCAGGCGGGCGAAGAAGAAACGTTGGCGGCGCGCCGTCTCAAATTACAGTACGCTGAGAAGATCGCCAAAAAGAGCGATTTTGCCTATCAGGTATTGTACGGCAACGAAAAGGGCAACGTCGTCATGCTGTTGGAGCGGGCCGCGCAGGCTCTTTCGCAGCTTTCGGACGTGGTGCCGGAGGCCGGCGCGACCGCCGAAAAACTTTCGGCCATGCGCTATGAGGCAGAGGACGCGGCCGTGACTGCCAAGGGCTTTGCCGACTCGGAGGAGGGCGACGCGACCGTGGCGCTCGATCGGGTCGAGGCGCGGCTTGACGCCATCGCCAAACTGCGCCGCAAGTACGGCGCGGATATCGGCGAAATCCTCGCTTTTCGCGCCGCCGCCGCCGCGAAACTCGCGGGGCTTGAAAACGTCGGGGAGGAGACTGCGCGTCTGCAAAGCGAGATCGACGCTTCTCTTGCCGTGATGAAAGAAAAAAGCGCCCGACTGCATCAGGCGCGCGTCAAAGCGGCCCAAATGCTTTCCGACGGCGTGATGCGTCAACTGGCCTTTCTCGATATGCCGGCCGTCTCCTTTGCCGTGACGGTCGATACGGTCGATGCGTTCGGCCCCGTGGGGTGCGACGACGTGGCGTTCTGCATCGCAACCAACCCGGGTGAGCCCATGCTGCCCCTGTCGCGCGTGGCGTCCGGCGGCGAACTTGCCCGCGTCATGCTGGCGCTGAAAAGCGTGCTCAACGACCGCGACGGCGTGGGTACGGCCGTGTTCGACGAGGTCGATACCGGCATTTCGGGCAAAACGGCCCGCAAGATCGGCATCAAACTGGCCGAGATCGGCAAAAAAACGCAGGTGCTGTGCGTGACGCACTCGGCGCAGATCGCGTCGCTTGCCACCACGCATTTCAAGATCGTCAAAACCGAAGAGGCGGGGCGCGCCTGTTCCGCCGTCGTGCCGCTTGACGAAGCGGGCAGACGGGCAGAGGTCTCGCGCATTCTCGGCGGTCTTGCCGTGACGCCGGCGCAGGTTGCCGCAGCCGCGGATATGATCGAAGAGGGCAGACCCTACCGTTAACCAGTCAAAATATTATTTTCAATATAGGAGCATACCATGAACAACAACGAAAAAACGATGGATAAGATCGTCGCTCTGTGCAAAAACCGCGGTTTCGTGTTTCCTGGGTCCGAGATCTACGGCGGCCTTGCTAACTCCTGGGACTACGGCCCGCTCGGCGTAGAGTTCAAGAACAACGTCAAACGCGCCTGGTGGAAGAAATTCGTGCAGCAGAGCCGCTATAACGTGGGGCTTGACAGCGCCATTATCATGAACCCCGAGGTGTGGGTCGCCTCCGGCCACGTGGGCGGTTTTTCCGACCCTTTGATGGACTGCAAGACCTGCCGCGCCCGTCACCGCGCCGACAAACTGATCGAGGATTATGCCTATCAGAACGGCCTTGACGACAATCCCGCCGGCTGGACCTTCGACCAGATGAGCGCCTACATCGCAGAGAAGGGCATCACCTGCCCCGTGTGCGGCGGCAAAGACTTTACCGCCATTAAAAAGTTCAACCTGATGTTCAAGACCTTCATCGGCGTCACAGAAGACGGCGCGAGCACCGCCTATCTGCGGCCCGAAACGGCGCAGGGCATCTTTGTCAACTTCCCGGCCATTCAGCGCTCCACGCGCAGAAAATTGCCGTTCGGCGTGTGCCAGGTGGGCAAATCGTTCCGCAACGAGATCACGCCCGGCAACTTCATTTTCCGCATTCGCGAATTCGAACAGATGGAACTGGAATTCTTCTGCAAGCCGGGCACCGACCTCGAGTGGTTCGCCTATTGGAAAGATTACTGCAAAAAATTCCTGCTCGATCTCGGTCTGCGCGAGGAGAATCTGCGTCTGCGCGATCACGAAAAAGAGGAACTCGCCTTTTACTCCAAAGCCACGACGGACTTTGAGTTTCTGTTCCCGTTCGGTTGGGGCGAATTGTGGGGTATTGCCGACCGCACGGATTACGATCTCACCAAACACGCCGAGCACAGCGGCAAAGACCTCTCTTACTTCGATCCCGAGACCAACGAGCGCTATACGCCCTACGTGATCGAGCCCTCGCTCGGCGCCGACCGCGTGGCGCTGGCGTTCCTGATCGACGCTTACGACGAGGAAGTCATCGACGCGGAGAAGAACGACGTGCGTGTGGTGCTGCATCTGCACCCGGCGCTGGCGCCGTATAAAGTGGCGGTACTGCCGCTCTCCAAAAAGCTCAATGAAAAGGCCATGGAGGTCTACGACATGCTTTCGGCCGACTTTGCCGTCGACTATGACGAGACCGGCTCCATCGGCAAGCGCTATCGCCGCGAGGACGAGATCGGCACGCCGTTCTGCGTCACCGTTGACTTTGAAACGGTCGGCGACGGCGAAAAAGAGGGCGACGGCTGCGTGACCGTGCGCGACCGCGACACCATGGAGCAGGTGCGCCTGCCCATCGATCAGCTGAAAGCCTATATCACGGAGCGCATCGCGTTCTGACAAACGGGGAGAGAGGTATGAAGATACGGTTTGCCGAACTGAATATCGAACTCTGCAACCGCTATGTTCATACCGAGCGGATGTGTCGGGATTTTGCGGCCGATTTTGACGTCCCCGATCTCGTTGCGTCCGTGACCGACGAGGAGATCGCGGCGGAACAGAAAGCCGCCGCAGTGCCCGTTCCCGCGGGTTACGCCGAGTTCATCTGCCTGTACCGCAAACTGGCCGAGCAGCTGCCGCGCTTCGACGCGTTCGTCTTTCACGCTGCCGTGGTGGTCTGCGACGGGCGTGCCTACGCCTTTGCCGCGCCGAGCGGCACGGGCAAGTCCACGCACATCGCGCTGTGGCTGAAACACTTTGGTGACCGCGCCTACGTGTTAAACGGCGACAAACCCGTCTTTCGGCTGACAGACGGCGGTTTTATCGCCTGCGGCACGCCCTGGTGCGGTAAAGAGCGCCTCGGCGTCAACAGCACGGCCCCGTTGGCGGCCCTGTGCTTTCTGACGCGCGGCAAGACCAACGAGATCGCGCCGCTGCCCTGTGACGAGTCAGTCACGCGCCTGTTCTCGCAGGTATTGGTGCCGAAAGAGCCGGACACAGCCGAGCGTTTTCTCGCCTTGCTCGATACGCTGGTGCGGTCGACGCCCGCTTATCTCTTGCGCTGCAATATGAAAGAAGAAGCCGCCGCGGTGGCCTATGCCGGCATGAATAAAGGAGATTAAACATGATACGCAACAGTCAGTTCATCAAGCGCTCCATCGGGGGCAAAGACGTCATCATCGCGGTCGGCGAGGCCTCACGGGCTTTCAACGGCATGATCGCCGTCAACGCCACTGGCGCTTTTATTTGGGATCATCTTGAAAAGGAAATGACCATGGCAGAACTTGTGGCCGCCATGGTCGAGCACTATGACGTGGACGCCGCCACGGCGGAGCAGAACGCCGCCGCGTTCGTGGCGCAATTGCGGGGGGTCGGCGCCATTGTCGGATAAAGCGTTTTCAATGGAGGAGATGTACCCGCTCCTTTGTGACGTCATAGAGAGCGGGGGCGAGTTCCGCTTATACCCGCGCGGTACCAGCATGCTGCCGCTGTTGCGGCA
>Ga0310696_10007406_pt1 | contig 12885 bp, 10 predicted proteins | sample AusTroGonzalo_MG_4_FD_203885 | JGI IMG/M metagenome (GOLD analysis project Ga0310696, IMG submission 203885) | Bovine rumen microbial communities from tropical cattle in Woodstock, Queensland, Australia - Gonzalo_02 (v2) (version 2) | ecosystem: Host-associated > Mammals > Digestive system >... | reverse complement strand
CAGTCCTCCTCTGCGAACTGCGGACGCGACGCTATCGCCGCAAGCGTGTCGCCGATGATGCGATCGACGAGCCGCACGGCGTGGACGTATTCCTTGCCATACGGATAGAATCCACTGCGGTGTCCGCCCATGTCCGCGATGTCGATGAAGTATATCACGGCATCCGGCGCATCGTCCGCCGCCATGATCTTCGGTACGGTCGAAGCGTTCTCCTCATACGCGCCCGGTATCGACGTCCAGTTGACGTCGCAGATCGTCGGGAGTCGGAGGTCCCTGACGTTCGGATGCGGCGAAAGCGCGATGTCACCTTTCCATGAGTACGTGTAAAGCGCCTTCGTGCCAGGCTTCGCCTCGACGAGACGCGCAAGCCAGCTCGGCCATTCTGCGAAATTGCCCTTCGGCGTGTCGCCGTTCTTGAATATCCCGGACTTCGCCGCCGTCACGCCCGTGGCAATGGCACAGTGGTTGGCCGCACTCGACGGGCGCGCGTCGTAGAGCGTGTGCGCGGTGAGCGTGCTGTAACCCTTGTAGCCGGGACGCCACCTGCCGTCGCGCAGAGCCAGGAGGTTCGGCATCGGCCCATTTTCTACCGCGTCGCCCCTGAGTCCGTCCATCATCACCATCAGGACCTTAGGCCTAAGCGTCCCTTCGGCCATCGTCGCAACCGGCGACAGAATCGCCAGAGCCGATACAGCAATCATGCATCTCTTCATTTTCCATTCTCCATGATTAGTATTCCATGCGCTATCAAAGCGCCAGATCGGATATCGCGCTCTCGTACGGCGCGTCCTGCCATGCGAGTATGAGGGACGGAAGATCGTTTTCCGCGAGCACGCTATTCTCATCCCCGTCCACCGTCGAGAGAAGCTCGATGACCTGGGCGACAGTCGCCTCGCTGCTATCCTTGCGCCCAAAGTCAAGGAATAAGAACGACAGCATAACAGCGACCGAGGCGGCTGCGGCAAGCCACGAATAGCGCCAGAAGGAGGTCTTCGGCCTCGCCGCCCGCTCAATCTCCGCAAGGCGGGGCGTACCTTCTATGCCCTCCTCAAGCCCTGACTTCACGAAGGAAAGGAATTCATCCTCCCCAACTGGTTTCTCGATTTCGTCAATCATCTCATTCTCCTCCCAGCATCTTCCTCAGCCGTTCAGTCGCCGTATGCATCCACGTGAGGGCCGTCCCGATCGGGACGCCGAGCGCGTCGGCGATCTCCTTGAAGGTCAGTTCCGCCTCGATGCGCATCAGCATCACCTGGCGGGGTCCTTCCGGCAGCGAACGCACCGCGCGCCTCACGTCCTCGCCTGTCGCCTTCGACTCGAACCGTTCGCGCGGAGTCGGCTTGCCGTCAGCCGCAGTCTCCGCCACGGCAGCACCTATGCCGTCGTCGGCATCCAGGCTAACCATGGGCCTTTCGCGGCGGAGGCGGTCGAGCGCCGCCGAACGCGCGACAGAGGCGAGGTAGGCCCTGACCTTCCCGCCCCTGTAGTCGGCGGCGGACCTGATCACGCGCACCCAGGACTCCTGGAAGGCGTCATCGGCGTCCGCCGCCGTCGAAAGGAACCCGCGAAGGAAGGCCTGCATCCACTTGGAATGCCGCCTGACAAGCTCCGAGAGCGACTTCACGTCGCCCCGGAGCCCATACTCCTTCAGCAGGTCCTCGTCGGACATCAGCCCCTTACTTCGCGTCGGCGGCGGGCTTGTCGCAATCGCCCTTGGCCTTGTCGCACTTGCCGCCCTTGGCCTTGCCCTCAAGCGGCGCGCCCCTGCCTTCGCGCGGGCCGGGACCGCGCCTCATGCGCTCGCCCCTGTCGCCGCCGCGCATACCGTGCTCCTCGAACCTCATCTTCATCTCCTCCTTGGCCTTCTTGATCTGCTCGGGAGTAAGGATTGACTTCACGGCGATGACGCGCTTCACCTGCTCCTTGGCGGCCTGCTTGCGGAGCTCGAACACCTCATCGATCGTGGCCATCACGGCAGCCTCGTCGATCTTGTCGGCGGCGAGCAGCTGCGTCTGCCTCTTCATCGCCTCGCGCATCTTCCCCTGCTCTTCGCCTTTGGGGGCCGGAGCCTTGCGGAGCTCCTTGATCTTGGCCTTCTGGTCGTCGGTAAGGCCGAGCTTCTCGGCGAACCTCGGGTTGTTGACCATCCTGACGATCGGATCCATCATCGGAGTCATCATCCCGCCGCCGTGCGGACCGAAGCCGCGACGCGGACCGCCCTCGGGACGATTGCCGCCCTCGGGACCCTGCGCAAACGCCGCGCAGCAAAGGGCTGCGGCGAACACCACCATCAGTTTCTTCATTTCTCTTTCTCCTTCTTTTTCCGGGCCTTTGGCCCTGATTTTGCGGCACCACCATGGCGCCTACAGTACATTAGACGCTCCAGACGGCGACATTATTTTACCAAAACCAAATTATTTTTTGGGACATTTCCGGTGCGACGACGCGATGTGCCTCGCGGCTTATGGTATAATATGCGGCAAAGATGGTAATGCAGATACTGAGAATCGTCGCCGTGGTGGCGTTGCTGTGCGCGGCCGCCGCGCTTGCGACGCCAAGGGGACGCCTCCCGCTTGCGTTGAGGGGCGTCCTGTCCATCATGCGCCGCGACAGGGGCGAGACGGCGTCCGGCGGCGAGGTCCGCCCCGTATCCGCGTGGCGCAAGCTCGCCGCATTCCTTGCCGCAGTCGCGGCCGCCGTTTTGGCGATGATCTGACGCGCAGGCGAGATTCAGCGCGAGCGGACGGTTGACAGGAACCTGATGTGCAGCAGCAGCGGCGGAATTGTCGCGAGCTGGCAGATGACGTCCGATATCGGCATCGAGAGCCATATCGCGAAAGGCTTGTCCGCCATAAAATGCGGAAGGAACCAGACTATCGGCAGAAGCACCAGTCCCTGTCGGAGCATCGACAGCCCTATCGCCACGCGCGGCTTTCCTATCGACTGGAAGTAGGTTGTCGCGACGACGTTCACGGAAATCGTCCAGATCATGCAGTTAGCGAGCGCGAGGTCGTGCGCGCACAGCGCTATGAGCGCGGGATTGCCGGAATCCACGAACATCCGCGCAATCCATGTCGGGAACGGCGGGACGACCTGCACGAAGCACGCCGCGAACGTGAGCGCAGACGTAAGGACGAATCCGGTCTTGACCGCCGCGAGCACGCGCCTGAAGTTCCTCGCGCCCCAGTTGTACCCGATTATCGGCTGGAGGCCCTGCTGGCATCCGAGTATCGGCATGATGACGAGTATCAGGGCGGAGTTGAACACGCCGAGCGACGCGAACTCGTCCGTGCGCGCGGCCTCGTCCGGCATCCAGCGAGCGAACGCTATCTGGAGGGAGGCGACTATCACGGCGCCCATCGCCTGCTGGAGAAAAGGCGCGAGACCGATGGCGAGAGAACGAGCCAGAAGCTTCGGATATATCCAGACGCGCCTAAGCCTGAGCCGCACCACGCTCCGTCCGCTCCAGTAGTACGAGAACGCCCAAAGGCAGGAGATCAGCATCGCGGCGTCCGTCGCCCACGCCGCACCGTCTAGCCCCATGCCGAACCCGAATATGAGGATAGGGTCGAGGACGAGGTTCGCGCCGAATCCGACGACCATGCACATCATGGAGCGCACCGCGCCGCCCTCTGCGCGCTGGAGCGCGGAAAGCCCGAAAGCAAGGTGGGAGAAGAGATGCGAAAAGAGGACGATGCGCAGGTACGATTTCGCCGCGGCGGCAGCGGCCGGCGTGACGCGATCCGCCCCGCAGAGCGACAGCAGCGGATCAAGGAACACGTATGCGAGCGGGATCAGCACCGCGTACAGCGCGACCTTCAGCGCGACGGTCTCGCCGACGAGCTTCTCGCATGTGGCGAAATCCCCTTCGCCAAGCTTGATAGAAAGAACGGCGGAATGCCCCACGCCGATGAGCGGGCCGAACGCCGTCAGCATCATCATCGCGGGCATGGCGAGCTGCAACCCCGCCATGGCGTCCACACCGCACCCCTGCCCTATGAACGCGCGGTCGACGACGGCGTACAGCGCGTTCAGCGTCATCGCGACGAGCGCGGGCCAGGAATACCTGACAAGAAGGCGTCCGACACCGCCGGACGCCAACTCTGCAATCTCAGAAGACGATCGCGACATCGGGGAGCGCCTTGCGTATCCGCGCCATCTCATCCCCCGGCAACCTCAGCTCGCCGAGCTGGAGCGCCTTCAGGGACCCCCACGCCGAAATGTCATCGGGAAGCTTCATGATCCTGGTCCGCGAGAGCGAGAGGAACTGAAGCCCCTTCTTCTTCGCGAGCCAGTCGGGAACCTCCGTTATCGGATTACCGTCCAGCTTTATGTCGGTGAGCGACGGAAGGTCCTTGAGCTGCGCGGGAACCTCCTTGAACGCGTTGTCCGCGAGGTAGATGCGGCGCAAGTCCTTGAGCCCCTCGAGCGACGGGAGGGACGATAGCCTGTTCGAGTTCAGCCTCAGCCAGACAAGCCCCGTGAACCGCGCGACCTCGTCCACGTTGGTGAGCGCATTGCGGTCGAGGTTCAGGTAGTTGAGCGAGGCGGGGTCGAGGGACTTGACGCGCGCCGAGAGGTTGGTCCATCCGGACCCCTCGACGAACACGCGTCCGTCCTTCATGATCGCCTCGTCCGTCAGCCTGTCGAGCTTGCCGTCCTTCAGGTACACCTGCGTCTCGGGCGCGACGGTCTTGTAGGCCGGCTCCGGCTCGTTGAAGCAGCCAGCGACGGCGAGCAAGGCCGCCACCATTGCCAGCACCTTTGGTTCTGTCTTCATTGTCGGTAGCTTTCAGTTGCCATAGGCCGCCGTCGCCGGCGGAACTCAGGCGTTGGCCGCAGCGACAATCCCAGCGAAGTCGGCCGCCTTCAGGGCCGCGCCGCCGATGAGGCCGCCGTCGATGTCCTTCTTCGCGAGGAGCTCCGCCGCGTTGCCGGGCTTCATGGAGCCGCCGTACTGGATGCGGACGGTCTCGGCGGTCTCGGCGCCTACGAGCTTCGCGAGCGTGGCGCGGATGAGCGCATGAACCTCCTGCGCCTGGTCGGGCGTCGCGGTCTTGCCGGTCCCGATCGCCCACACGGGCTCGTACGCGATGACGAGCTTGGCGCAGTCGGCGGCGGTCACGTCCTTGAGCCCGACGTTCATCTGGCGCTCGATGACCTCGACGAGCTTGCCGGCCTCGCGCTCCTCGTCGGTCTCGCCGACGCAGACGATGGCGGTGAGCCCTGCCGCGATCGCGGCCCTCGCACGGAGGTTGACGGTCTCGTCCGTCTCGCCGAAATACTGGCGGCGCTCGCTGTGCCCGATGATGACGTACTTCGCACCCGCGTCAAGGAGCATCCCGGTGGAGATCTCGCCCGTGTAAGCTCCCGACTCCTTCCAGTGGCAGTTCTCCGCGCCGACGCCGACGTTGGTGCCGGCTGCGGCGGCGACTGCCGCCGGGACGTCGATCGCGGGCGTGCAGCACACGACCTCGACGTTCGTGAAGCCCTTCGTCGCCTCGGCGACGGCTTTGACGAGGTCCGCCGTCTCGGACGGCTTGACGTTCATCTTCCAGTTTCCTGCTATGATTTTCCTTCTCATTTCTTTTTCTCCTTTGAGACCGTAATCTGCGGCGGCAGGTACTTCCTGTGCCTTACGCCGGCCGCGCGAAACATCTTCTTGACCGTGTCGAGGAAGGCGTAGTCGCCCCCATAGACGACCTCCTTGAGCCCCGCGTTTATTATCAGCTTCGCGCAGGTGAGGCAAGGAGAGATCGTGACGTATATCGTGCCGCCCGCGATGGAGTTGCCGTAGTACGCCGCCTGGCAGATGGCGTTCTGCTCGGCGTGCGTGCAGAGGCACTCCTCGAGGTGCGTGCCGCTCTTCACCGCGCCGGCGCAGCGCGGACAGCCGCCCGCGAAGCAGTTCTTGACGCCGCGCGGCGTGCCGTTGTAGCCCGTGGACAGTATGTGGTTGTCCTTCATGATGACCGCCCCGACGTTCCGGCGCATGCAGTTGCTGCGCCTGGAGACGACCGTCGCGATCTCCATGAAGTACTCGTCCCAGCTCGGACGCGGATCTCTCGCCTTCTTCTTCGTCATTGGCTGTATATTATACCAAAATTCCGTCTCGCGCGCAAACCGGCGGCGCTACTCCAGCGGAGGCGGGACGGCCTTGCCGTCGCGCTGATCGTCGACGTCGTGGTCGTGGCCCACGTACTGCGCGTTCGATCCCATGAACACGAGGAGCCTCTCCCATTCGTCCGCCGTGAGCTTCACCCCGTGATGTCCCTTCTTCAGCGTGTGGTACAGCGGAGACGCCCATGCGCCGGTCGTGCGCGGCGCGGTGTACGACGGCTCGAAGAACGCGAGGTAGTTGCCGCGCCGCTTCTTCGTGACCTCGTAGTCGTATGCGAACCAGTGCACGTACGGCAAAAGCGAACGGTATGAAACGGTGAAGCCGTCGCGGTCCTTCCGCCAGTCCCCGGGCCTTAGGTCTGGCACCTTCGGCGCGCGCCTCTCGCCGTGGCACGACACGCAGCGCGCGTCCAGCACGGGCTGGACGAGCCGCGCGAAGCTGAACGGCTTCGCGCCCTCGGGCGCCGGCCTGATTTCGCTCGGCGCGCGCCTCATCGCCATCGGGTTGGCCGCGCCCGCGGGACGGGCCGCGCTGGTGCGCTCCTCGTGGCATCCGCTGCAGAACAGCCTTTCGCCGGGATGGACGTACGTGTCGCTCCTCATGTTCTGCACTGTGCACCCTTCCGCGTCGAGCGCCTGGAAGTACAGCGGCACATCGACCGGCGCGTTGAAGAACGCGCTGCCGTCCGACTCCACTGGAACCGTCCCAAGGCACTGGCGCGCCACCTGCTGGCGCTCCGCGCCAAGGCGCGGGACCCCAGTCCTCGGCGACGTCTTGGGCAGCACCTGCCATACGCGCAGCGCGGTGACGCGCGTCCCCTCGGGGAACGGGATGCGCGAGTCATAGACGTTCACGAGTCCGATCTGCGCGGTCGCGGGAAGCGCTTCCTTCGGGACGGGCGCGGGACGCTTCCCGTCCGCGTCCGCGGGACGCCCGACCAGCGTGCCGTGCGCGAGGACAGGCGGACGCTTCCTCGCCTGCAGAGGCATCGGGTCGAGGCAGGATATCGTCGGGTGCGTGTAGAGCCTTGTCCTGTTGCCGAACACATCGACGAGCGTAACGGCGTAGCGGCGCACGGACCGCACTTCGTACTGCCCGTTGGCATATCCGTCATAGACGCAGATGAAGTACTTCTCGCTCAGCGGCCACGGCGTCGCGTACGCACCGCTCGCCTGCCGTCCGCCGCGCGTCTCGCTCTCGGGAAGCGGCTGCTCGGGCGTGACGCGGCGCACCTGCGACATCCTGTCGTCGTCGCGCTTCGCAGGATCGACCAGGATGATCGACCCGTATGCGCAGCCGTGGTGTGGCGCGGCGACCGCCGAATACAGGCGCGAGCCAGGGACGGCGCGTCCGCTCATCTCCATCAGCGGACTCGACCAGGAATGCTTCTCGCGCGTGTTGCCGTTCACCGCCCGGGGGTCGCGTCCGTCGGGCGTCGTGCGCCAGAGGTGGTGCGCCTGGCTGAAGCCGCGATCGACGTAGTCCCAGCGCGTGTAGAGGATCATGCCGTCGTTATCGACGCTCGGATGCCACTCGTTCGTCTCGTGCGGGCTCAGGCACATGATGTCGGCCCCGTCGGGGAACATGCTGTGCAGGGTGTACGTCGGCACGGGACGTCCGTGGCAGCGGCCGAATCCGCCGCGCCGCTCAGAGATGAACGCGATGCGTCCGTTGGGGAGCCAGCACGGATCGAAGTCGTTGAAGCAGCCCGTCGTGAGCTGGCGGAGCGACGAGCCGTCGGCGGCACATGTGAAAATGTGGTAAACGGTGTCCTCGTTCCACTTGCGTATCTCGGGCTTCGCCCGCGTGTACGCAAAGGCGATGGTCGAGCCGTCCCACGACACGTCGGGCGAGAGGTATCCGCCCGGGCCGAGGTCGGCGACGTCGCGAGCGACTGGGTGGTCGGAGAACGGATGCTCCAGCACGTAGAGTCCGTCGCCGACGGTCGCGCCGTGGAGCGTGGCGTGGAATCCGAAATACTGGTCGCACATGTGCCATCCGGCCTTGTACTCGTCGAGCGGCAGCGCCTCGTGTCCGACGAACACGAGGCGGTCGATTCCCTTCAGGAGCGGATTCTTCAGCGCGACGCGGCGGTTGAGGGCATGGACTGCCGAGAACGCGGGGAAGCGCGTCTCGCGCCAGTCGCGGCGGGAAGCGGCGGCGCGGGCGACGATTCCATCGAGCTCCTTGGCCTCCGCCGCAAGATCGACGCCAGCGGAGGAAAGGTCGGCGATGAGTGCGCGCGTTCGGCGGATGATGACGTCGAGCGGATCCTTGTCGCCGGACAGTATGCAGGCGGCGACGTTGACGCTCTGGGTCGTCGTGAGCGGCGGCAGTTTGTTCCATCCGGAGATGTCACGTTCGATGAGCGCCCAGTCGAGCGTAGCGTACTCGTGCGCCCCGCCGGCGTCGGGCCAATCGCGTCCCGCCGCAGGCAACACGAGGAACGCAGCTGCGGCGGCGGCACAGAGACTTATGGAGGTAGCAGTGCTCATTGTGAGGTTACAGGTCGATGTTTTCATAGTTCACATTGCCGAGAAGTCCTTCCCCGGCTCGATATTTGGAATTATACCATTTTCCCCTCCCCGCCGCAAGGGGGTTTTCGCGGTAATTTCAAGAAGCCGAAGGTATACCATTCCGAATTGTTTAACAAACGGATTTGTTCGCGGCTAACGCCGCTCACTTTTGGAGGGATACAACTTGCTGTGCCTGCATGGTAGGGCGCGCTCGCCGAGCGCGCCGTCTGCGGCGGTTTCATCGAAACCGCCCTACCATGTCACCGCACAATCATAAAGAAGCCGCCCAAGGGGTAAAGTCCGTCTTCCTTCTTGATAAATCCGCGCTTCTGCTCCCCTTCCGCGCTCGTGAACTTGAGCGAGTCCAGGTTCTCTGGTCGGTTGTCGTCGTTCCAGGAGATCACGGGAACGCGGCTCGACACACTGCGCCCGCCCAGCTTCACGCGCACGGTCGCGCCGGTCTCGAACACGACGTTCGTAAGCCCGCCCTTCGTCTCCGCGCTGGTCAGCGACCACGGGGCGTCTCTGCCCGAAAGGTCAATCTCCGAGCCGTCCATCATCGTGCAACCGTAGAAGTAGTCAGTCTGTGGAGTGAACGTTCCATAGACGCAGAGGTTCGTCGTCCCGGCGGTGTTCTTGTTGCTGTACGCCCGCGCGGCGGTGTAGTTGCGGACGCTCAGCGCCGCATTGAGCACAAGCCCGCCCTCGTCGATGAGATCGACCGTCCGCGCATCCACGTCGCGTCCGTAGATCACGAGTCGCGTGTCCATCTGGTAGTCGCAGGGACCGAAGCGGAACGTCCCGTTTGTCATGTCCTTCGACCAGTGCAGCTGCTTGTTGCCAACGGAGGCATCGACGAACAGCTCCCACCCGCCAAGATCAACCGGCTTTTCGTTGAAGCCGTTGACGACAACGTCGCTACGCAGGTACAGCGTGGAGTTCGTCGTGAGCGAGAACGCGCCAAGGCCGTCCCACGACGTCTGAGTCTGCATCACCGCACCGCCATTCGCAGCACAACTCTGGATTTTCCCGCCGTCAAGCACGATGTCGTAGTTGCCATATTCATAGTTTCCTGCGATGTCGAACGTCCCCTCCCTGTGCACGAGAATGCGGCTTCCGAGCGCGCCGAGCGGACGTGACGTCGCCGCGAACCGCACGGTGTTCTGTCCTTCCGTGTGAACGGAGAGCGTGCCGCGCACGACCTCGTTGCCGCCGTCGTACGACTGCAGGAGACATTGCGAACGGAAATCGCCCCATCCCTCCTTGACCAGCTTCAACTTGCCTGTGAGCGCGACGTACGTATTCTCCACGACGGTGTTCGTCGCCACGTTGACGTGCAGCTCGCCGCCGCCTATGCTGTCGGTGAATTGCCCGCCCTGCGTCGTAAGCTTTATGTTGCTGAGGAGCGTGCTCGCCTTCGTGGTGTTCGCGCAGACGAATTTGAGAGTGTGCGTCCCCGCGCCAAGCGCATAGGTTATGGTCTTGGATACGGTCGTAACCGACCGCCCCGTTTCGGCGAACACTTCCACGCCGTCGATCTGCACCTTGTAGTCCGTTGTGTTCTTCCCGTCGGAAGAGCCGTTGGCCGCCGCGACCTTATAGGACAGCGTAACCGTTCCGAGCGCAAGGAGCGTGAAATCCTGGCTGATCCAGTAGTTCTTCGAGATCTTCACCCATGTCGCGCCGTCCTGCTGCCGGTAGCCGTTGGATGCGTCATTCTTGATGAGAATCACGTATTTATAGTCCTGAGCGTTGAGACCCGTCGTGCCGGCCTTCGCCCAGCCAGACGGCACATGGCCCGAGGGAAGCGCCTGAACGGGCGTCATGCCCTGCATGTCGTCCGCAGAGAAGTCGCCGTTCACGAGGAGCGACTGGCCGCTTGCCGCGAAGCCGCTGAAGAACGTGCCCGGAACCGTAAGCGAACCGCCCTTCAGGTCAATGGCGAAACCTTCGTCAACCGCAAGCGGCGAAATGTCGGAGATGTCCGTCGCGCCCGTCACGTCGAAGCCTGATGACAGCAGCCTGTACCCCTTGGGCGTGACGCCGGCGGCGCGGACTGCGGCAAGCTCGTCCGTGGAGCCGATTAGCACGGTGATTTCGGCGGTCGGCGTCGTCAGCCCGCACGTCGCCGTCACGTCACGTCCGTCGGAGCCATAGAACTGCCACGCGCCGCCCACGAGACGCGCCGTCGTCGGATACGACGCATCGACCGCCAGCACCACGGATCCGTCGCCCGCCGTGTAGGTGGTGAGGAGCGGGAACGTCTCCGCCGTGCCGTCGCGCGTCGTCGCGTGCTTGACCGTGAACTCCGCAGGGTCGATTGCGGTTCCCGCCGGGAACGTGATGAGCGGCAGATGGTGCTGCCCGAAGTCCGCCGTCGCGGAATAGAGCGTGAGTTTCGTCTTGAGCGGCGCGGGGACGGACGCGGCGGTGCAGCGGAGCCCCTTGTCCGCCGGAAGCCCGTCGTAGTTCACGACGAGCGTCGAGAGCTTCGCCCCAAGCGTCCCGACCGAACCGCCGAACGGGCCGTTGATGTAGAGCTTCGAGTTGCCGTACGAAACCGTCGTCACCGTCGCCTCGCCGAGGAAGTCCGCCGCGTTGTTGATGTGCAACACCTGAGTGCTGCCGTAAGTTCCATTCGGAGTCATCGTGATTTTCGTCGTTGCGTCGCCATGGATTTCGGAATCCACATAGAGCGTGCGCGTTCCGGAACTGGCAAGTCCGCCCATGCGGAACGCCGAACCGCTTACGATGTCGAGCCTGCCCTTGAGGGTGTAGGCATAGTTGTTGTCGCCCGCGTAGATACGGCCGTCCTGCGCGACAAGATGCGGAATCGTGAGAACGGAATTGTTGGCGCCCTTGATCATAATCTGGTTGCTGTCCGAACCGTCGCCTTCAATGCGCAGAATCCCGCCGACGAACGTGGCGGAGGCGGCTTTCGCGGGTGTGCGAAGAAGGCGATCGCCGCGCACGATGAACGTCGAGTTCGACATTTCGGGGGCGGAGAACGGAACCGTCTCCGTTGCGTCGTTCGACAACGCCCAGCCGACGGTGGAGGAGTAGTTCGTCGCGAACGACGCATAGTTACCGGGGTCCGTGCCAATCTTGTAGAACGTCCTACCGCCCTTGGCGACTATCGAAAGCGTGTCGTCGCCGTTCGTTACGAGCTCAAGCTCGAACTGACGCTTTTCGCCGTCCGGCGAATCGGCGTACATGATGGTGAACTCGTCGGGATCGACAGTTGTTCCGGCGGGGAACGTGAGCAGCTTGAGGCCGGGAGTGGAGAAGTCCGTCGTCGCGGAATAGAACAGCAGCTTCGTCTTGAGCGCGGCAGGGACTGCGTTTGTCACGACGCGAAGGCCCGTCGCGGCGGGAAGTCCGCCGTAGTCGAACGTCAAGGACTTCGTCGTGGCGGGCAGGGAGGTGATCGTGCCGCCGAACGCACCGTTCACCGCGAGTTCAAGATTCTTGAACGCATCCTCGCCCTGGATCGTTCCGAGGAATGATCCGGCATTGTTCAGGACTATGGATCGTCCGCAGGTATTGTTGCCGCCGTGCAGATAGAGGATCGTCGTCGCATCTCCGGAAAGCGCGGCGTCAATGGTCAAGAACCGCCAATCCGGAGCGACATTGCCGGTGTTATCCACCATGAGCGTAGAACCGGAGTTGATGCTGACGGCTCCGTCAAGTATGAAAAGCGACTCGTTCTGCGCCATGGCGATGGCGCCGCTGCCGTCGATGATCATGTTCGGTATCGTGACCGTGCGCGTGCCGCCGTTCGTCGCCTTCTTAAGACTCAGGGATGCACCGCCAGTGAGCGTGAGCGAACGTCCGCCGAACGTAACGGCATCGGCGGCGGTCGCCGGGGTGCGCAGCTGTTTCGCCGCATCCACGATGAAGTCGGAGTTCGCGAAGTCCGAGATTGTGGAATCGGGCTTCGTCGCGCCCTGCGTGATGGACCAGCCGACTGTCGAGCTGGCGTTGCCCTCAAACGACGTCGTGTTCCCCGGATCGCTGCCGACCTTGTAGTACGTCTCACCGAACGACGGCAACGCCGCCGCTACGCACAGCAAGAGAATACAAGATGCAAAGCTGAAACAACTTTCAACTTTGCGCTTTACGCTAAATGCGCCCCCCCCCCACTTTCCGGGTGTTTTCTGCAACTTTTCTCATTTTGCTTTCTCCTTGTCTTTGGGCAGTCACGCCCTTTTCATTTTGACAGCGTACATTATACCATAATTCCCTCCC
>Ga0310696_10007405_pt1 | contig 12885 bp, 7 predicted proteins | sample AusTroGonzalo_MG_4_FD_203885 | JGI IMG/M metagenome (GOLD analysis project Ga0310696, IMG submission 203885) | Bovine rumen microbial communities from tropical cattle in Woodstock, Queensland, Australia - Gonzalo_02 (v2) (version 2) | ecosystem: Host-associated > Mammals > Digestive system >... | reverse complement strand
CGTACATTAAATTCCATTAAAGATAAGTTACATGGATATTTACAATATATTGTTTACATATGACTATCGGCTGCAGTAATTTTATTGATATGGAATGGATTTCAAATTATCACATCATCAGATAAGGAAAAACAAATGGGTGTATTTAAGAAAAATTTCACATATATACTTATATGAGTGCTGCTATTAGTAGCATTCTATACAATTATAGATATATTTGTAGGTATTGTAAATTTAATATCCAGGTATTAATTTTTTATTTCTTTGTTAATTACATTAATGACTACCATTTCATACATTAAAAAATGATTATATGTAGCATTGTTGAATATATTCTTATTTGTGTTTCTTTGCATACCGCTAAGTAGTAAAGTTTACGCCGAAAGTGTGCCTAATTTTCAGGATGATTTTGTAAAACAACTTACTTTTTCTAACTCAGATAATGAAGAAGAGGAGAAGGAAAAATTTGTCATAAATCCTGGGAAATTTAATATTGATAAAGATAAAACACTACGTCAAAATATAATAGAATTATTTTATCCATCCAAGAGTACAAGTTGAAACGCTATATATAGTTTAATAAGAAGTATTACTCTATGAATTATGATATGTTTTATAGTTTGGGCTTGAGCATCTTTGTTATTTGGAAGTAAACCTGAAGATGTAAAAAAAACATTATCAAGTCTGATTTATATTTTGTTATGATGATTATTTGTTTATATGGCAAACCGATTATTTTCAATATTGAGTTTCAATTGATGAAATTGATGAATCGTTGCAGATATAGAACCTGGTACTGGTAATATAGAAGCGGTTGTGAATGAGGTGAAATGATGAGTATTCTTTACAATATTATCGGCCCTTAAGGCATTTGCATTCTTCTTGGCGATTATTATGACGGTTATCACATGATTTAAGGTAATAGCAGCATGAGATGGAGAAAAGTGAAAAAAATTAGTAAAATGATTGATAAATGTGGTAGTGGCATTATTGATTATTAAGTGAATTGATGTGATATATGCTATTGCGGCTAATAGTACTACATTTGTTCAGAATGCAGCAAACTTTATTATCAATGTAGCAAAAGTGTTTGGATATATATATTGAGTAATTATTGTAATTATGGTAATAGTGGCTTGATATCTATATATTACTGATGGATGAAGTTGATCTAACTTTAAGAAAGCAAGTAATATTTTGGTTAATATATTACTCTCATGATTAGTATTGTTCTCATTCTTGTTGATTACATATCAGATTTTTGCCGAGTTCAAAACATGATGAGATGCTGTTACTGATGCGACATCCTTTATTATAAGATATTATGTATAGTTTATATTAAATATCAGATTTTATCTAATTTTCAATTGAAAAATAGAAAAGGAATCATACATTCAATATATGATTCTTTATTTTTCGTAATCAAATAATTTTGGCTAGGAGAAGGAGAAGATCATCGAGATCAACATTTAAAATTAATAAATATCATATAGGAATTGGATTTATGCTAATAGGTGTGTTGTTCTTTTTTGCGAAACAATTTGCTCCAGATGCACCAATTTTGTGATGGTTCTCAAAATGAACGAGTTATGCATTTGGGGAAACATGACTTGTAGTATTCTTTATATTATGTGTTTTAGTCTGACTTTTCATCCTTCTGAAGGGATATTTAATGAGAACATTGATTAAACAATTTGTTTGTTTGATGTTTTTTACGTCTGGAATACTAAATTTTCAAGCAATAGATGAATGATGAAATACTTTAGTGAATTGGACCCAATCAATTCATCACGGATGATATTGTTCATGGCCAATTTATCGAATTTTAGAATCAATATTTGGGCCATCAAAATTAGCTATTCAGATTCTGATTGTTTTGATGTTAATTTGAACTGTAGTTCGAGTTTTATATGTTTTGAATGTTAAACTCCCAAAACTTCCAAAAATTAATGTAGAGCATGAATCAGCTCCAGAAAGGAAATCAACAAAAACACCATACGTTACAAAGGAATCTCAAACTTCTTCAGATCTGCTCAGTAAATTGGAACAAGCTACATGAAAGAAATCAGTAACTGTTTGAGCTGGATCTAAAATAGAATGAACTTCAGCTTCTGGTTCGTTACTTAAAGATGGATTCTCTTCGTTGTTTAAACAAAAAGTTGAAGAAAAAATAGCAGCAAAAGAACAAGCTAGACCTCGTCCACAGATCCATTTTTCGTGAGATAAACCAACTTTTTCGACATCGCTTCTAACTTCAAACTTATCAGAAGCCCAACAGGTAGATGAAAAGGCTATTATAGAAAAGGCTCAAGCATTACAGAATAAATTATCAGAATTCTGAATTAATATCTCTATTGAATGATTCGATATAGGACCATCAGTAGTTCAGATTAGAATTAAATTAGCAGAGTGAATTAAAATATCATCGATTACGAATTTGATGGATAATATTAAATTATCGCTCCGTACAAGGTCAGTTAGAATGGTCGCACCTATTCCATGAACTGATTGTATTGGAATTCAAATTCCTAACCCAAAACCAAAGACGGTTTGCTTGGGAGATATATTGGCGTCTACTGAGTTTCAAAGATGAATGCAAAAATCTGAAACGACTCTTGCACTTGGAAAAGGAATTGATGGAGCAATTGCAATATCGCAACTCGATTCGATGCCTCATTTACTCGTAGCCTGAGCTACAGGAAGCTGAAAATCAGTCGGAATTAATAACTTCATTCTTTCACTGATGTATCAAAATTCGCCATCAGAATTGAAATTCTTGATGGTGGATCCAAAGCAAGTAGAATTATGAATGTATAGCTGACTCCCATATTTACTAGCTCCTATTGTTTATGATTCATGAAAAGCAGTAAAATTGCTTCAATGGACAGAACAGGAGATGGAGAGAAGATATTCTATTCTTAGCGAAAAAAGATTGAAGCAATTATCGGAGTATAATGCTGCATATCCTGATGATAAGATGTATCGTATAGTCTTTATTATAGATGAAATGGCTGATATGATGATGTCTTCAGCTTCCAATAGAAAAGAAGCAGAAAGATGTATTAATCGTATTGCAGCCAAAGCTCGTGCTGTTTGAATTCATTTAATTCTCGCCACACAGAGGCCATCCGTAAATGTAATTACATGACTTATTAAGGCAAATATCCCAGCTAGAATTGCATTTAGTGTTGTATCTGAAGTTGATTCAAGAACAATTCTCTGACATAAATGAGCCGAAGAATTAGTATGAAAATGAGATATGCTTTATATGGATGCAAAGATTACAGATCTTAGAATTCAATGAGCATTTGTAGATACAGGAGAAATCGATACAGTAGTAGAACACTTGAAACGTAAATATATGGTAGGATTGACAGAGGACGATGTTTATAATCAAGAAATTATTAATGCATTAGAATCAAAATCTGAAGTTTCATGAGTATTTAATTGAGGATGAAGTGGAAATTGAGATGATGAAGATTTGATCAATCAAGCAATGCAAATCATAGCAGAAACTAGAAAAGCTTCTACTACTATGATTCAGAGAAAATTATGAATATGATTTGCTAGAGCTGCTAGAATTATGGATACATTAGAGGAAAGGGGAATTGTTTGACCACAGGATTGAGCTAGATGAAGAGACATATTTATTTAAAATAAAAAGAAGGCAAGGCCTTCTTTTTTTGATTAAGTTATTTTAATAATTACCATCTTCTCCAACTTGGACAGGGCTGATTTACATTAATATGAGCAAATCATTCATATTGAATAGCCTCTTTGATAGTTTCTTTCATTCAGTTTAAATCTTTTCAATCTACTCTTTTTACAAATCCACATCCTATACTTTCTAGTAATTTTACAGGATCAAAAGGTTTAGCCTGATTTCATTTTGGTGTAGAATTAGTTTTTGCATTTAATGGAGTAGTAGGAGAGGCTTGACCAGTAGTTAATGCATAATTTTCATTATCACAAGTGATATGTAAGATATTTATATTATTTCTAGCTGCGTGAAGTAGGTGTCATAGTCCGATTCCGTAAGTATCTCCATCTCCAGAAAGTGAAATTACAGTCAATTTAGGATTTGCGAGTTTTACTCCTGTTGCAAATGGAATTCCTCTTCCATGTAAAGTTTCAGCTCCATAACAATCCATATATTGATTCATTTTACTTCCACATCCGATTCCAGTTACAAAAACGACGTTTTCTTTCTCGATTCATAGAGCTTCCAGAGCTTGTTTGATGGCTAAATGAATCAAAAAATTTCAGCATCAAGGACATCGTTGTATGGATTGTAAGTTAGTTCTCATAGGTAATCCTGAATAATAATTAAATTATTTTATCTTTTCTTCAATTTCTTCTACCATAAATGGATATAAGCTGAACTTTCTCAAATAGTCAATCTTTTCATTCCATTTGTCAGTAGTTAATCCACATTCTGAACGAATATATCTTTCACAGCTTCCATCGTGATTTAATTCTACAAATAATAATTTTTCAATTTGATTTTCATTCTCTCTAAAGAATTTCTTCAAATTCTCATCAAATGGTTGAAATATTTTCATGACAATTAATCACCAGTCGCCATTTTTAGAGATAACTTTCTGAATAGGGTAGCGATTGATTCATCGGGTAATGAAAAAATTCTTTGCATTTGGATTGATAATTTCATAAGCAATTCAGTCGTTTAACTCTTCTTTCTTGAATGTCTCCATTTTTCTAGCACGTTTTTCCATCTGCTGAATTTTGATTTTTGGACTTTCGTTTGTTGCTCAGCTTTCTGTATGCTCATAAGAAGATGCAATGAATAATGTATTTTTAGTTCATGGAATAGCTCTAGGAGAAATTCAATTTTTTGTATCTTTATATCTTAAATATTCATCAGGATCTGATTCTTTCGCAATTTCTCAATGCTTAATTACAGGTTCTTTCAATTTACTTGTATCAATACTCATCAGACATTCTGATAAAGTTTTATCTACCAAAAATATCACAGGATGTTGGTAAATTTCGCTCCAATTCAATGCTTGTGGAATCATTTCATAAGTTTCTTCATAAGTGCTTGGAGCTAAAACGATGGGTTTAGTTTCTCCAAATCATGCATTCAATGCAATATCCAAATCTCATTGAGCCACAAAAGTTGGAGTTCCAGTACTTGGTCCATCTCTTTGAGAAAGTACGTAGACTCATCATATCTCAGCTTGATTTGCAAATGCTAGGCTTTCCACCATCAAAGCAAATCCTCATCCACTTGTTCCACACATAGCTCTTTTTCAAGCGTAACTTGCTCCGAGCATCATCATGCTTACAGCGATTTCATCTTCTCATTGTTGGAAGGTGATTTCTGGATGTTTTAATATTCTGTTGATTATCGTAGAAGACGGTGTCATTGGATATGCTGAATAGAATTCTAATCATGCTTTAGCAGCTCCATCTGCGATTAAATTATTTCCAAATTGCATTGAAAGAGGAGTTCAAACATCATTTGAAAAATCTGATTTTACTCATCAGTGATTCTTTCCAAATTCAATTCATTCCTCTAATGCTTTTAGATTTCATTCTCTATCTTTTGCTAAAAATCATTTTTCTTCAAGCATCTTCTCAGCTTCCTCATGTTTCAAATTCAATTTTTCTACAGCTACTGCAAAAGCAAAAGTATTTTTTCTTGGACTATTCACTTCACTTAGATCGATAATTTCTTCCAAATCAAATAATTCAGAATTCTTCTCTATTGCCAATTTATCCAATGCTATAAAAGTCTGAACTTTACGAGAAAAATAGGGTTTTCAATCATTGGAAATATTCACAAACATTGTGTTATTACTTCATTTTATCACGCTTGCATATTCTTTATCTACTCGCACACAATATCATTTTTTAGCCAAAAGTTCGGATAGTAATTCTCATGCAGTATTTATTCCAGATCCAGCTGGTCCAGAAAATGCTATATTTAGATGCATAGTTCATGAAAAATGATAAAATAATTCATTCAAAAATAATGATAATAAAAGTAAGATTAAAAACAAGAAAAGAAAAAACGGAACACAAAGGCCCCGTTTATCTGTATTATTTGATGTCTTTAATCATTAAAGTTCTCAAGATAGTCTTTTTGCCAATTAATATATAATTCAGCTAGAATATTATCAAAGTTTGAAAGTCTATCCTTGAAAAATTTCAAATCTAAATCTTCTTCTCTTGATTTATCGTATTCAGCTTTTCCCTGGTTATTTAAGAATTTATATAAATTTAATTCGATATATTCATCTAAAATTGGACGCATATCTTCTTTTAGTATCTCAAAATCATCCTCTTTAGGATCAAATCCTGCCATAACTAGAGTATCGTTTAAGAATTGTTCTTGTTCTATGTTCATTTTTGTTTTATTTATGAATTAAATTAATATTATTTTATGAAATTTTTTTGATATTGCAAATTAATCGGATTCTTTAATTTTGGATACTTTTTTAAGAACTGCATTTATATTGTTATATACTCATTGTCACTTATTTACAGGCTTTTTTCATAAGTTAGCTTTATTTTCAAACTCTAAATTATGAGATGGCCAACCAGAAACATCAATAGTTTCACCTTGTTCTCTTCTATCTAAATTTTTTGCAATAGCTGCCAATAATGGAGAACCATAATAATTATCTATTTCTGACTCCAATCATTTATTTAACCATGAATCAGATCAAATTCAGAACACTGGATAAAATTTATTAGTTGGCACTCATGGTTTATTTCAAAGTCAAGTGCTTAGATAGAAAGGAATAGTTAGATCATCATTAATTTTAATTATTATCATAGGGCGTACTCAAACTCTAGCATAATTTTTATCAAATAAAGCTGAGTCAACTAGACTTTTTGCTTTGTCTTTGTATTTATCTATTTCGGATTCTTCTAAGTAATGTTTAAATTCTCAGTCTAATTCACTATTTAATTCTTTTCTGATACGACTTAAAATGTATTCATTTTCTTTGTATTTCTCCTTTAATCAATTTACAATATCTCTATCGTAGAAATTGGTTTTAGGGAAGTTTTTTCGGAAATTCTTTGCTTCTTCTAATCTTTTTAGTGCGAATTCAGAATCTTTATATTTCTCTTTAAACCTATCTTCATCTAATTTTCCTTTAAATAATTTATATAAATCATCTTTTACATTTTTTTTAAACTCTTCTGTAGTTTTTTCTTTCTCGTCCGTAGTTTCTTCAGCTTCTTTTCTTTCATCAGATTTTACATGTGGAACTATGATAGAATTTTTTTTCGTTTTTCATTTATTATTTTTCCCATCTCAATCCGTATTATCCAAAGATTCTCATCAATTATTTCATTCATCAACAACAGGTGCTACTGGCTTTTCCTCAGATTTTCCATCATTCTTTCTCTTAAATGTATTAGAGAACCAAGGTAAACCAATTACTAGCCATTTATTTCATCATGGGACAGGTCCTGTTCATGGAGTACCAGGTGTAAATTTTGAGATTTCTAAGAATGCATTACTCATTCTAGATGCAGCATCGTTAGCAATTACTCCATCGATATCCATTGTAGTATCATAGATAAGATTTAATTTTCATGCAAAGTTTCATGCTCATTTTACAGTTTCTTCGATAGCTTCTAGACATCTCATTCCGTGTAAATCAGCATTAGTAAATCAGCTAGTTGCGAATCATTTATCTAGTTGACTAATTAAATCAGTTTTGTTACTAAGTGAAGAATTGGAAATTACATCTTTTACTTGGTCAAGCTTTGCTAAATAAGTGGAATGATTTAATAAGCTACTTCCTGTGCGTATAGCGGTTCAATCTGTTCCCGCTCAGAAATGTAAAGTAACAGTATCTGTAGAATTTAATCAAGAAATATTATTTTGTGCAGTATTAAAAATTTGGTTTCATCAAGAAAGTTCATATTGTCACATTCCAAAATTATCAGCAACTGTGCTTGTAGTAGATACATCTATAGTATCAGGTGTTGAAGGTGTAGCAGGAATTGCATTTCTAGCGAACATTCCAGTGTGAGTGATTGCTTGTGTAGCTGCAGCTGTTCCAAACGTAATAGCAGCAGTTCATAGTCACCATTTAGTAGCTAACCATGCCCTTTCTCATCTGAAATGTTTAGTTGCGGATTTATAATCTTTCTTATATAAGTTTAATAAATCATTATAATTTACTTCATTTCAAGAGTTATCATATGCTTCTATTAATGCAATATCTTTTAAAGTTGCTCAAGATCCTAAAATACGATTCGTACTTAAAGTTAGAGCATTTTCTAAATCATAGAAATTTCTTTCAATTTGACTTTTATCTTTAGACTTTAAGAAATTATGTCACATATTCCAATATGTTTCTAATCTAGCATTAGCATCCAATAACACGCAATTTAATGCATTTCTTTCGTTAGGATTAAGAGAATCATAGCGCTCTAAGGCTCAATAAATAAAATCTACAATTTCTCTAGTGTTTCAAGTATCTTCGTTTTGTAATTCAATTTGAGTAGTTTTACCATATAACTCAAGTTGTCTTTTTGCTGTATAGCGCTTAAACCATCAATTAACATATTTACCATCACTATCTTTTTCATCTCTAATTCTTTCCCGTTCTTTCATTTTTGCTATTTCCTCTTCATAATTTCTAGTTAAATTCTTTTCATAAGTATTCTGTTCTTTGGTGTGATGTGTCCATTTTTTTATGAAATTTTTAGCTCAGACTAAACCAGAAACTGTTGCTGTTGCAGCTAAAGCTCATCATCAAAGTAATCATACAGCTATTCATGAAGTACTGATTCATGCGATAGTAAGAGCTTGTCACCATCGAGGCATTTTATCAAGTTTGTTTCAAAATCTGAATAACCAATTTTCACGATCTTTATTGTTTGTTTGATATGCTCATTGACCTCCAGTCAATAAATCCAACTTAATTTGTAAGTTTGTAGTTGAAGCGTTAGCTAAAGCTTTTTGATGTTTAATAAATTTATTGATTTTTTCATCAAGTTGTTCTTTCGTTAATCATCCTGTATCTCATAAAATCTTTAATAATTCATCCCTAAATCTTGGATCTCTTCTATATTTTTTGAAATCATCATCAATTTTTTGACGAATTGTGTTAAAATGAGAACTGCTATGATCATTTAAATATTTTTCTAAATCAAAGATAATTGATTTTAGCAAATCATTATCGTTTTTAATTGCATCGAGCTTTTCTAAAACATTAGTTCCAAGAAATTGATTTTTTTTCGGTAATTTTAAATTTTTTTTAACGAAATCATTGAACTTATTTTGAAATTGTACTTTACTAATGCTTCATGTAATGTATTCTTGGGCCATTTGTTTAAGTGGCTGTCAATTATAATTTTTTCTTGATGATAATTCTGTTCTTTTTATCCTTCAAAAAGCGTTGCGCTCTACTCAATTTGATTGTAAAATTTCTTCTAAATTGTGACGTGCAGCTTGTTTTACTATCTCTCTATTGATAGTTCCATTACCGGTAAAAGGAGTATGTTCATAACTACCTTTCATTTTTTCAATTTTTTTCTTTCTAATCCTGCCTCTCGCTAAGAATAGTTTTCCTTTTTTTAATACATTAAATTTTGATGTATTATGCCACTCTTCATTTATTTCATTTTCTACTTCACGAGAAATCATATCTTCATAAGATTCTGATACATCAGAAAGTACTACATTTTCTTCAAAAGCTATTGTTGGAGTAGGAGTTGGAGTAGGAGTAGGAGTTGGAGTAGGAGTTGGAGTTGGAGTAGGAGTAGGGGTTGGAGTAGGAGTTGGAGTAGGAGTAGGGGTTGGAGTTGGAGTTGGAGTAGGAGTAGGGGTTGGAGTAGGAGTAGGGGTTGGAGTTGGAGTTGGAGTAGGAGTAGGGGTTGGAGTAGGAGTTGGAGTAGGAACCTGGACTTTGCGGACTATATAATATTTTTCTCCACTCTCATCCTCAATAATTACAGATTCAGTCTCGAATCATATACTATTTAGACTATCTCTACATAAGTACATATCACTAATTAATTGAGTTTCGTTTTTAAAATTTATATCTTCAAAATCGATATATTTGTTGTCAATTTGGATGTAATAACGAGAAATGAGGATTATTTGCTCTGCGAATCTAGTATCCAAGCGTACTTTTTCATCTTCACTTTTTGCATTTTGGTATAAGCTTCTAAAATGAGAGAAAATTGCCATTTTATCAATATTTTTAGTTACTCATGGTCTAAGTTCAATTATTCAACTCGGGAAATCTCTTCAACTTCTAAGATTTGCTAATTGCTTAGCTATATTATCTCTTGAAACGAATTTTTCTATATTGATTTTTCTTTTCTTAGGTTTCTCGATTTCTTTACCATCAATAATTATTTTTTTAATTCTTAGTATTGTATTTGGATGGCTTATTGATTCTAAGTTATCAGTGGATAATAACAATAGTATGGCATAAATTAGTTGATTGTTTGCTAATTCTAGTAGGGTTTCTTTATTTGATGAATTTTCTGGTTTTAATGCATTGTTGTATGCTCTTTCTATCCATGCATTATTTGAGAATACATCATCGATAGATATTTCCCATCATCAAAATTTAATAAATCATTTAGGAATTCCAGTTCAACTGTTTACTTTATTGTCATTAATTGCTTCTCTTAGCCCCTTTACGAAAGCGTCATCTGCAACAAGGTCAAAATCTTGGAAAATATCATTACAAGCATTTCATTTTATTCTTTCAAGCGATTCCTTGTATTTATTGCTTTTAAGAATTGAATTTATATCCTTGTGATCAAGGGAGAACTTGTTGGTCATGATAAATAATTTTTAAAGTAAATTAAATCTCACTGAAAATTATATCCATAAAAGCGAAAAAAGTCAAAAAAAAACAGACTTTTTTTGTTATTAAAGAGTTTTTGTAAAAATGTACCCATTTTGGTGAGTTACTAGGCATATAATCTGATAAATTAAAAAAAATATAAAAATCTCTTGAAAATGATTTAAACTTTTGTATATATATTCCACGTAAGGTATTCCGAGGTAGCTCAGCGGCAGAGCAGTTGGCTGTTAACCAATTTGTCGTGGGTTCGATCCCCACCCTCGGAGAATCTTTGGATTTTAGTTAACTGTCGATTTTTTCAAGATGCCAATTACTAAGTCAGCAAAAAAGGCCATGAATAGAGCAGAAAAACTTGCGAAGAGAAACAAGGATTTTAAGCTTAGAATGAAAATGGCAATGAAAAAATTCATCAAAGCGATTGAGAAGGGTGAGGAGGTAAAAGTGGAAGATTTGAGTAATATTTATAAGGCAATTGATAAATGTTTGAAAGTTGGAGTTCTTAAATCTAGAAATGCAGCTCGTAAAAAGGCAAGAATGTCTAAAATGTTTCATGCTTATCAGTCGAAAAAATCAGCTTAATGCTGATTAAATGCCAGCCTAGCTCAATTGGCAGAGCACCCGCCTTGTAAGCGGACGGTTGTCGGTTCGATTCCGACGGCTGGCTCCATTAATAATCCCAATCTAAGGAACTTCTTACCTGGGGTGGTAGTTCAGTAGGCTAGAACGCCTGCCTGTCACGCAGGAGGTCACGGGTTCGAGCCCCGTCCATCCCGCCACTTAAACTAAAGATGATTCCTTCTGTGGTCCCATCGTCTAGTGGTTAGGACAGGAGACTTTCAATCTTCTAACTAGGGTCCGATTCCCTATGGGACCGCCAATAAAAAAAACAGATGGGTGATTAGCTCAGTTGGCTAGAGCATCTGCCTTACAAGCAGAGGGTCATAGGTTCGAGTCCTATATCACCCACCATTTCAAGCAATCGTATTCTTAAAAATGGGTTTTACCGCAAGGTGAAGCTTTTTTTCTTATCTACAAATATGTTCGAAAAGATAATTTTTAATATTTTAAAGTTGATAAAAATATAGTTATTATTGGTAATATAAAAAGTGATAAAAATATAGATTATAATTATATTTTCATTGATAAAAAAAATATGCATTTTGGCTTGACATTGTATGGGAGGTGATTATACATTGAGTAGAAAATATTTCACTATAAGTGTGGATTGTTTTAGTTTATAATGGGCTTTCATTATGAATTTCAATGTAAAACTAGATGACAAAAAACTACAAGTGAGTGTAGAGTCAACTAATCTAAAGGACATATTAATTTATTGTAAACCAAAGGAGAGACTTGTTCTTATGAAAAAGTTTTGACTTGGATGACAAAAAGGAGTACCTTTACAGAGAATAGGTCAGGAATACAATCTTACAAGAGAAAGAATTAGGCAAATTGAAACACAAGCTTTGATGAGATTTAGAAGATTAATTGTATGAAATGAAACATATATGGGAGTGTTAAGTGAGGCAAAGAAAATTTTGGATGCTCATTGATGAATATTGGGTGAGGACGTTTTGGTTGCAAAATTAATTAATAGAAACTTGTTTAAATTTACAAAAGATGAATTGAAATTAATTTTAATATCTGATTTTGATGTTACTTATTTAAAAAGAAATAAGTTATTATACAAGGCATTTTATATTGAGCCTCTTTTCGAAGATTTGCTAACAAAAATGGCTTTGTACGTAAATAACTATTTTGAGAAAAAAAATAAATCTGAAGATATGTATGAATTTATCGCTAAAGTAAAAGAGGAGTTTTCAAAGGAATATAAGGATGTATCTTATCTTAAAAATGATCTTTTCTATGTGAATTTCTTTAGTTTAATTAGAAATTTTTCAGTATTTGATGGTAAGGTTTGATTTGATGAATTTGCAGATGTAAATCCAAAGACTATGAAATTAAAGATTTATTATATTATGAAGAGAATTAACAAACCTGTTCATTATCAAGAATTACCAGCAAAAATTATGGATTATTTTCCTAATAAGAGCTGTAAAATTAATACGAT
>Ga0310696_10007404_pt1 | contig 12887 bp, 10 predicted proteins | sample AusTroGonzalo_MG_4_FD_203885 | JGI IMG/M metagenome (GOLD analysis project Ga0310696, IMG submission 203885) | Bovine rumen microbial communities from tropical cattle in Woodstock, Queensland, Australia - Gonzalo_02 (v2) (version 2) | ecosystem: Host-associated > Mammals > Digestive system >... | reverse complement strand
CCATAGGAGACGTCCCAGTTTCGATCTTGCATTTTAGCCATGCTAGTAATGAAGGCGATATTGCTTTGAAGTGAATCGTAGGCTAGCCAAACATATGCGGCGCTATTGTTACCCCAAGAGTTGCGAATGAGCCAAGCCCCTCTGCCGGTAACTGTACCCTGAGCACTGCTACTACAGGCGGTACTGTAATAGCGGTGAATAGTGGCGCCATTATATTCTGGAGCGGATGCACGACAGTAATCATAGCGATAGTTATAATCATCATCCCAGCCAATAATCTGCATAGCATGGCTAGATTCGTTAAGACAGTGGTCATCTACGCGTATGATGTAGGTGTTGTAATAATCGCCAGAAGCAGTATTGATGGCCGAACATGTACTGGTTGGTGAAACCGTACCTGCGTAAGCGCCACCATAATACAATACGGCATATTTGATGGCCTGAATATCGGCGCTAGACATTGGAGTGTCGGTGCTGTCAACTTCTCTGGTACCAAGAACCTCATAGAGCGGCTGATTATAGTTGATGACGGCGCGCATTGGCAAGGTTGCGCCGACCGCAGTGCCAGCCGAAGTGCTTGGAACGGAAGTAAGATCAGACTCATCCCAACCAATTCGCGACCATGGTAAAGTCGACTCGCTAACGAGCGACACGCCATGCATCATAGCGTAGGAAGCTGAGGTAAAGTTGCTGCCGTCGCCAAGCGTACGCAAAGTATATTCAGAGTTCGAAGTGTAGCTGTATGGAACGAATGGACTAGTAAAATCATGTAGACCATTACTAGATAAGATGTAATCGAGCTGACGTGTAGAAAGCTTGATTGGGTTATTATAGTAACTTGAGTCGTTTACCATAAGGTAGGATTCAGCTTGTTCAATAGTAGCAAAAGCCCAACAAATGCCGAGATCTCCTTGGTCTTTGAGATCGGTAATGTATTTTTTGTCATTGAGATTACGAAGATCAACCTTAGAACTGTTGATGGTATATGTAATTGCAGAATCAACTGGCTGGTCAGTGACGATTGGCTCATCCGAATTGGTCTGAACGAGATAAGTTTTTGGAATGACAGCCACGGCAGCTTTTTCTTCGTCGGACTTGGCAAGATATTCAACGTAGGCTGGGTTTAAATATGGCACACCGTCTTGACGGTTTTGCTCAGTATGAACAAGCTCGTGCGTAACTCTAAAAGCATCTTCAACGAATTCTTTAGCAGGTTCAGGCAAATAATTATATTCTGGCGAAGCGAGCGCAGAGGCAAGCTGAGTTTCTTCAGCTGCAGTGAGAGGCTTAATTTCGGCCTTAATCGGCTCATATGAACTAATCGTAATAAAGTTTTGTTCAGAAGTGTTTTCCGGAAGTTTGACGACAGCACTAAGCACAGCAACGGCAATAAAAATACCGGTACCAAAAGCTATACTCCACTTCAAAAAACTCTTTTGTTTCACATTTCTAATTTTAGGAAAATGCCCATGCTTTGTCAAGGAGCTCACGCTAGGTTTTGCGCGTTTTTTATGTTATAATTACTATATGAAAATTGCTTTACTCGGCCTCGGCAAAGAAGGCCAAGCTTCTCAAGAATACTTTTCCAAATTTGGAGCAGAGTTTAAAGTTTTTGAAAACTTTACCGACGAAGAAATCGCTAAGCAAGATTTCTCCGGATACGATTTAGTCTTACGTAGTCCATCAGCCCGTCCATTGCCTGGCGTGTCCAGTATGACTAAATATTTCTTCGATCATTGTCCATGCCCAATCATTGGCGTAACTGGTACTAAAGGTAAAGGCACCACTTGTTGCTTGACCGTAGCAATTCTAAAAGCCGTCGGCGCTAAAGTGCACCTAGTTGGCAACATTGGAATTCCAGCAATCACGATTCTTGATGATTTGAAGTCAGATGATGTGGTCGTATTTGAGATGTCCAGCTTCCAACTGTGGGATCTTACCAAGTCACCACACATTGCGGTGATTGTACGCGTAGAGCAAGACCACCTCGACCGTCATTATAGTCTTGAAGATTATTGGGCTGCCAAGGGTCACATTGCTGAATATCAAAAACCAGAAGATTATTGTATATATTACAAATATAATGAAGTTTCAAAACGTCTTGCTTCCCTTTCAGCTGGTACTAAATTGGAATATCCAGTAGAAAGCGAACAAATCACCGAACTAACGAACGTTCTCGGCGTGCCGGGCGACCATAATAAAGAAAATGCCAAGGCTGCGTTGGTGGCTGCAAGCGCTTATTATGAAATGCCGGTAGACGAATTTGTGTCTAAGAATTTTGACAAGATTAAACAAGCCTTTATTAATTTCAAAGGTTTGCCACACCGCGTAGAATTTGTGCGCGAATTAAACAATGTGAAATATTATGATGATAACTATTCTGCTACCTATCCATCACTCGATGTTGCCGTAAAAGTATTTAAAGATTTGCCGACAATTTTGATTGCTGGTGGCAAGGACCGCGGACTCGATCTTACGCCAAATCGCCAAGTGATTTTTGAAAGTCCGAACGTAAAGAAAGCGATTCTGATTGGTGAGACGCGTGAAAAACTCGCCGCAGGCCAAGATGCATCTAAATACGAATTTGCCGACACTTTGGAGCAAGCTGTAAAGCGTGCTCAGGAACTAGCTGAAAGCTTTAACGCTCCGGCTATTGTACTAATGTCGCCAGGCGCAGCTTCATTTGATATGTTTAAAGACTTTAGTGAGCGTGGTGATTTATTCCACAAATACGTAGAGGAGCTCAAATGATTTTTAGATTCAAAGGTTACGATTTCGACAAATCCACCTTTGTGGCAAACTTCTATTATGCCGACGACAACAATCTTGACTACATTGAAACGATTCATTTTGTTAAGAATGAGGCGTTTTCGGCCAAGCTTGCGCCAGTACTTGAACGCGCACTTGATTTAAGCTTCCTGCTTATTGGTACGTCATATTACAAAGCACACCCAACGCGCGAAGTTGAGTTTGTTGACGGCATGAAAAATCGTGTTGATCGTTTTGGAAATCGTGTCAGCGACAAAAATAAGTTAGTCGTGAGTGCAAAAGAGTTTGCTTCCGGCATCGATGAGTTTACTGCCGAGTTTTTGAATCTTGTTTATCATGAAGGTCTGTCGCAGTTTGCTTTTGAAAATGGGCTCGTCTATAGTGATTTAGCAAAATTTGAGGCAAATGGTAAAGCTGCGCCAAGCGTAAAGTTACCATACGAACGTGGCGGGATTTTGGCACTACAATCCGGCGGCAAAGATTCTTTGCTCACGGCCACCATGCTAAACGAACGCGATTTGGATTGGACGGCGCTCTATGTTGGTAGCACCAATCATTATCCAGAAATTCTAAACGATCTTGATGCGCCAGTCGAATCGATTTTGCGCCAGGTTGATGTGGAAGGTTTGCGTTTTGCGTCTGAATATGACGGTTATAAAAATGGCCATGTGCCAGTGACTTATATTTTGATGAGTCTTGCCGTAGTACAAGCTGTGCTCGATCACAAGAATTTTGTGATTACTAGCATCGGTCACGAGGGCGAAGAGCCACATTCAATTATTGAAGATCCTACCTCTGTTAATTTGGCCGTAAATCATCAATGGAGCAAAACTTGGACAGCTGAAAAATGGTTTGCCGACTACGTGCATCGTTATATATCACCAGAGTTTATGGTGGGTTCGATTATTCGTGGTTATTCCGAGCTCAAAATTGCCGAACTCTTTACTGAAAAATGCTGGAAACGCTACGGCTATCGTTTTAGCTCCTGCAATGTGGCTAACTATCGTCAAAAAACTGACAATTCCGAATTAACTTGGTGTGGCGATTGCGCGAAGTGCGCCAATTCATTCTTGGTCTTTGCGCCATTTGTGGAACCAAAAGAACTCAAAGAATTATTTGGCGGCAAGGATTTGTTTACTAAGTCATCACTTAGGGATACTTTCCGCGGATTACTCGGCGTGGATGGGGTTGAAAAACCGTTCGAATGCGTGGGTGAAATTGAAGAGCTCCGCCAAGCTTACGAAATGCGTAAAAAAGGTTACAAAAAACTTCCTTTCAATGTACCAAAACACGGTGACTTTGATTACAATCATACCTACGAGCATCAAAAGTTTGTTGACGCGTTTTTCAAACTTGGTTAGACGTTTTTAAAACGTGAGGTAAGTCTCAAGACCTGAGATGACGGCTTTTTCGGCGCTCGAAACAGTCACGAGAGCCTTAATGCCGGAGTCGGCAAACTCGCGAGCGAGGTCGACCATGTTGGCTTTGTCGATTGATTCGATAATATCATTCATGTCGTCATAGCGTTCGACGTCGCCGTTTAGGAAATAGTTCTCAGCATAGTAGTCGGCGATTTGAGAAACGGTCTGAGCACCCATTTGAAGGCGGCCTTTAGCGTAAGATTTAGCGGCGTCATAATCTTGATCGGAAATTTCACCGTTTAGAGCTTTCATTAATTCGGTTTGAATGAGTTTGAAGAGCTCTTCGGCATTTTCGAGATTAACTTCACCATCAAAATCCCAGTAAGAATTATGGGCATTAGACGAGATTGATGAGCAGATATTGTAGACTAGACCACGTTTTCTGGCGGTGCCAAAAATTTTGGAGTTAGTAGTGCCGGTGAGCATATGGTTTAGATAATTCATTGCCATAACTTCCTTACGATCGAGATGGCGCGGAGTAATAAGCGAAAAACCGAAGGTAATGTTAGAAGCATCTTTGCGACGAATCGAAACTGCCTCGGACGAGTGAAGTTCGTCCATTGGGATTTCGAATTTTTTACCTTCTTTTAATTCCCAGCCTTCGAGCATTTTGACAATGTCGTGCTTGCGACCATGCAACTTACCCGCAATGATAAACATCATATTCTTGGCGGTATGAGTACGGCGATAATGTTCGCGGATGTCTTTTAGTTCGATATTCGGAATGGTTTTGACGCGATCGCCAAGAACGAGTACATTTTCGCCAACCTCGCGCTGCAAGCGTGGCCAAAGCAAGCGATAGTAGTCGTTCATGTAGCCGGTGAGCTCGGAACGAACGTTGGCTTTTTCGGCTTTTAGCTCTTCGTCATTGAATTTTGGTTCACAAATTGAGAGGCGTTGAAGCTCCAAAATACGATCCCATTCAAAATCAGCACACTCGGTTTCATAGCAGACGGAAATGTCTGAAGTCCAGGCGTTATGATAGGCACCGTTTTTAGTAAACTCGGCCTCGAAGGCTTGCTCGTCTTTATATTTGGAGTTGGCACCAAAAGCTAGGTGTTCAACGATGTGCGGAATTTCATAAACATCGGCGTTTTTGGCATAGCGCATGCCGGCGCGGAATTGAATACGCGTAGACATGACGCTAGCATTAGGGATGTCGATTAGAAGGCCATGAGCGCCGTTCTTCAAAACGATTTCTTCAACCGAATGTTTCATAAAATTTTAGTGGCGAGCTTTCTTCTTGTTCTGACGGGATTGCTTTTTCTTTTTCTTGGCTTCAGATTTGCGCGATTTCTTAGGCGCATTGGCGGTGGTTTTGGTACCAGAAGATTTCTTAAATTCGGAGTCGAGATTCTTGTCGCCTTTGCTAATTTCGTTGACACCCTTTTCGGTGGCGGAACCGGCCATCTTGGTGAGTTCAGAATCGTAAGATTCACCATCCACTACGTCAGCAGCACGAGCTTCGGCTGGAGTGATAGAGAGCAAGATTTTGAGTACTTCCTCGCGGAGATTGCGCTGGAGGCTATCGAAGAGTTTCTGTGATTCAGCACGATACTCAACGAGTGGATCACGCTGGCCAACTGAGCGCCAGTGGATACCTTCGCGGAGATGTTGCATATTTTCGAGATGTTGCATCCAAAGCGTATCGAGCACCTTGAGGTAAACTTCGCGTTCAACTTTGCGCATGACGTCTTCGCCGAATTCAACTTCCTGATTGTGGTAAGCTTCTTCGATAGCGGTGAGCGCAAGTTTCTTGCGGTCTTTTTCTTTGCGGAGAAGGCCGATTTCGTGAATCAAAGCATCGTCAAAATCAAAGACAGCCTTGAATTCTTCGTCGAAATGTTTGTTGACGCGAGAAGAGAACTCAGTCAAGGCAGCAGCTTCGTCGCTCATGAGGCGTTTGATTTCCGAGAAGATGTCTTCACCTTCAAGAATCTTGCGGCGCATCATGTAAACGACTTTGCGGTGACGGTTGATGACGTTATCGTATTGAACAACGTTCTTACGAGAATCAAAGTTGAAACCTTCGATACGTTTCTGAGCGGCTTCGAGAGTGCGAGAAATTGCTTTGGTTTGAATTGGAGTATCTTCGTCGATACCGAGACGTTCCATGAGCATCTTAACGCGATCGCCTTGGAAAATACGCATGAGGTCGTCTTCGCAAGAAACGAAGAATTGAGTAGTACCAGGATCGCCCTGACGACCACCACGACCACGGAGCTGGTTGTCGACGCGACGAGAATCGTGGCGTTCGGAACCGATCACAACGAGACCACCGAGTTCTTTAACGCCTTTGCCGAGTTTAATATCGGTACCACGACCAGCCATATTGGTGGCGAGAGTGATAGCGCCTTTTTCGCCGGCTTTGGCGATAATAGCAGCTTCGCGTTCGTTGTTTTTGGCGTTCAAAATTTCGTAAGAAATGTGCTCAGCATCAAGATAGCGGGCAATTTCTTCGTTGTTGGCGATAGAACCTGAACCCACGAGGACCGGTTGGCCTTTTTCGTGGTATTTTTTGATTTCAGCAGCAATAGCTTTGAGCTTGCCAGCTTTAGTCTTGAAAATCAAATCGTCCTTATCGACACGAGCGATTGGCTTGTTTGGTGGAATTTGAATCACGTCGAGAGCGTAGATCTGTTGGAACTCTTCAGCTTCAGTGAAAGCAGTACCAGTCATACCGGAGAGCTTATGATAGAGGCGGAAGAAGTTCTGGAACGAAATCGTAGCAAGCGTCATGGATTCTTCTTTAACGGCGACACCTTCTTTAGCTTCGATAGCCTGGTGAAGGCCTTCGTTGTAACGACGACCTTGCATGAGACGACCGGTATTTTCGTCGACAATGATAACTTCGCCAGAGTTGGTTACGACGTAATCTTTGTCACGCTTGAAAACTACCTCAGCACGGAGAGCTTGCTCCATGTGGTAGACAAGGCGAGTGTTTTTGACGGAATAAAGTGAGTCGACGCCAAGGATTTTTTGAACTTTGTCGATACCTTGGTCGGTAAGAGTAACCGAACGATGTTTTTCATCAAATACGTAATCGTCTGGAGTGAGACGGTTAGCAATTTTAGCAAATTGATAATAAGACTCTGGGTTGTCGCCGGCTGGAGCAGAAATGATGAGCGGAGTACGAGCTTCATCAATCAAGATGGAGTCGACCTCATCGACGATGGCAAAATTAAGTTCGCGCTGACGAAGATATTGAACCTCGGAGCACATATTGTCACGGAGGTAGTCGAAACCAAATTCGTTGTTGGTACCGTAAGTAATGTCAGCGTTGTAGGCTTCCTTACGGGTGCATGGCTTGAGGTGACGGAAGCGTTCGTCATCGTGATCTTCGTTGTTGTATTCTTTATCATAAATGAAGGAGGCGTTATTGATGATGACACCTACGGTGAGACCGAGGAAGTCGTAAACTGGGCCGTTCCAACCGGCATCACGTTGAGCGAGGTAATCGTTAACCGTAACGACGTGAACGCCTTTGCCAGTGAGAGCGTTGAGGTAGGCTGGAAGCATGGCGACGAGGGTTTTACCTTCACCAGTTTTCATTTCAGCGACGTTGCCTTCGTGGAGAGCGATACCACCAATGAGCTGAACGTCGAATGGACGCATTTTAAGAACGCGTTTTGAAGCTTCGCGAGCGACGGCAAAAGCGTCGTTCAAAATACTGTCTAGAGCCTTGCTCCCATCTTTGTCGAGAGTCTTGTTGCGGTGTTCGATTTTGTCTTGGAACTTCTTGGTCTGAGCCTTCAAATCTTGGTCAGACATTTTTTCGTATTTTGGCTCGAGCTTGTTAATCTCTTGAGCTTGTTTCCACATGCGTTTTAAGATTTTTTTCTGAGCATCACCAAAAATACCTTGCAAGAATTTAGTAAGCGCAGTTTTATCCGCCAATTTATCAGTCGGTTTTTTCGGCTGTTTCGCTTTTTTCGCCATAGACAGTTAGACCTCCAACAGGATTATTTTCTTCCCCCTATTCTAGCATATTATTTTCTCTTAATAAAGAGATTCTTGAACGATTTTTTCTGAAGATGTGGGGTTTGTTCAAGCTTAAAACGACGGATTTGACCGGTAAGTTTTGCCTCGACTAAATCCACGCCAGCAAAGACGTTAGTGCAGTCGTCTTTGGCTGCGATAACTTTGCCACCTGGAATGTCCATAGCGGCAGAAACTTCAAATTTTTCACCATGAGCACGGTCGGTTTCAGTGACCATGATTTTGACGACGACGTCTTTTTTGGCGCCGCGTGGAAGATATTTGTCGAGCTTACCAATGCGTTTTTCGACGTATTTTTTGAAAGCTTCGTCTGGCTTAAAACCGTTGCCGGTGATATCGATTTTATTAATCATTAGATTTCCTCCTTATTACCAAGATATGGTTTTAGTACTTCAGGGACTTTAAGCTTACCATCTTTAGTAGCGTAATTTTCGAGCACAGCTACCATAGTGCGTGCAAGCGAGACAGCAGTACCGTTTAAGGTGTGAACGGTCTCGATGCGGCCATCGGCACGGCGAACACGAATATTGAGGTTGCGAGCCTGAAAATCAGTACAGTTAGAGCAAGAAGTGAGCTCGCGATAGGTTTGGTCAACTGGTGACCAGTATTCGATATCGTATTTTTTGGCAGCTGGAAAACCGAGGTCGCCAGCGGCGATATTGATGATGCGATACGGAATACCAAGAGCTTGCCAAATTTCCTCTTCGATTTCGCGGATTTTTTCGTGAATCTCTTTGGATTGCTCTGGCACACAGAAAGCATACATTTCAAGCTTGTTGAATTGATGAACGCGGAAAAGACCGCGGGTATGTTTGCCAGCAGAGCCAGCTTCCTTGCGGAAACAGGCCGAGAGACCAGCATAGAAGAGTGGAAGATCCTTTTCGTCTAGGATTTCGTCCATATGATAACCGGTAAGGGCGATTTCAGCAGTAGCGATAAGAGCGAGATCTTCGCCTTCGATATAGTACTCATCAGATTGTTCGGAAGTGCGTGGGCAAAAACCGGTACCTTCTAGAACTTTGGAGCTGACAAGATCTGGCACAGTAATAAAATGGAAGCCTTTTTCGGTAACTTTTTGAAGACCGAATTGGATAAGCGCGTTTTCAAGTAGGGCGAGTTCGTCTTTTAGATAGTAGAACTTATTGCCGGCAACCTTAGCGCCGCGTTCAAAATCAACCCAACCGCGAGAAGTGGCATAATCAAGGTGATCAACGCCTTCGGAGGCTGGCTTTTTGCCGCCCCAAGATTTGATTTCGACGCTGCATTCTTCACCACCGAGTGGGACATCGTCAAAAATGATGTTTGGGATAGTTTTGGTAACAGCCTTAAGATCGGCTTCAGCCTTGGTGAGGTTTTCCTCAAGCGTGGCAAGTTTTTCTTTGACCGCTTTGCCCTGTTCAATTAGAGCTGGCTCTGGCTTGCCGCCTTTCATCTTGGCAGCGATTTCGTTGCGCTCGCGACGAAGCGTCTCGACTTCTTGAAGGATAGACTTTCTGGCGTCATCTAGTTTGATGGCAGAGGCGACATCGATGTGGTAGCCTTTTTCTTTGGCAGATTTTTCGACTAATTCGAGGTTTGCGCGGATAAAATTGATATCTAACATAATATATATATTATAGCATAGATTGATAGAGCAGGTTCCAGTCTTTTAGACTAAGATCGGCCGGGCGAGCGTCCGGATTAATGTTGAGACTGACGAGTATTTTGGCGAGCTCATCTTTGCTTTTGACACCAGCAAGATTATGAGTGAGTTTCTTGCGCGGAGCAGCGAAGCCTTGCTTAATAAGTTTAAAAATTTCTTCTTTGATGGCAGCCTCGTGTGGAGTAAGAATGATAATTTCGCTATCAACTTTCGGTGGTGGAGTAAACTCACCCTTCAAGACGACTGGGCCAAGCTCGACATCAGCGCGGTTTTGCACAAATAGCGAAAGTAACGACTGGTGGCCGTCGGCGGCAGCAATGCGCTCGGCGACTTCTTTTTGGATCAAGAGCACGATTTTTTGTGGTTGATTCTTAGCGGTAAGGAGTTTTTCGATGATTGGACTAGTGATGTAGTATGGGATGTTGCCAGCGGCGACATAAGGAGCTTCGAGTTTTTCGAGGTCAAATTTAAGGAAGTCAGCGTTGATCACCTCAAGATTCTTGCCCGGGAAGGAATTTGGCAAGTTGTGAGCGAGACCCGCGTCAAATTCGACCGCCGTAACCTTATTAAAGCGCCTCAAAAGTGAACTCGTGAGCGTGCCAAGGCCTGGGCCGATTTCAAGACAATTCGAGACACCGTCTACCATTGCAAAATCGGCGATATCATCTAGGATAATGCGGTTTTTTAGCCAATGCTGGCCAAGGGATTTGTTGTTTTTAAGCGCCATTTCTGTTTGTCCAATCTGTAGCAATATCAAATTGCTCTGGGTTAGTTTGTGCGAAGGTGCCGGTATCATAGACTTTACCGAGACCGAGAGAAGTATCAACAATTGAACAGCGCGGATAGCGATTTAGCTCCGCTGCAACTAAAATATAGCCATCTTCGTCAACTTTGACGCCGTCTTCGCGCACAGCGTAAGTGCCGCTATGGCTGCAGCCACTCCAGTTTTTGGCAAGGCTCATGACGCCGTTCATATTGAGATCGTAATAGGTTTCTTGGCGCTCTACTACCGATCCGTCAGCCTTGGTTACGAGATAACGATTGCGTCCCATGGTGGAATTCAAAGTATTTCTAGCTGTATCGCCAGCCCAGCGCGAAGTAATGGCAAGTACCGAATAATCGAGCGAATTGGTACAGGTGCTATGGTCGATTTTGTAAGCTACAGCGGCACCGGTTTCGAGGAAATGCTCGTTTTCAATAGTGAAAATTTGATCACAGTTATAGATAGTAAAGCCTGCTTCCATGGCGATGAGCTTTGGGTCGCTACTGGCAGTGCGAATATATTTATTGGTATAGCCATCAGTAACTAAAGCCGGATAAGAATGCCTAATACGAATAGAGGCGTCAGTATTAATCTCGGTGTCAGGTTTTGGTTCAACAATATCGTCGATACTACGCACAATATGCATCTTGTCGAGGATTTGTTCTACGGTGCTGGCGCCAGTTTTGACGACGGTTTTCTTGCCATTATCGTAAACTGTCACGTAATAATAATCCCTAGCATCGGCCGGAGTACTATCGCTATAGGCTAAGCTCTGGATGCGTGATGGGTCAGTAGCAAAAAGCAGCCCACCGACGGCAAGAGTAGCGAGGAGCGTGAGTAAATAACCAATTTTACTCGATAACTTCATATCTATATATTAGCATGATTAGCTTTGAAAACAAAAAAATACATAGCTAGTATGTATTCTTCTACTTCGTTTTATTTTCTAGGTGGTGTTTTTACCAAAACAACTCTACACTCTCCACCCTTCGAACTTGGATAACTCTCAACGATCGGTTTTATCCAAATTCTTACCTTCATTTTAGCATAGGCAGAATAGTTGTCAACCTTGATTTTATGCATTTTTATGTTGTAGTTTTTACTGGTCCTAACAGGGGTAGACCGAACAGATTCCGTTGACTTTTTGCGCATTTCATGCTATAATTATAATATAGGTATTTTCTTGAATTTGTAGTAAAATTGACTCATATGTGGAGGAAATTAAAAAGTGCTGTGCTAACATGGCTTGATAATGCCAAGTTGGCCGGTAAGGGTATTTTACTAGTCTCGCACGAGAAGCGCTTTATTGTGGCATTTTTGATTGCCTTTTTGTTCTTTGGTACGCTTATGACGATGCTGTCGAGTGGACTAAGCGAATTCCAATTGATTGATTCCCTGCCTTCAGCGTTTCAGATTATTGGCCGTGCCATACTGCGAGTGTTTGGCTATCAGAGATTTTTCCTTGACTGGCTCGCTACATTTCCCTTAGCAGTTTTGCAGGGCATTTTGATTGGATTAATTGCTTGGCTCTGGAAGAAGCGCCAGGACAATTCAGCCGACGTAGAACGAGCTGGACTGATTGCTGGGTTAATTGCGCTAGGCGCAGGTTGTCCGACTTGTGGCACTACACTAGTGGCACCATTACTCGGGGCACTATTTTCTACCGGTGGCATCGCTATGGTAGGCACCGTCTCGATAGTCGTAACAGTGATTGCGATTATCGTAGCAGTATTATCACTCGTCAGATTAGGCAAAGAGGCGTATATTATAATTATTAACGAGAAATACTCGAAGAAGGAGAACGGACGTGCTAGGAAAAATCTTTAGAATTGCGGGGATTGTGTTTGTAGTAGGAATTTTGGGCTACGGAGTTTATTCCGCTACGCGTCCGGTGCCAATTTCGGACAAGGTCTGGGACGAGCGCACCACGCTTGGTAGTATGGAAGCCAAAAATTACTACGTGGTCTATACCGACATGGTCTGCCCATACTGTGTAGCATTTGAGCACACCGTGGTAGATAACGAAGAAGAATTCAAGCAATTCTTGGCCGACAACGATATTTTGTACGAAGTCAAAGTGACGGAGTTCTTGTACGAAGCTGGACAAAATAACCCGATCAATTCCCGTTATTCAGCCGAGGCGCTTTATTGCGCCAAGAACTTGGGGAAGTTCTGGGATTACTACAACAAAGCCACCAAGACGATTTGGGATGATTACTTTGCGGTGTATGGCTACGGCGCTTACAGTGTAGTAAATCAGCTAGATAAAAGCTATTGGATTAGTCTTGTAACC
>Ga0310696_10007403_pt1 | contig 12887 bp, 10 predicted proteins | sample AusTroGonzalo_MG_4_FD_203885 | JGI IMG/M metagenome (GOLD analysis project Ga0310696, IMG submission 203885) | Bovine rumen microbial communities from tropical cattle in Woodstock, Queensland, Australia - Gonzalo_02 (v2) (version 2) | ecosystem: Host-associated > Mammals > Digestive system >... | reverse complement strand
GGCCAGCATTGAGGGATCAGTGACCACGGCTTGGGATGTCTCCAAAAACTTTTGAGTAAGGTCAACAAATTCACCCTCCTTATTTGTATACTGGAGTGTACCATTCAGGAAATGGTGGCAAAGGGCAGACATATCGGCGTTGTAGATGAAGTTGTGCGCTCTCAACCACCACTCACGCAGCATGGGTGCCACGAAGGGAGCAATCACGCCACCGATGTTGATGAACACGTAGAAAATCTGGAAACCGCTGTCGCGCTTGTCCTTAGCCACGGCCAAAGCCTCAGGGCCTTTCTTGGCAGCCTCAGCCTCGAAGTTATCGTACATCTGGCCGACCAAAGCCTGCAGGTTGCCCTTGAATAAGCCGTTACCGAAGGCGATGCAGAGCAGGGCGAAGCAGGTGAAGATGAGGATTCCCCACCATTTGCCGTTACCGTCAACGATAATGCCATTGGCATCTTGGCTGAACAACGGAATAGCCATGCCCACATAACCAATGGCCATGATAATCAAACCCCATTGGATGGTACGGTGGTAGTTTTGCGTGCGGTCGGCGATGATACCACCCACCAGACTCAACACATAAATGCCGAAGTAGAACACCGAATAGATGACGCCGGCGGTGGCATCGGGCAATCCGAACTTCGACACGATAAACAGCAACAGGATGGCGTTCATGATGTAATAGCCGAAACGCTCGCCCATGTTACTTAAAGCGGCTGCAATCAAGCCTTTAGGATGTTCCTTCTTAGCCTTCGAAAGGTAGAAAAGCAGGAACGGGATGACCACTGCAAGGATGCAGATGAAGATCACCATTGTGACGTTGGTTTGTAATAATACCATAATGTTATGAATTTGATGAATTTAATAGATTTCAGATTTTCCAACAGCGGACAAAGATAGGGAAAAATGTGTTGCGTTTGCAAAAACAGGAAAAAATTGTCATTCTTGGTCTTAACATTTTCCGTCTTTCTTTTCGTCTTTCAAACTCCTAAGCTCCTCAAGATAGCTTGCCGTAATCACACCGGAAGGAAGCGCGATGACCGCCACTCCAAATAGCGACGACAGCATGCTGACAAAACGGCCGATGTCGGTGACAGGTGTTAAATCGCCATAGCCAACCGTCGTCAAAGTAACTGTAGACCAGTATAATGCATCAAAAAAGGTTTTGAAAGTAGGAGCCCCTGTGAAGGGGTTGACATGAGGCTCAGCATTGAACATAATCAATGCCGTGAGAAACACATAAAAAACAGCAATGCCCAAAACCGAAAGCAAAACCTTTTTCTCTTTTCTAATTACCCTGGCCAGCACCCGAACCTTGTCCGTATAGCGGAAAAACTTGAACAGGCGAAGGACTTTCAACATTCTCGTGATACGGAAAATCTTGAATCCCTTTGACAACAAACTGAGGCCAGGAAGAATGGACAAAAGGTCGACGATGGCCCAAAACGTGAACGGATAATACACGAATGACAATTTACCTTTTCCCAATCGAATATCGGCCGTAATCCAGCGAAGGATATAGTCAATGATAAACAACGTGATCGTTACAACTTCTATATAGCGGAAAATCGGATACTCACGTGCAAACATCAGTGGAACGATGCTTACCGTAATGGCAATCAACATCAGGATATCGTAGGCGATACTGACTTTATCCCCTGCTTTCCCTTGTTCGATTATCTCGAAGATTCTCTTTTTCATTCGTCATACTTTTCCTGCAAAAATAGCCATTTCGTCAAAACGAAATGCAGAAATCCAGAAAAAACAAGAATAATTTACCGACTTGCCCGAAAAATGACTACTTTTGCGCTTCATTTTTTACGACTATGGAAATCAGCAGCAAATACAGCCCTTCGGAAGTTGAAGGCAAATGGTACGAGCATTGGATGGACAAGAACTACTTCCACTCGACCCCCGACGAACGCGAACCCTATACCATCGTGATCCCGCCGCCGAATGTGACCGGCGTGCTTCACATGGGCCACATGATGAACAACACGATTCAGGACATCCTGATTCGCCGCGCCCGAATGCAGGGCAAGAACGCCTGCTGGGTGCCCGGCACCGACCATGCCTCCATCGCTACCGAAGCCAAGGTGGTGAACAAATTAGCGCAACAGGGCATCAAGAAGACCGACATTGGCCGCGAGGAGTTCCTGAAGCACGCTTGGGACTGGACTCATGAGCATGGCGGCATCATTCTCAAGCAGTTGCGCCGCCTTGGCTGCTCCTGCGACTGGGAACGCACCTCGTTCACCATGGACGACATCCGCTCGAAGAGCGTCATCCGCGCCTTCGTCGACCTCTACAATAAAGGTTTGATTTATCGCGGTGTCCGTATGGTTAACTGGGACCCCAAGGCTTTGACGGCTTTGAGCGATGAGGAAGTGGTGTTCAAAGATGAGCACAGCAAGTTGTATTACCTTCGTTACTACCTCCACGAGGACGATGGCACAGGTGCCACAGGTGCTGAAGGCGAAATCATCCACACCGACGAAAAAGGTCGTCGCTATGCAGTGGTAGCTACCACGCGTCCTGAAACCATCATGGGTGATACGGCCATGTGCATCAACCCCGCCGACCCGAAGAACCAATGGCTGCGCGGCAAGAAGGTCGTGGTGCCGTTGGTCAACCGCGTCATTCCTGTTATCGAAGACGATTATGTGGACATTGAGTTCGGTACAGGTTGCTTGAAGGTCACGCCCGCCCACGATGTGAACGACTACATGCTGGGCGAGAAGCACAACCTACAGAGCATCAACATTTTCAACGATGACGCCACCATCAGCGAGGCCGCTGGCATTTATGTCGGAATGACTCGCGAGGACGTGCGCAAGCAAATTATCGTTGACATGAAGGAGGCTGGTTTGTTAGAGAAGATTGAGGACTATAATAATAAGGTGGGATACTCCGAGCGCACCAATGTGCCGATTGAACCGAAACTCTCCATGCAGTGGTTCCTCAAGATGGAGCACCTCGCCGACATCGCGTTGAAACCTGTATTAAACGGTGACATCAAGTTCTATCCCGCAAAATATGTCAATCTCTACCGCCACTGGTTGGAGAACATCAAGGACTGGTGCATCAGCCGCCAGCTGTGGTGGGGTCATCAGATTCCGGCCTACTACCTGCCCGAAGGCGGCTTTGTGGTGGCTGAAACGCCTGAGGAAGCCTTGAAGCTCGCCATCGAAAAGACTGGCAACAGCAACTTGACGATGAAAGACCTGCGTCAAGATGATGATGCTTTGGACACTTGGTTCAGCTCGTGGCTGTGGCCTTTGTCGCTCTTCAACGGCATCCTCGACCCCGACAACGCCGAGTTCAAGTACTATTATCCCACCAACGACCTCATCACCGCCCCCGACATCATCTTCTTCTGGGTGGCCCGTATGATTATGGCTGGTGAGGAATACCAAAATGAGGTACCGTTCAAGAATGTGTATTTCACAGGTATCGTGAGAGATAAGTTGGGTCGCAAGATGTCCAAGTCATTGGGCAACTCGCCCGACCCGATTGAGTTGATTGACAAGTTTGGTGCTGACGGCGTGCGTATGGGCATGATGCTCAGTGCCCCTGCTGGAAACGACATCCTCTTCGACGAGTCGCTGTGCGAGCAAGGCCGCAACTTCTGCAACAAGATTTGGAATGCCCTGCGTTTAGTGAAAGGCTGGAACGTGGACGAGAACGCCGCCCAACCCGAGGCCGCCAAGATGGCCGTGAAGTGGTTCGAGGCGCGTTTCAACCAAGTTTTAGCCGAAACTAACGACAACATCGACAAATACCGCTTGAGCGATGCTTTGATGGCCATCTACAAACTCACTTGGGACGACTTCTGTTCATGGTACTTAGAGATGGTGAAGGCCCCGCAAGGCCAAGGCATTGACCCCGCGACCTACGCCGCCACAATCCAGTTCTTCGAGCACCTGATGCTGATGCTGCATCCCTTTATGCCATTCATCACTGAAGAGATTTGGCACGCCATCGCCGAGCGCAAAGACGGCGACGATATCATCATCGCCCAACAGCCCAAGGCGCAAACCGTTGATGAGCAAGTCCTCAAGCAAATGGAGTTCACCCAAGAGGTCATCAACAACGTCCGCAAGGTGCGTTCCGACAAGAACATCGCTTTCCGTGATGCCATCAAGTTGGTGGTCGTGGAGAAGAATGCCGCTGCCAATAAGGACTTCGACTGCGTCATCGCCAAGCTCTGCAACGTGAGCGAAATCGACTATGTAGCTGAGGCTCCCGCTGGTGCCTTCGGCTTCATCGTAGGCAGCAATGAGTTCTTTGTCCCGCTCACCGACAGCGTCGATGTGGAGGCCGAAATCAAGAAACTCGAAGAAGAGTTGAAATACGCCCAAGGCTTCCTGAAGAGCGTGGAAGGCAAGCTCTCCAATGAACGCTTCGTGAATGGCGCTCCTGCTGCTGTCGTTGACAAGGAACGCAAGAAGAAAGCCGACGCCGAAGCCAAGATTGCTGTGATTGAGCAGCAGCTGGCGGGGCTGAGAAAATGATTTTTCAACTGAATAAAAAGAATCGGGCTTCATCCTTTGTCGGTGAAGCCCGTTTGTTTTTGCATTACTTGCACCCTTCACAACCGCCATCGCAGCTACCGCCGCAACCAGCGCAACCGCCAGTGTCAAAATCCTCATCGGTGGACTCACGCACGTCAAGGATCTCGCCCGAGAAATGGAGGTGCTTGCCCGCCATATCGTGGTTGAAGTCCATCTTCACGTGGTTGTCGCCAATCTCGCGGACAATACCCATGATGGGACGACCATCGGAGGTCTGCATCATCAGTTGAGCACCCTCTTTCACCATGTCCATCAGGACATCGTTTTGCATAAACATCTTTTTGTCGAGGTCCATGATATAGTTCTCATCGCGCTCGCCGTAGCCCTCCTCGGGAGTCAGGTGGAAGGCGTACTTGTCGCCGGGTTCCTTGCCCATCAGGTTCTCCTCGAACTTGGGCAGCAGTTGGTGCATTCCGAAGATGCAGACAAAAGGATTCTCTTTGGTGGTCTCCTGCAAGATGGGACCGTTTTCGTCGTTCTCGCGCAAGACGTAGGTCATGGTGACGACGGATTGATCTTGAATTTTCATTTTATAACAATTTAAATTTTAAATAATTAGGCTATTTTTCTTAACTACGGATTTCGCGGATTATACAGATTTTGTCCTAAGAATTGGGCATTTGCGCATTTAAAACCTATTTTTTCCATCTGTTTCATCCGTAAAATCCGTAGTTTTAATAAGATCCAAACATTTTTCTCAACACCCACTCCAACGCAGCCAGGCCGATGAGGACGAAGAAGATCCATTTAGAATGAATCAGGTCCTCGAAGCGGCTCTCGTGGTGTTCTACGGAGGTGATGCGCGTGTCATTGCGCAAATCTGTTGCAAGTTGGTCGAGTTGGCGGGCGGTATAGCAGTTGCCGTTGGTCAGGCGGGCGATGGTACGCATCCGGTCAATGTCGGCGGTGAGTTGCTGTGCCTCGATACCGATGGCAACTACACTGAAGGTGCCGTTCACATTAATCTTGCGCTCGCCCATCTGCGCTTGCACCCTAAAGGTATAAAGGCCTTCGGGTAGCAAACCAGCGTTTAGCTCATAGTCGTGGTCTCGTTTCGAGAAGGTGTAGTCATAAATCTCTCCCGTCAGCTTGTTCTCGATTTGAATCGTCATGTCGGGGTCGGTCACGAGTTCGTTGTTCGGGTTGCGCAATTCGGCGGTGATGATGACAGGCTCATTGCTGTAATAAGTCTCCTTGGCATAGATGGCAGAGCCGTCGTTGGCAGACAATAATAAGTATTTCAGCGACTTGGAGAACATCTCGTCGAACACATCGTGGTTTTTGTTCTGGTAATACTCGAACAGCCGCCAACGCCAGACATTGGTGCCGAACAGGAAGGCCACTTTGCGGCCATCGTTGGCGAAACTCAACAGCGGCAGTCCCGACTTGATGCCCATCACCTCTTGCAAGAGCAGATCGTCATGTGACTTCAAGGGGTTGATTTCGACATGTGGTAAGGCCAAAGGCGGGTATTTCGCGATGAGTTGTTCCGATTTCGAGTCGAAGGTAAATGTCGAGAAAGCCATGTTTTGGTGCGCCTTGACATCCAACTGGGTATTGGTCGCGCCAGAACGCAAGGCAAAGACATTCTGTAACTTGTTCAGCATTTCGCGGTCGGTGTCATTGCCGACGATGAAGAAGACCGGTAGTTTTACATTTTTGTCCAATTGCGACTTCAAGGCGTTGAAATCCGTGCGCGCCGAAGGCACCTGATGCAGGATGACCAAGTCATAATTGCTGAACTCGGGCAAAGTCTCCTTCCCAAAGCAGAAGTCCACCTCGTAGTTGTCGTTGAGCACGCTGCGCAAAGCACTCAAGTCGGGATGCGGCGAGGCGGCAACACACAACAGTTTGTATTTTTGGTCAAGCACCTCGACATAGATGTGTCGCACATTGTTCAGCAGTTGCTCCTCCTCGGCGATGCCGCTCACCTCAATGTCGATGGCCATCACGCCTTTCTTGGTGGCATCAAGCATAAAATCAATTTCCTTGGAGAAACGGTTGGACGGAATCTCAATGTCGCGCTTCTCGATGATGCGACCACTCTCTTTGAGGGTCAGTTGGGCCTTGCGTCCAGCCAAGTCGCGGGCGGCCACCGTCACGCGGATAGGGAAGGTCGCACCGAGCGACACCACCTTATTATAATGCACATCGCGGACAGCGAGGTCGGGATAGGCCACCGTGTCGCCCAAGACCACGGTATGGATAGGATACGGAAAGTTCTCTGCCAACAATTCCGGCTCGAAGCCACGGTTGTAGATGCCGTCGGAGAAGAGCAGCACCGCGCCAACATTGCGCTTATAATAACGGCGGTCGAGGGTGTTCAGCAACGAAGAAAGGTCAGTAAGTTGGTCGGAGAAATCAAGTTGCTCGAAATCGCGGACTTCCTCGCCGAAAAGGTATTCATCGACCTGAAAATCAGCGTTCAAGTCCTTTCTAAAGGCCTCAAACTGAGTCTGATAGTCGTTTTTGTAGAACGCCGAATCCTTGCAAAGGACAACGGACGAAGAGTTATCATGCGCAAGGATAATTGTCGGAGTCTCCACCGAGCTGAACTTCTGCCTTATCAGCGGGTTGAAAAGCAACAACACCAACAAGCCCACCATCAAGGTTCGCAATGAGAACAAGATGGCATTCAAGGCTTTGCCGTAGTGTTGCTTCTTGTTGCGGAAATACAACAATGTGGCTGCCGCCAGACCTGCTAGCAGCGATAACGCTAACATCCATATTGGGATTCCGATAGGCATTTTGAGTGGTTTTTATGCTATTGCATCCCGAACCCTATTTACGATGTTGGGAACAAATGGATGGAAGGTTTTATATCCAAAATTATCTAACAAAGACTCTTCGCAATCCCGACAACTCTTTTTGCGGTAATGATTAATCAAATTATCATTCTGACTCTTATCCTGACAACTTTTTTTAATTCTGTCAATATGTTCATTGCGCATTTTATTACACAATGGTTTTATCAACACATTCAAAACAAATGAGAACAAAGCGTGACCTTGAACATACATGTATGCATTAGATGGGTTTAAGCCAAATTGTGTACATAACCTTTCAGCACATGCATCAACATCAGATTGGGCATTAGGAAAAGCCTGTTTTAATTTGTCTGTTTTCTGACGCACCAACTCTTCAACTCTTTCTAACAACTCCTGCTCTGATATTTTATTAATCCCTTCCGAACAAGAAAGAATAGCACGCCAGTCATCATCAATCTTAAATGCATCAACCTCTCCAATTGACTGCATGTACAAAGACCATATCAAAACCGAATAAAGCATTCCCGACAGTTTCTCAAAAAATGCCGTAAAACCATAATCAGTGTTATTGACCGTGGCACGAAAACAAACATCATTTAATGTTGAAGGAGTACAAACATAGTTTTCAAAAGAATACGCTTGAGTTTGGATAACATAAGGGCATAATAGAGCCTGATGATAGGGCGATACTTCATCCAACAAATAGTCATAATCACTATCAACACAAGCAATATAGAACTTCCCATATACTGAAGTGTCCTTCAATAAATGGTCCTTCCCTTTGACAAGGCTTATGCTTCCGTCAACTCCAAATTGATATGGATAGACTTCAAAATCTTTATTCGGCATGGAATAGCGAAGCAAATCATTCCAAAAACGGCAATCTCCTTCATCTTCAACAATCACATGTACGAGATTAGGTCTATTAGTAAGTAAATTCTCTTTTTCAAATTCCTCGGAATTTACATTTGAAAGCAACGATGAACACATGTCAATCCTCCCCTTGCAACGTTATCTGTCCAACTTCTTTCACGCAATCATTCCATCCTGTAACCATACTTGGCGCATGAGTAGAAACAATCAACTGCATATTCGGATTCAACTGATGTATTTCTCTGATAAGTTTTTTCTTCCAATCAACATGCATACCCAAATCCGGTTCATCCATAATAAAAATAGAAGGTTGTTTCTGGGTGTTTGTAACCATTAAAAGTATTAACAACAATTGCTTTTGTCCCATGGATAGATTGTTGAACGGTATTCTACTATTACCATTGCGAAACTCCAACTTACTTCCCAAAGAGAGGCCATATCCTTCAAAGAAGTCTACACAAGCATTCATCAACTGAAAATAATCTTTGATGTCAATATGATTTTCCAAATCCACCTTCCCGCCTTTCTGTAGCAATTCCATCAAAGATTCGTATGCCCCAGAATATATTTCATTCCTAAAGTTCAGTTCTTCCCTAATATACTCATCCAATATTGTCGAATCACTCTCCGTAGCCCATCCAGGCCTTTTCGAGAGCCGAATTGCATCAGAAACCCTTTGCTCAAACGAATTGACGAACTCAATTTTTACACTCTTTGCAATAATATCACTTTCTTGGAAAACCTCGTTTTCATCTTTAACTTGTGTTACGCAAGTGTAGCTCTTTTTATCATCCGTATCACTAATTGTATACATCATCATGTTTTCATACCGCTTATCTAGCATAGTAGCCAATTCTTCCCTTTTCCAAATGATACACCAATCATTTGTAAATGTAATTTTCATTGAGCCCATCAACCGAACACATTTCAAGTCATCAATCCTTCCTTGCGAAACCAATTCAAAACAACCTTTCAAGATTGTAGACTTACCACTCCCATTTATTCCACCCAAGATGTTCACATCTTTACGGAGATCCCAATAGATGTGTTGTGTTCCAAACAAGCCTGAAATCTCGATTGACTTAATATAAAAAATCGTTTTTGCACCCATAGTTCATTTAGCATAATATAATGGAATTGCAAAAGTACAAAAAAAACTCCAAATGCGCATTGCTTTTTCGATTTCTTTGTATATTTGCCGCGGTTCTTATGGCGGATTTTGTGCCGCCGACATAAAGAAAAACGAAGCGTTATGCTCGTCTTGTTGATGGAAACGTGAGAAATTTTCGCAGGCAAGTGAGTATAGTGGTTCGCGCGTTATGCGTGGGCTGTTATAGTTACATCTTCCTGCAAAGGTAATTCTCACGACCTCCATTAAAAGACGTGGTATAGCAGTACCACGCTTCTTTTGTGGAATTTGTCCTTTGAGGTACTGGAGGACAAAAAAAATAGACCAAAATGCTTGTCACAAGAACTTTTAGTGTACGTGAAAACAAAAATGGAGAAGCTGTCGAATGTTCAAGTTGCCCTCTATTCATGTTTTGTATAAAATATGTCAATATACAAACTGGAGAAATAAATAACAATCTTGTTAACAATATCACTGATTATTCCACTAAAGATTTTGTTCAAGAGAACATATCCAAAGCATCTATTTGTAGAAAATCATATCCAAAATACAGAATTGTAGAGACTACTCCAAGAGAAATACATCGTCTTGTAGGTCGTGGAGGTCAGACTATTGTAGAATCTGATAGTTGGTTGGGTATGATTGGTCAAACTTTCTTATCTGGCATAATAGGAATAGTTGCGTTGATCATTATTATCGGAATAATATTCGGAATTGCAAGTTTATTTGGATGATGTTAGGGATTTGATTGAGGATATAATTTGGTGTAGGTAACGAATTAGCATGCCGTAGCAGTGAAATACATAGCTCTTTCAGATTCTTCAGTTCTTTCGGATGTAAAATCCGAAAGCCTTGAATATCAGCATTTGCAATGCGAAATAAAAGATAAGCCGAGAAGAGGTGTAAAATCGTGTACACCCTCATTCTACTTCTGTCCCATTCCTTGAATCCTTTCAGCCACCTCCTCCGGATAATCCACAAGCAACTGCCCGTGATTCATTTTTGGGAAAACCTCAACTTGGGCATTAGGGCATAGTTGAAGCAGGTGCTTGGCTTGAGGCTTGGCCACGAAAGCCTCCTTGGTGCCATACCAATAATGGATATCCGCCCCATGAATGGATTCCAGTTTATGGGTATAAACATCCTTGTAACCGTCTCGTACTGCCTTTCCTTTCCCGTATGGCCACACTTTCTTACATTCATCCAACAGCACGTCGAAATAGTGCGAATGGAACACAAATTTCCAAAAACCTGTGCAATGATAACAAGTCCAAACGTTGAGACTTTGATAATATCGAATCGGGTTCACACTCCACTTGGGAAGGGGCAGCAACGGCGCCGCGTCCATGATGGCATGGCCAATCACGATTTCGTTCCGTTCCATGATTCGGGACAGTATCTTTCCACCCAAAGAGAGACCGTAAGCGACGTCCAGATGCCCATTCAAGTTTTCCCGAACGTATTGAGCCGCCTGAATAGCCTGATCATCGACAGATGTAAACTGAGACTCTTGACCGAGCAGAAAACCGTCAATTCCTACTGCGACAATGTAGTATTTGTCCTTCAGCAGTTCTATCAGCGGCAGGAATATCTCGTATGATACCCCTAATCCAGGTATCAGCAACAAGCTCTGATTCTCTTTATTTCCGTATGTGTTGAATGTCATAGTATCGTGTTTATATAATTGAAATTCAGCAGCCTATCAAATTCCCAATTGCCTTATTATAGTCCCCATCTATTAGCACAACTCGTTCTCCAGTCCGCCGAAAACCTTCAACATATCTTCGATTATCTTCTTTCAAGCTGTCAATGGTACAATCATCATTCAGCCTTGATTCAATGTCGGAGGAATGTCCCTTTATCTCCTTGAAATGCGTCTCAATATAGTTGTCCGTCATGGCAAGACAAACGAACCAGATGGAAGACAGATATTGCTCATCAAAATCGTTCCTCCAATCAAAGGGGATATAACAACCCTCTACGATAAGATGCTGTCGATTTTCAATCGCCGTCTTGATCATCTCCCGAACAATCGGCCACAGATAATCGGTAAGAGCATCATCATCCTCTGGCGTGAGGCTTGTATTCCCGCTGCGAATCAAGCCCATCTTCAAATGGTCGATGGACAAGCAGGGATACTTATACTTTTCAAGCAACCGCTGGGCTAGAAGCGTTTTCCCTGTATGAGAGGCACCCATTATCAATATAATCATAGTCTTACTTTTATTTCGTTTTTGACTTTTTCCAAATCATCACATGAAAGGATAGGCATCAAGCTTTCTATCTCCTCAATGCTTTTATCCCACCATTTGAATTTGAGCAACAATTCGATCAAGTCATCACCAAAGCGTTTCCTAACCACACGACAAGGATTGCCAACAGCAACCGAGTATGGAGGGATGTCCTTGGCCACGACCGAGTTTGCACCGATAATGGCTCCGTCGCCGATATGCACACCGGGCATCACGGTTACATTCTGTCCTATCCAAACATCATTGCCAACAATGGTATCACCTTTCAATGGCAGTTCATCTTTCACTGGAGCAATCGCCGACCCCCAATCTCCACCCATAATGTAAAAGGGATAGGTGGTCACGCCGTCCATTCTGTGATTAGCACCATTCATGACAAACTCCACACCTTTGGCAATAGCACAGAACTTGCCGATAATCAGCCTGTCACCAATGAAATCATAGAAGTGGGTGACGTGCTTCTCAAACTGGTCGGCACCATCCACATCATCGTAATAGGTGTAGTCACCGATGATAATACGCGGATTTTTCACCACATTTTTGATATAGCAAAGGCTCGGAATCTTCGGATTCGGGAATGCCTCGTTTGGATTGGGTCTATTCATTTTTAATCATTGCATTGTTTGACTTCCAAGTTTCACTTTGTCAAAATAAGTAACTGTTCAAAATTAAACTACATGTTTTTGACGCGGGACACGGGACTTCGGGACACGGGACAAACGCCAATTGTCTCGCGTCTCGTGTCTCGCAGTCTCGTGTCCAATATGTAAACTAAATATGCCCATCTACTTAATTGTCAATATCTATCACCATAAAGTTTGCGGGCTTCCGCTGTCCAATTGCAAATAAAGTCTGTTTTCGCATCCGTATAAGCATCTCTGTTATGCTCGTACTTTTTCCACAATCCCAACTTCAGCATTTCATACTCTTTCGCAATTTGCGGATGCTCGTTCAGATAATCCCTGAAATACAGTTCGTCATTGTCACCCACATACCTGAGATGGGCGTGATATACTTTATCTGCAAACCCATCCTTTGTATATCCCTTGTTGAATGAAATCCTGCTTTTCTCGGTGGACATTCTGATAAAACCATTCCGTTCCATCGCATGTGCCACTGCTTCAATGTCTTGGTTATAGGGTATTTCAATTAGCACGTCAACAATGTCTTTCGCCCATATTCCTTTTATCGCCGTGCTACCAATATGGCTAATCCTTTCAATAGAATAGTCATTTAATGCTTTTTGTAGAAAAGACTCTATCTCGTCGTAATATCCAACCCACTTTTCATC
>Ga0310696_10007400_pt1 | contig 12891 bp, 13 predicted proteins | sample AusTroGonzalo_MG_4_FD_203885 | JGI IMG/M metagenome (GOLD analysis project Ga0310696, IMG submission 203885) | Bovine rumen microbial communities from tropical cattle in Woodstock, Queensland, Australia - Gonzalo_02 (v2) (version 2) | ecosystem: Host-associated > Mammals > Digestive system >... | reverse complement strand
GCAGGCCCTCTCGGCCGGAACGCTTGTGCTAAGTCTGTGGGAGCGGATATCGGCCCTTATCCTTCAGGTGGGATTGTCAATAATGGTATGGACGGCTATCAGGAAAAATCGGCTCTGGCTGTTCCCGGCGGCCATTTTGCTGCACTTTGTGGTGGATGCTTGCGCAGTGGTACTTTCCAAATCGGCCGTTAGTACGCTTAGTATCGAAGTGATTGTTTTTGCCATGTCGCTGGCCGTTGGAGCTATTGCCTGGATTCTAGCGCGGAAACTACTTGCTGCTGAAGTACTTCCATAACGGCGCGGCCATCAGGGCCTGCAGAATCTGGTTTTCTTCCAGCAGCTGCCGCACAAACTCAGGCGATTCCAGATACACATCTATATCTTCTGTGGCGTCCAGACTTTGGTCGGCTACTTTAGTCACGCCCACGGCTAAGAAACTGTGTGCCAAGTTGGTGGATGTAGCGGGGTTGGGAGAAAGATCCATCCAGTGCTGCCACTGTCCGCCGGCATAGCCAGTTTCTTCCAAAAGCTCACGCTGAGCGGCCTGCAGCGGTGTTTCTCCTTCTTCTATAACTCCGCACGGAAGTTCATAGCAAGTGTTCCCCAGACCATGGCGGTACTGACGCTCCATCACAAACTTGCCTTCAGTGGTTATTGCAATAATATTCACCCAGTCCGGGTACTCAAGTACGTAATACTCGTTGTTGATACGACCGTCCGGCAGCTGCGCCACATCACGCCGCGCAGTGAGCCAAGGCCGCTTTATCAGATACTCGGAAGACAGTATCTTCCACTTCTTCTCCTGGGTGATAGTAGATTTCATGCTGCAAAGATAAGGATAATTGCCGAACCAACTGCAGTTAGCGTCCCTATTTGAAATACATTTTACTTCCTGGCGGCTAACCTACTGATACTCAGCGACTTCCCGCATATTTCTCGTTCAAAAAACGAACGAAGACTATGCGACAACTCCCTAATAATCAATCACTTAACGACCAGCCAAAACATTGCGTTCACAGTGAATAGGGGTATAATGGTGCTGAGGGTCCAGCCGATGGACCTTCGGGAGCACTTTGGTGGTGAAAGCGAGGGGGCGGTGGGGTTTACACCAGCCCCTGGTCGGTCATGGCGGCGGCTACTTTGATGAAGCCGGCGATGTTGGCGCCTTTGACGTAGTTGACTGTGCCGTCGGGCTCGGTGCCGTACTTGACGCAGGCGGCGTGGATGTCCTGCATTATGCGGCGCAGGTACTGGTCCACTTCTTCGGCCGTCCAGTGCTGACGCATTGAGTTCTGGCTCATTTCCAGACCGGAAGTTGCTACGCCACCGGCATTTGAAGCCTTACCGGGCGAGTACAGCAGGCCGGCGCCCTGGATTACGCGAATAGCTTCCGGAGTGGTGGGCATGTTTGCACCTTCGGCAACACAGATGGCACCGCCGGAAACAATATTCTGAGCGTCTGCAAGCTCGATTTCGTTCTGCGTAGCGCAAGGCAGGGCTATATCGCAGGGAATCTTCCACGGGCGTTCGCCGGGGAAATACTGCGCCTGCGGATACTTGGCGGCGTACTCTTTGATTCGGCCTCGGCGGATATTCTTGAGCTCTAAGACGTATGCCATCTTTTCTTCCGTCAGACCTTCCGGATCGTAGATGAAACCGTCTGAGTCTGAAAGGGTTTGCACCTTGGCGCCCAGCCTCATGGCTTTCTGTGCGGCATACTGGGCAACATTGCCGGCGCCGGAGATATTCACCTTTTTGCCTTCGAAACTTTCCCCACGGGAAGCCAGCATCTGCTGGGCAAAATAGCACAGGCCATAACCGGTTGCTTCCGGCCTCAAAAGACTGCCGCCCCAGGTCATTCCCTTTCCGGTAAGGGTACCGGAGAACTCGTCTTTCAGACGTTTATACTGGCCGAAGAGATAGCCGATCTCGCGCCCGCCTACGCCGATGTCGCCGGCGGGAACGTCCGTATCGGCCCCGATATGACGATATAATTCGGTCATGAAGCTTTGGCAGAAACGCATTACCTCGGCATCCGATTTTCCTCTGGGATTGAAGTCACTGCCGCCCTTGGCACCGCCCATGGGCAGCGTTGTGAGGGCGTTTTTGAAGGTTTGCTCAAAGCCCAGGAACTTCATGATGGAAAGGTTCACGCTGGGATGGAAGCGCAGGCCGCCTTTATACGGGCCGATGGCGCTGTTAAACTGCACGCGGAAGCCACGGTTGATTTGGATTTCTCCACGGTCGTCCATCCAGGGCACGCGGAAAATGATTATGCGCTCCGGTTCAGTGATGCGTTCAAGTATCTTCTGGTCAAGCAGGTACGGGTAGGAAGTGATGTAAGGTGCGACGCTTTCCACTACTTCGCGCACCGCCTGGTGAAATTCAGACTCTCCGGGATTGCGGGCAATGAGCTGCCCCATGAACCCCTCTACAAATCTTTGAGTAAAGTTATCCATAACACTATACTAACTAACTTGAGCACAAATTTAAGCATTTTTTTGTAGTTTTGTCCTATGTTTTACGTAAGCGACCCAATTTCCACCCCTCCCCCGGTGTTTTCCACCGATCTGCAGCGACTTGTGTATGAACGCTTTGCTGCGCTGGACATCCCCTTTGAACGGGTAGACACCGACCCCGGCATCACCATGGAGGACTGCCAGCACATCGACGCCAAAATCGGCGTGCACATAGTCAAAACCATCTTCCTGTGCAACCGCCAGCAGACGGAATTCTACCTGTACGTAACCTCCGACAACAAGCCGTTCATTACCAGGGACTTCTGCGCAGCCATGGGCGGCATCCCGCGGGTATCGTTCGCATCGGCCGATAAATTATGGGAACTCACCGGCGTGCAGGTGGGCGCAACTACCATCCTAAGCGCTATTTTGCCATCGGCCGATAAAATTCATCTGGTGATGGATGCCGATATAGCAAGGGCGCCGTGGTTCGCTTGCACCGACGGCACCCCTACATGTTTTGTAAAGCTTCGCACGACCGATTTGCTGGAAAAATACCTTCCCGCCAGCAAACGCTCGCTTCAGATTATCTGATCCAGACTGATTACCCCTTTAGCCAGGGCGATACAGAAGATAGCCAGGCCCAGCAGGACCCAAAAAAGGAGCCAGGTGAGGCCATAGTAAATGCTGGTTTTGATGGTCCGGCCGATACTTTTGCGCCAGGTGAGCCCCAGCCATTGCTTATAATCTATAACAAGGATAATCGCCTGGACGTAGTAGCCCACAGAGTCGCTTTTTCCCCCACTCAGCAGAACGGCAAAAAGCATAAAAAAGCACACCTGACACAGAGCGTATGCCGATGCCGCCGCCGCAGCCGACCATGAGACCCCGTCTTTTCGCATAGCGAAGCGCATGGAAAACCACAGGAGGAAGAAGCTCCCAAGGAACAGCGTGATGCCCTTGCTTCTAAGTGAGCCTTCTATGGCCGCCAGGATGGCCTTGGGGCGCGAATCCACCTCCTCCGGATGCTTGTCCAGATATGGGAGAATTATCAATTGCCGGGCAGCGGTTACGATTTTGTACACGCTGTCGTCGGCCGACTTGACTTTATCGGCATCCTCTTTCAGCTCCACCGAAAGGTCTTTTTTATCCTCTTTCTTGGGCTCCAACGGTTGCAGGGCGGCCGATATCAATGTGAAGAAAGTGTAGAAGATGATAAGGGCCGCAAGGGGCGCAAGATAGCGGTCGTGCTTGCCATTGATATAGTCCCGAATCATGTACCCGGGCCTTAGCAGAAGGTGCACGAAGGTGCGCTTGGCATCGTCATTGAGGAACGGGATGGTGTCGAAGGCGCCTTTATAGAAGTCCCCGCCCTCTCCCTTTTTGGAGGCACGCGGCTTCTTCCAGGGATTTTCCCCCAGCACCTGCCAAATATGGAACAACCTTATGCGAGCCTTTAGAGAATGCTTCATAGGTTATAACGATGCGGTGAGAATCTCTTCTATATCTTTTTCTGTTAACGGTACATAGGCTTGGTCCAGGCCTTCGTTCACGGCAATGTGATGGGCCATTTCCTTTATTCGCTCAGGGCCGATGCCCACTTCTTTCAGGTGCATCGGGATGCCGATGGATTCGAAGAATTTATAGGTTTGTTCTATGGCCTGCTCTGCGATTGTCTCTGGTTTGAGCTTGGGGTCGATGCCGAAGACGTTAATGCCGTACTTGACAAAGCGCGGAAGGGTTCTGGGGCTCAGGATGTGCTTCATCCAGCGGGGCGTGATGATGGCCAGGCCCACGCCGTGGGTGATGTCGTAGTAGCCGCTCAGGGCGTGTTCGATGCCGTGCATCGGCCAGCCGCTGCCGCTATTGCCCAGGGACATTATGTTGTTGCACGCAAGGGTGCAGACGAACATCATTTCGGCGCGCGCCTTGTAGTCTTCGGGGTTGGCCAGGCAGGCTTTTCCGTTGACCATCAGGCTCTTGAGGCCGGCCTCGCAGAAGCCGTCGTTCATCAGGGTGGCATCTTCGCAGAAGTACTGCTCCAGGATGTGGTTCATGGCATCGGCAATGCCGGCGGCGGTTTGCCACTTGTTCACCGTGAAGGTGTAGGTGGGATCCAGGAAGGAGGCCACAGGGAAAAGCAGCGGGTCTATGTAGCCGATTTTGTCGTTAGTCTCCGGCCGTGAGATCACTCCGCCGCAGTCGTATTCACTGCCCGTGGCCGCCAGGGTGAGGACGTCCACGATGGGTAGGGCTTTCTGGGCCTTGACCTTGTAGGAGATGAGGTCCCAGGGGTCTCCGTCATAACAGGCCCCTGCGGCAATGGCCTTGGAGCAGTCCAGTACGCTTCCGCCGCCAACCGAAAGGATAACTTCGATTTTGTTTTCCTTGCAAAGTTTTACGCCTTCTAGAACGCTTGGATCATACTTCGGATTAGGCTGAATCCCAGGCAGTTCCGTAATTTCAAAATCTTTCAGGAGCTCCTTGACCTTGTCGTACAGGCCAATCTTCTTGATGCTTCCGCCACCGTAAGTGAGCAGCACCTTCTTGCCTATGGCGCCCAGTACCTCCGGGAGCTTTTTGATAACCCCCTCCCCGAAAATAATCCTGGTAGGAGTACAATACTCGAAATTTTGCATAATGGATTCTGTCAAAAAGATTCTTCGTCGCAAGCTCCTCAGAATGACAAAGTACCTGTCATTCTGGTTCTCCCTGTCATTCTGAGCGAAGCGAAGAATCTATTAATAGTTTTCGGCCAAAACCTGGAAATAGCTTTGCGGATGGTCGCACACCGGGCAAATCTCCGGAGCGGCCGGACCCACTACAATGTGCCCGCAGTTGCTGCACTGCCAGATGGCATCTCCGTCCTTGCTGAAGACCTTCTTGTCGTTGATATTCTTCAGCAGCTTGCGGTAGCGCTCCTCGTGATGCTTCTCGATGGCGCCAACCATCTCAAACTTGGCTGCAATTTCGTCAAAGCCCTCCTCGCGAGCTTCGGCGGCCATTCTGGCGTACATATCGGTCCACTCTGCATGCTCCCCTGCCGCTGCATCGGCCAAATTCTCAATAGTTCCCGGCACAGCACCGCCATGCAGGTACTTGAACCAAATCTTGGCATGTTCCTTCTCGTTGGCCGCTGTCTCTTCGAAGAGGCTGGCAATCTGCACAAAGCCGTCCTTCTTGGCCTTGCTGGCGTAATACGTATACTTGTTGCGTGCCTGAGATTCACCGGCAAAAGCCTCCATCAGGTTCTTTTCAGTTTTGCTTCCTTTGAGTTCCATATCGTTGTGTTTTAAGTGTTTATGAGCAAAAGACTATACATATACCCAGCTGATTCCCCCGCTTTTGGAGAGCTTGATCTCTTCTCCATCGGCCAGGATCAGATAGACGAACTTTTCGTCTTGACGGACTTCGCGGAACATTGAATCGCCGTCGGCACCTTTCTCGCCAATGGCCTTGCCAAGCTTTGTCCAGGAGGCGCCGCTATCGTATGAGACCCACCAAAAATTCTCTTCGATTTTCATCAGCGGAGTAACATTTCCATCGGCCCTCACCTTGTTGCCGGCGCCGTCAAGTATCCACTGCCCGTCCAGGGTCCAGTACCAGGCCCCGTCATCGGCCTTTTTTATGCCGATTAAAGGCGTGTGCGCGTCCTCCCCGTTTTTGCCGTTGTAGATGGTCACAGGGCTGTGGCTGTTGAAGGTGATTGAATAGCCGATGATTTTTCCGCTGTCCATCACCGGCACCACGTCCTTCACGTAATCCCTTGAATTTAAGACATCTACAATGGATTGAAGGGAGCTTATAGTTGTGTTTAGCTGGCTGCAAAATGCCTCCAACCTGGTGATGCGCGCCTCATGGTCGTTCAGCTTGTCCCAAATATCCTTGTGGCATGCAGCCAGACAAATAGCAGCGAGGATTATGTAGGTCAGACGTTTCATTGCTTCCCAGTTTATTTTACAAATGTATATTAAAATCAACGAAATATCAATATCCTTAGCCTATTCCGGCAGTTAATACCTACATCCCGACCAAAGTCCCTGGCGGCTAATTGCTTTATAATCAACGCATTACCGTATAGTAATCGTTCGGTTTTTGAACGATTACTTGGTAGTAACGCCCTGATAACCAGCCATTTAACGACCAGCGAAAACACGGTGCCATCCGTGTGCTGTGGGGGAAAATGCTCCTGAGGGTCCAAAGAATGGACCTTCGGGCACGGTTGGGGGCCGAGAATGGTGGGGTATGGAGTGTTCCGGAGTGAATTGTCGAAAAATGGTCCGTGCGGCGGCCTGTGTAAGGAGCGGTGCCGCGGAGGCGGCATGGCCGACGTTGTTTGATGACCGTAGGGAGGAGCACCCATCTCCCTACCTTCGCTAAAGCACACTGACCGGTGGCAGGGCGGCAAGGCCGGAAGGGGTCATTTCCCGGGAAAGCACTAGCCGCTTGCAGCGCTCCAGATTGTGGGTGCTCCAGTTGCTGCCGGGGCGGCGGGGGGAGAAGCGTTGGAACAGCTTGCCGTCAACGCGCTTCAGGGTGCTGTCTATCCAGCCGAAGCACAGCGCTACCTCCACGGCATCGGAATAGCGCACCACGCCGGGGCAATCGGCCGGGGACCTGTTCACGCGCAGCCAGAAGAACGGCACGCCAGCATGATTATCAACAAACCAAGCGTACAACTCAGAGCGTGTGTGTATGTCCAAAAGATTAGTGACTTCCATGCCGAAAAAATCACACAATAAGAGAGGTAGGCAGCGGCCTGCAATTGTACTGCGAAGCCATGGATTCGCCGTATGCACCAGTGCTGCGGATGGCTATCAAGTCCCCACGGTGGCACTCATTCAGCACCACGCCTTTGCCAAAGACATCGGTACTTTCGCACACCGGGCCCACTACATCGTATTTGGTCTCGGGACCGTCGGAGCTCAGGTTCTCAATCCTGTGATATGCATTATACAACGCCGGCCTAATTAATTCCGTCATGCTGGCATCCAGAATTGCAAACTGCTTATACAGGCCTTCCTTCACATACAGAACGCGTGAAATCAGCGTGCCGCATGAGGCAACCAGGCTTCGGCCAAGTTCAAAATGGACTGGAAGCCGCGTAACAAGATGCCGCTTGAAAACATCGAAATACGCACCAAAATTAGCCACCGGCAGATGGTTCGGATGCTCGTACTCAATCCCCAGGCCGCCGCCAACGTTGATATCCTTAACCTTTATCCCCCGCACCTCCAGCTGCGCAATGCAGTCGTTGATCCGGTTGCACAGGGCAACAAAATCGCTCATATCCAGAATCTGCGAGCCGATATGAAAATGCAGACCGTAAAAGTCGATAAACGGCAGCCGCATGGCAAGCAAAATGGCCTCTTCAATCTTGGAATGATGTATGCCGAACTTATTCTCGGCCAGCCCAGTGGTAATATTCGCATGCGTATGGGCGCCCACATCCGGATTCACACGGAAACTCACAGCCGCCCGGCACCCAAGACGCCCAGCAATCTCATTGAGGACCAGCAGTTCGGCCGTGGACTCCACATTGAATCGGCCGATACCGGCTTTCAGGCCCAGCTCTATTTCATCGTCCCGTTTCCCAACGCCGGCGAAGACTATGCCGGAAGGCGAAAAGCCGGCGGCAATAGCGGCCGATACCTCGCCGCCGCTAACGCAATCGGCCCCGAACCCGGCATCGGCTATCATGCGCAGGATCTGCGGATTGAAGTTTGCCTTCACCGCATAATGCACACGCCAGCTGGGCTTATCGGCAATGGCCATGCGAACTTGTTCCAACGTCGTCTGCAGCAAGACGGCGTCGTAATAATAGAACGGAGTTCTTCTGGCCTGGAATACCTCCAGCGGGAAATCGCCCTTAATCATCGGCAAAAAGCTTTTGACTGAGAGAACGGAGCGTGGTGGCTTTGTCTTCCTCCCTAACCAGGATGGAAATGTTGTAATTGCTGCCGCCGTATGACACCATGCGCACCGGAATATCCTTTAGGGCGCTCATCACTTGCGATTCAAAGCCACAGTTGGTCCAGCACATATCGCCAACCACGCAAACTATACACATATCCAGATCCACGCTAACTGTGCCGTACTTTTTGAGGTCGTGCACAATCTCGCTTAGGTAGCGCGTATCGTCAATGGTAAGCGAAACACCCACCTCCGAGGTGCAAATCATGTCAATGGATGTCCGGTAGCTTTCGAAAATCTCGAAAACTCTGCGCAGAAAACCGTGCGCCATGAGCATCCGGGACGATTTTATCTTGATAGCCACAATGTTATCCTTGGCCGCAACAGCTTTGATGCTGCCGGAATCCTGATTATTGTCGATAAGAGTCCCCGGCGCCTCCGGCTCCATGGTATTGAGCAGCCGCACCGGAACATTGGCATATCGCGCCGGCGTAATACAGGTGGGATGCAGGATCTTCGCGCCAAAATACGCCAGCTCGGCCGCCTCGTCAAAATGCAGGTGGCGCACGGCCGATGTATTCTTGACAATCCGGGGATCGTTATTATGCAGTCCGTCGATATCGGTCCAGATCTGAATTTCTTCGGCGCCGATAGCCGCGCCTGCTATGCAGGCTGTATAGTCCGATCCGCCGCGCTTGAGGTTATCAACCTCTTCCCGGGCGTTCACGCAGATATATCCCTGCGTCAGATAAACATCGGCATCATCGACCAGTAACTTATTGAGTCCCTGGCGGATATAATCCATATCCGGTTCCCCCTGCACGTCGATGCGCATGAACGAAAGCGCCGGAAGAAGCTTCACATTCACCCCCTGCTCCTCCAGATAAGTGGCCAGCAGGAATGACGACAGCAACTCCCCTTGCGCCAGCACCAGCCGCTCCTGCACATCACCAAAAAGCTCCTTGGTGCAGGAAACCAGCCCGCGGAAAATCTCCTGGACATACGCCCGGGCCTTTTCCTTGCTTTCCTCCTTGGCGTACAGCTCCTCAATCACGCCAAGGTACTTCTTATTAAGCATGCCGATAGTATCCCTGGCACCCTCCAGATTGCGATTGTACAGATAGCCGGCAATCTCCACCAACGTATTTGTGGTTCCGGACATAGCCGATAAAACGACGAGGTTCTTTCCCGCCTTGCCGATAATAGCCGCCACCTCCTTAAACCGCTGTGCGCTCCCCACGGACGTGCCGCCGAATTTCAAAACTTTCATAACAGTTCTAACGTTTTCCTGCAAAAATAATAAATTCCGTGGAATTGTGCTGAAAAACAATTACTTATTAGCATACCAGCTCACTATCTGTTCGCCTACGCTGGGGGCGTAGAAGGCCGAGAAGTCGGAATATTCCACATCGTCGCCGTCGTCGTCCTTGGCCGTGGCACCAGCATATTCTGGAAATCGGCCACGGAGATGTACGCCACGTGCGGCATATCCTCATAGTAGCGCAGGTCCACCGTCTTCGCAGCCTTCCCATTGTCGTTCACCGTGGTCTTCGTCACCTTAAACGGCATCTTGTCCGATGCATCATCGCCGGTGGCAGTCCCCTGCCCCGGATCCTGCCCCGGGTCCACAGGCTTCACGCAAGCCGATAAGGCCAGCGCCAATGCAATAGCGACAAGCGGTCGAAAGGATTTATTATTAATCAACTTATACTTCATACACTCTACAAATGTCTTGGGAAGTCCATCTTCTCGTGCAGGACACGGACGATACGCACTTTGGCAAGGGAGAGCACGCGATAGAATACCACGTGCTTGCCACAGGGGTAGCCGCGCAAGCCTGGCCGATAATCATCATAGGGCCGGCCGACCTCAGGTTTTTCCGCAAGCGCACGGAACTCTGTGAACAGCATTCGGAGATAGTCCTCCGCCTGCCTTTCCGACCACTTTTCTTCCGTGTAGTCCGCTATGTTGCGAAGATCATTCTTTGCCCGTTCGGACAGAACATATTCAGCCATTCTTCGCCCTCCAGCCCGCTTTTAGCTCACTGATAAACGCTTCTTCGTCGAAATTCGCCACATCCGGACTGGCATCCCCCTCATCAATTGCGGCACAAAATGCCGCCAGTTTGGCCTCGTCCTCCTCCAGATGGCGCAGGGCAGCACGAATCATCTCGCTGACATTGTTATACCTGCCCGACTCGATACCAGCCTGGATGTATTCTTCAAAATGAGGTCCCAGTGAGACCGTTACAGTTCTTGCCATAGTCATCATACTTTGTCCTCCACAAATGTAAGAATATTTCTTACAAAAACAAAGATTATTGAATATACCCCTCCTGGTCATACCCCTTCTGATAGCGATGAATGAGCTGCACAAGCGGCTTAAGCCGAGGGTCCGTGACAGTCATTTTGCCAAACTTGTCAAACTGCGTCTGGTAGCGGGTAGGGCTGCCTTTTTGAAGACGCTCCTCAATGTCTTCGGGCACAAAAAATGACGCCCGATCCGGGCCCAGGTGCTTGTAGAACTCATTCTGATAGATATGGATGCCGGCAAGGTCGAAGTCCCCGAAATGGACATAGGGGTTCGGAATAGACTGGAGCCACGCAGCAAGGTCCTTGGACTGGGGGTAACGGGAAACCAGCAGGAGTTTGGGGCCGATTTGTTCCCAAACCACTTCCTGCTGCTGCGGAAAGCGGAAATTTTCCATATTCTCCACACCCACAACGATAGCATCTTCCGGTATGCGAAAGCGCTTGAAATCACTTATATACAGGAAAGTTCCGGGGCATGGGCACAGCAGAATCTTCCGCTCCCCCACCATTACACTCATCGGCCTCAAGGCATTCACCGGAAAACCGGGGCAGGTACGTGTGGGAAACATTTTTGAGTCTCCGTACAGCTGCACCTGCTGCGCGCGGGTCATTTCATCCATTGCTCTCCGCCTCCCTGCGGCTCAAAAGGGATTGAATCACGGTATGGTTGTCCTCCTTGGTAAGGAGGTAGGTGTGCCGATAGTCCGCCACATTGTACGGCACCGGGGAGCCGTTCACCAGGAAGATGTTGCGCGCGCCGGCAAAGTCCAGGATGCCCTTGATGTTGCGGGGGTGAAGTTTGCCGATTTCGTCCATCATGCAGTGCAGGCGGAAGTCTTTGAAGCGGCCGCTCACCCGCTCCTTGAACACGTTGATTAGCATAATGTTAACCATCGCTTTCACCAGCACATCCGTGCCGTCGGAGCCTACGGAGGAAATCTTCTCCACCCAGCCGGTGTCGTTGTCGTTTTCCCGGATGCGGAACTGCAGCTGGAAGGTGTCGCCCAGGGTAAGCTTTTGGCTGGCGGCCTTCTCGGTGTTAAGTTGGCGCGCCAGCTGGAGCAGGAAGTCCACAGCCGCACTGTTCACCTGGTCGTGCCTGTCGGCCGAAAACAGGTTCACCTCCCCCATCCCGAAGCCGTGGTCGCCCACAAACTGCTTGATTTCCAGGAGGAGAACCACCAGCCGGTCGGCCGAGGGGACGGTCCTGAGTTCGATGCTTTTGACGGCTCCGATAAAGTTCTTTTCTTTGAAGTCGAAGTTGATGTCCCGGATGATGCCGGCCACCTCCGAAGAGTTCCGTGAGACCTCGTCAATCTCGTGGGAGATGCGAAGCAGCAGGTCCGCATAGTGCCCGCTGGTGCGACGGCGGAACTCCTCTATCTTGTCGTTGCCGATGAAATCCACCAGCTCGGCCGCAAAGGCCCGGCAATCTTCGTCGGTGCGGTTGTCCGTGCGGAAGCCGAAGACATTGCCGGGGCTGAAGCAGCCGGTAAAGGCCGTCACGCTGTCCCGGAAGCTGTTTTCCGTGGAGCGCCTGTCACTCAGCGTCTTATGGATCTGGTCGATGAGCTGGCGGCAGGTCTTGGTGGTCTGGCTTTCGCGGTTTTCCGGGAGCAGCGGCAGCGGGTTGCTCTCCTCAAAATTGCGGGCGCTTTCCAGGCCTTCTTGCAGCGTTTTCAGCTCGTCCTTAAGGAGTCGGAGAGCCTCTGTGGTTGTGTTCAGGGCATCTTCTTCTTTCCTGCGTTTGAGGTTGTAGCAGTCCTGCAGGCCGGCCTTTTTGCCTTCAAGCGTCTTCTTCTGGGCCTGGAAACTGTCCTTTTTGTCAAAGTAGTTTTCCTTATCCTGGCGGTAGCGGAAGAGGGTTTCTTTGTTTTTGCCGATGGCCTCCAGACGCGATTCCAGTTCTTTGATGGTCGATTCACACTTCTGAAGTGCCTGGATATCAGCACCTTGACCGGAGAGTTCCTGCTCCCTTTCAGCGTTTAAGACTTTTAGTGAGGCATTTAACTCAGTCTCTCGGTCCTTGATTTCTTTCTCCACAGCAGCTAGTGCATCATCGTGCTGCTTCTTCAGGGATTTGCGATGGCGGGTCTCGTTTTCCTGGGCCTTGGTGCGCTCTGCGGCCTTCTCCGAAAGTAGTTTCTTTAGCGAATCATCAGCCAGCACCCGCTCAGCAGTTAGCGCTCGGATTTCCTCTTGGTATT
>Ga0310696_10007399_pt1 | contig 12892 bp, 12 predicted proteins | sample AusTroGonzalo_MG_4_FD_203885 | JGI IMG/M metagenome (GOLD analysis project Ga0310696, IMG submission 203885) | Bovine rumen microbial communities from tropical cattle in Woodstock, Queensland, Australia - Gonzalo_02 (v2) (version 2) | ecosystem: Host-associated > Mammals > Digestive system >... | reverse complement strand
CTGGACGCACGGCGTGTTCATGGGTTCCGCCGCGGGCTCCGAGGTTACCGCCGCCGTCATCTCCGACCAGATCGGCCAGGTCCGCCGCGACCCGATGGCGATGCTTCCGTTCTTCGGCTACAACGTCGCCGACTACTTCCAGCACTGGCTGGAGATGGAGCGCACGAGCGCCGATGCGACGAAGCTCCCGAAGATCTACTTCGTCAACTGGTTCCGCAAGGGCGACGACGGCCGCTTCATGTGGCCGGGCTTTGGCGACAACAGCCGCGTCCTCAAGTGGATTTGCCAGCGCATCGAGGGCAAGGTCAGGGCCAACGTCACCCCGATCGGCAACCTCCCGCTCGAGAAGGACATCGACCTTTCCAACAATGAAGGCAAGTTCAAAGTCGTCCCCGCCGACCTGAGGGAGATTCTGAATGTTGACAAGGAAGGCTGGAAGAAGGAGATCGCCACTGTCGGCGCCTCCTACGACGAATACGACGCCAAGGCTTCCAAGGATGCGACGGTCAAGTCCACGACCGCCCGCCGCGTCCCGAAGGCTCTTCGCCAGATCCTCGCCGACGTCACGTTGGCGCTTTCGAGGTAAAGCGTCGCGTCGTATCATGGAAATGCGGGGAGCCGGCTTTCCCGGCCCCCCGCTTTCTTTTTTGCGAAGATATGGATTTCATAGGCGCTGACAGGAGTTTCGGCGAGGCGGACATTGTCCTTTTCGGGGCGCCGTTCGATTCGACGACGAGCTTCAGGCCGGGGACGAGATTCGGCCCGGCTGCAATGCGGACGGAATCGTCCGGAATCGAGACGTACTCTCCGTACCAGGACAGGGACCTTTTGGAAGACGCGCGTGTTCACGACGCCGGAGATCTTGAGCTTCCTCCCGGTTCCGCAGAGCGCGCTCTCGACATGATCGAGGAGAAGGCCTCCGTGATTCTCGACGCCGGGAAGACGCCTTTTCTGCTTGGCGGAGAGCACCTCGTTACGCTCGGCGCAGTCCGTGCGGCGGCGAAGAGATTCAAAGATCTCCGCATCATCCATTTCGACGCCCATGCCGATTTGCGCGACGATTACCTCGGCGTGAAACTTTCCCATGCATGCGTGATGCGCCGCTGCCACGACATCCTCGGCGACGGGCGCATTTGGCAGTTCGGAATCAGGTCCGGCGCGCGGGAGGAGTTCGATTTCATGAAGGCCGGCCACGTCGTCACCGAGCGGTTTTCGGCGAAAACGCTTTCCGGGCTTTCGTTTCCCGAGGGGACGCCTGTGTATCTCACGGTCGATCTCGACGTTCTTGATCCATCGGAGTTTCCGGGAACCGGCACCCAAGAGGCCGGCGGATTGTCCTTCATGGAGCTTCTTGCCGCGATTCGCGACGTGCTTTCGCGATTTAACGTGGTGGCAATCGACAATGTGGAGCTTTCGCCGCAGATGGACGGCACCGGACGTTCCACCGCGCTTGCCTGCAAGTTTCTGCGCGAGCAGCTTCTTTGCCTCAACACGGCGAAGTCCACATCCCAGACGTAAAAGGAACCACAAATGGCTAAAGTAATGTTGATAGGCGCAGGCGGCGTAGCGGGAGTAGCCGCCGCGAAGATGGCTCAGAACCCAGACGTGTTCGGCGAACTTCTCGTTGCCTCGCGCACGAAGGCCCGCTGCGATGCGCTCAAGGCCGACATCGAAAGGCGCGGCTTCGGCAAGAACGGCCTCAATACGGCCATCTCGACAGCACGTCTCGATGCGATGGACGTGGCGGCGACGACGGCGATGATAAAGGATTTCAAGCCAGACCTCGTGATGAACATCGCGCTTCCGTACCAGGATCTCGCGATAATGGACGCTTGTCTCGACGCGGGCGTGAGCTACCTCGATACCGCCAACTACGAGCCGCCGGAAGAAGCGCACTTTGAATATTCCTGGCAGTGGGCGTACCGCGAGAGGTTCGAGAAAGCCGGGCTTACGGCGATTCTCGGCTGCGGTTTCGATCCTGGCGTCACGCAGGTCTTTTCGGCGTATGCGCAGAAGCATTATTTCGACACGATTGAAACCCTCGACATCCTCGATTGCAATGGTGGCGATCACGGCTATCCTTTCGCGACAAACTTCAACCCTGAGATCAACATCCGCGAGGTTGCCGCGAAGGGAAGCTATTGGGTTGATGGGGGGGACGGCTTGCCCGCCGAAGCCTTGGCGAAGGCGGGGGAACGGGTTGATGAACATGGAGTAAAGGTCGAATACCGCAAGGCATTCGACAAGGGCTGGTGGGTCGAGACCGCGCCGATGGCGATCAAGCGCGAATACGATTTCGACCAGGTGGGCATGAAGGACATGTATCTTCTCCACCACGAAGAACTTGAATCTCTCGGCTGCAACCTGAAGGGCATAAAGCGCATTCGCTTCTTCATGACATTCGGTCAGAGCTATCTTACGCACTTGAAGTGCCTTGAGAACGTCGGCATGACGCGTATCGACCCCGTGGATTTCAAGGGGATGAAGATCGTCCCGATAGAATTCCTCAAGGCGCTTCTCCCCGATCCCGCCTCGCTCGGCCCGCGCACGAAGGGCAAGACGAACATCGGCTGCATCTTCCACGGAAAGAAAGACGGCAAGGACGTGGACTACTACGTTTACAACGTCTGCGACCACCAGGAGTGCTATGCTGAGGTCGGCTCGCAGGCGATAAGCTACACGACAGGCGTTCCTGCGATGATCGGCGCGAAGATGTTTCTCGAGGGTCGCTGGACGGAAAAGGGCGTCCACACGTGCGAAGAATTCGACCCCGATCCTTTCATGGCCGAGTTGAACAGGCAGGGCCTTCCGTGGAAGGAGAATTTCAATCCAGTGAAAGTCCCCTAAGGCAAAAGACCTGATCTTTTCCTGACACATGCCGTTTGCGTGACATTATTGTCACGCAAATGTCATTTTTTCGCCACGCTTTTTTCTCTGTCGTCTGCGATAATATTCCGCGTCAACGCCGGAGACGGCAAACAACAGAAAGGAAAAAGACAATGAACGAAGAAAACACGTCCGTACAGGGACAGCCTCAGAAACAGCGCAGATCGAGATTTGCGCTTTATCATGCCAACGGCAAAGGAAGCGGATGCGCCATGAAACTCGAGCTGCATCCTGCCCATGATTTTACCGACGGGTGCGTCATGGCGTATTTTGCGCGGCAGTCGACGGTCGGCGACAGAAGCGGTTCCGCCAGTTCGTTCCCGAGGTTCGATTGGGAGAACGCGATTTGCGTGAAGCTCGATTTCTCGGACGTCTCGAAGATGCTGCAGGTGTTCTGCGGAGAGTGCGAATCGATAGAGGACGGCAAAGGATTGTTTCACCGTTCGCAGAAGGCGACCACGAGAATCGCGATGCGGCATCTGGTGGAACCTGTGCAGGGATATTCGCTTGAGATCTACAGGACGCCGGTCGCCGGGGGCGAGAGCGAGTCTTCGGCGAGGATCGTGTTCACCAATGTCGAGGCTCTCGGACTCACGCGGGCCTTGGAGGTCGCCGTATTCTACATGTGTTTCGGCCTGCCGGTCGTCATTCCACGGGCGCTTCCGGAAGAAAATGCAAAAAAGTGAAATCATGTAAAATAGGGTATTGACAAACAGGGGTGTAATATGAGATAATATACGCACTTTTTTTAACGGGGATATAGCTCAGTTGGTAGAGCGTCTCAATGGCATTGAGAAGGTCAGGGGTTCGACTCCCCTTATCTCCACCAATAAGAAAACAAGCCATACATACCATTTCGTGAAAAGCGGTACAATAGTTCTCGGGCTCCCGAAAGGGAGCCTGCAAGAGTCGACTTTCGCGCTGTTCAAGCGTGCCGGTTTCGACGTGTCGTGTTCTTCTCGCAGTTATATTCCCTCGATAAACGACGACGAAATCAAGTGTAGGCTTCTTCGACCGCAGGAGATGAGCCGTTACGTGGAGCTTGGGCTTCTCGATGCTGGCATCTGTGGCTACGACTGGGTGTACGAGAACGGCAGCGACGTTCGCGAAATCTGCGAGCTCAATTATTCCAAGGCGACGTCCAACCCCGTGAGATGGGTTCTCGCCGTGCCGAATGATTCGAAGATCAAGACTGTCAAGGATCTCGAGGGGAAGCGCATTTCCACCGAGGCGATTGGGCTTACCAAGCGCTATCTGAAGAAGCATGGCGTCAAGGCCGATGTCGAGTTCAGCTGGGGCGCGACCGAAGTCAAGGCCCCCGAGCTGGTCGATGCGATAGTCGATCTCACCGAGACGGGGAGTTCCCTCAGGGCAAACAATCTTAGGATCGTCGATACGATTCTCGTCTCCACGACGCGTTTCATCGCCAACAAGGACAGCTGGAAGAATTCCGCCAAGAGGCGCAAGCTCGAACAGCTCCAGATGCTTCTCACGGGCGCTCTCGAGGCTCGTCGTCGCGTGCTTCTCAAGTGCAACGCGCCGTCTAAGTCTCTCGACAAGGTGACGCGCATAATGCCGTCGCTCCACGCGCCGACGGTGAACGCCTTGCACGGCGGCGACTGGTACGCGGTCGAGTCGGTAGTCGAGGAGGGGCTTGTCAGGGACTTGATACCGCAGCTTATCGCGGCCGGCGCCACCGGCATAATAGAGTTGCCGCTCAACAAGATAATTTTCTAACCCGCCACACCAATAACAAACCTAAGGAGTTAAAATGGGTTCCATAAAGAAAAAACGCCGCAAAAAAATGTCAAAGCACAAATATGACAAGCGCATGAAGGCGCAACGGCACAAGAACAAATAGCGTGGCGGCGTGAAGGTTGGGTTTCTGCGCAAGGTCGGGACGTGGCGTGACGTTGCCGATGCGGCGAGGACGACGATCCGGCTCGATGCCGGAACAAAGGAGCCGTCTTCTAAGTGGAAGAAGAGAATCCTCCTTGCCGAACATTCGCCGGTAAGGAAGCTCTGTTTCGGCTGGAAGTGGCTTGATTTGCCGTATTGGGTCAGTGTACATTTCGTCCGCCACAAATTTGGAATAGAACATTTCGTCTCGACCCAGCGCAGCGACCGTACGGGCGTAGATCGCGATTCAACTCGTCAGGATGCGCCTGTGGCGCACGAGTGCTTCGCAAACGCCCAGGCAATCATGTTCATTTCGCGTCGTCGGCTTTGCTCGCAGGCGAGTCCCGAAACGCGCGAGGCGTGGCGGGCTGTCGTAGGCGAAATCGCGAAGATTGAACCTGAACTTGCCGAGTGTTGCGTTCCCGAATGCGTGTACAGGGGCTTCTGCCCAGAATTCAAGAGTTGCGGCTACACGGCGACCGACGCCTACGCGAAAGCGGTTGAAAAATACCGTGGCATTTAGTACAATATACGGAAAAACACGGAGAAAAAAGAGAATGAACAGCGAACTTCTCAAGCAGGCCCATGAAAAGATACCTTCGACTCCCGTCTTGGTGAATTTGATCTCCAAGCGCGAGCGCGAGCTCATCAATGGCGCAAAGCCGCTTGTCCGTCTCGATTCTTTGGACGTTGACAAATGCGATATAGCGCTACGCGAAGTCGCGGAGGGCAAGCTTATCGCCGAAATCGACTTTGACGCCATAGCGAAAGCGGAAGAAGCCAAGACGAAGTGGAACGATAGGCAGCTCAACATCAATTCTCTGATGGCCGATTGACGTGCCCGGGAAGGTGTTTGATCCCGTTCTTGCCGAAAACAGGAAGGCAAGGCACGATTATTCGATACTCGATACTCTCGAGTGCGGAATCGTGCTCACGGGGACGGAAGCGAAGTCCGTCAGGAACTCGTCCATTTCGCTTTCGGGTTCGTATGTTGCCGTCTTAAAGGGGGAATTGTGGCTGGTCGGCGCGGACATAGCCGTATATGCTTTCGGCAATCGTTTCAACCACGAGCCCAAGGCCATGCGCAAACTTCTCGCCCACTCCAAGGAGATAGAGTCTTTGCGTTTGAAATCCGAGGCCAAGGGGTTTACTCTCGTGCCTCTCAAGGTTTATCTCAAGCATGGCAGAATCAAGGTTTCTGTCGGGATATGCAGAGGCAAGAATCTCCACGACAAACGTGAGTCTCTCAAAAACAAGTCGCTCAGGCGCGAGATGACGGAAGTCTGAGTTCGCGGAGCATACTTGACGAAAACCATTTTTATATTGGGTAAAATATGGTATAATATTCACCATTATGGCATCAGAAAACAAATCTTCGTTGGATGCGCTCAGCTCTTTGGCCAAGCGCAGGGGTTTCATATACCATTCGTCTGAGATATACGGCGGCATGCCGGGCTTCTGGGACTACGGCCCGCTCGGGTGCGAGCTGAAGAACAACGTCAAGGCGGCGTGGTGGCAGTTCACCGTTCGCGGGCGCGAGGACGTCGCGGGCCTCGACGCCACCATCATCATGCACCCGAAGATCTGGAAGGCGTCGGGGCATCTCGACACGTTCGCCGATCCCATGACGATGTGCAAGGACTGCAAGAAGCTCATGCGCGCCGACCAGATCGGCGACATCTACGCCGACCAGAAGAAGAAGCCGCAGCCCAAGCAGCCCGGCAGCGATTTCTTCTGCCCCTACTGCGGCGGCGAGCTGACGGAACCGAAACCTTTCAACCTCATGTTCAAGACGATCGTCGGTCCCGTCGACGACCCGTCGAACGTCGCGTACCTGAGGCCCGAGACGGCGCAGGCGATCTTCGCGCAGTTCCAGAACGTGACGGCGACCTCGCGCATGACCGTTCCGTACGGCATCGCGCAGATGGGCAAGAGCTTCCGCAACGAGGTTACTCCGAGGAACTACACTTTCAGAAGCCGCGAGTTCGAGCAGATGGAGCTCGAGTTCTTCATCCGTCCCGACGAAGCCGTCGAAATCCTCCACGGCCATGTTGTGACGCTCGCCGACAATCCCGACTTGAACGGCCCCGTGCAGGACGACTGGGGCTGGGAAGTGTGGCACAAGTACTGGGTCGAGCAGCGCAAGAAATTCCTCGGCCTCGTGGGGCTTCCCTCCGAGAGGTTCGTGGAATACTGGCAGAAGCCAGACGAGCTCGCCCACTACGCCCGCGCCTGCGTCGATATCGAATACGATTTCCCGTTCGGCCGCCAGGAGCTCGAGGGCATCGCCGCGAGAAGCGATTTCGACCTAATGCAGCACCAGACCCATTCCAAGGTTCCGCAGACGGTGTTCGACGATCCACTCAAGCAGGCTGCGAAGAAGATGTCCGACGAAGCGAAGGCCGCGTTCGTCGAGAAGACCGTCGCCGAGTGGATCGAGCGCAAGGAGAAGGCCGCTTCCGCAAAGGCCGGGAAGGAAATCTCGTTCAGCGACGAAGAGAAGGCTGCGATAGCCGAGAGCGCGAAGGCGTTCTGCGCAGATCTCTTCGAGGGCAAATACGTTCCGCACGTGATCGAGCCTTCCGCCGGCGTCGACAGATTGATGCTCGCCCTCCTCTGCGAGGCGTACGAGGAGCAGAAGCTCGTCGACGCGAAGGGGGCGGAGGACATCCGCACCGTTCTCCATTTCTCGCCGCGCGTCGCCCCGATCAAGGTCGCGATATTCCCGCTCATCAAGAAGGATCCCGACCAGGACAGGATCGCCCGCGAGATATTCCTCAAGCTCCGCAAGAAGGTGAACGTCATGTGGGACGTTTCGGGCGCGATCGGCAGGCGCTACCGCCGCCAGGACGAGGCCGGGACGCCGTGGTGCATCACCGTGGACGGCGACACCGTCAAGGACGGCACCTTCACCGTCCGCGAGCGCGATTCGATGGAACAGAAGCGCATGACCTACGCCGAGTTCCTCGAAATGATGACGGAAGCACTGGAAATTTGATATAATAACGGCGATGGAAAACGAAAACACAGTTGAGTTGGACCTTGGTTCCTTCGATTTGACGCCAGACTGGGCGAAGAAGGACGCGGGTGTCAGTGTCGGCAAAAACATCGCGGGCGACAAGCCCAGAGATGCCGCTCCGCGCGAAAGGCGCGATGGCCGTCCGCAGCAGCCGAAGCCTTTCAAGGCCGACGGCCGCAGCAGGCGCGAAGGCCCCGCGAGGCGTCCGGCTCCGTTTGCGCGCCGCCCCGAAGCGCCGGTCGCCGCGCTCGACGTCAAGGTTCTTCCTGACACGAAGGCCCTCGGCACGATCATAAGGAAGATCCAGCAGGACTCCCACGCTTACAAGCTCAAGGACCTCGCCTACTTTTTCCTCGACAATCCATCGTCGGTTCTCCTGCGCGTGACGCCGAAGGATCGCGGCGCAGTCAAGTTCCACCAGTGCAAGGCGTGCTCCTTCGCGGCCGCCGACGAGGAGGCGATAGCGGAACACGCCGTCGCCGCGCATCTCGGCGACTACTACAAGGCGAAGGAAATCGAATGCGAGCCGCCGAAGGGCACGTTCACCTGCGTCGCGAGGTGCGGGCTTTCCGGCGTTCTTCTCGGGCCGCCGAACGTGCACGAGTTCAATTCCATCGTGAAGGAGATGATCGCGACGCGCTATCCCGGCATGTCAGAGGCCGACTATCGCGCGAAGATCGAGATGGTCCGCGACGCGGAGACGATTGAAGAATGGCGCAAGGGCGCGACGAAGAAGACCGTGTATGTCGAAGCGGGCGCGGCGGACGGCGAAGGCGAGCAGCTTACGCGCGAGCAGGCCGAGTCTCGCTTCCGCAGGACGATGATGCGCCAGCTTTTCTCGGAACCGAAGGTTCTCATGGTCGGCGCCGAGGCCGCGCTCAAGAGCCCGTGGGCGGATCTCCGCCGCGCCGCGCGCGCGGCGCTCGACCAGGAGCGCCGTTCGCCTGGGGCGATGTGCTTCGCCTTGAGGGGCGCGTTCCACCACAGGAAGATGCATTTCTTCAGGGCCAACGATTCTCGCGGGCCAGAGTTCGTGACGAGCGTCGAGCTGAGGAAGTTCGACGCGGCGCATGCGATACCGGAGCTTGCGAAGGTCGCGCAGTTCATCGCGGAGAATCCCTGCCGTCCGCAGGCCGTGATAGCGCAAGACCCAGAAACCGCCAAGCATCTCGACTGGCTCGTGTCCACGGGGCACGTCGTCGCGTTCACGAACGGCGTATATTCGGCCGTCGAGGATTTCCCGAAGTACGGCCCTGAATGGCAGAAAAAGACATTGTCTCAAAAGAAAGAGGTTGCAGCAGATGAGACTCCCGCTGAGTTGGCTGAATGATTTTGTAAAGGTTGACGACATCGCCCCCGCCGAGCTTGCCGAAAAGCTCACGCGCGCGGGCCTTCAGGTCGAAGCCGTGGAAACCGTCGGAGCGGCGCCGCTGTCCGACGAATTCGTCGTAGCCGAAATCGTCGAGTGCGAGATGCATCCCGACTCGGACCACCTGCACGTGTGCAAGGTGTTCGACGGGAAGGACACGCTCCAGATCGTCTGCGGCGCGCCGAATGCGCGAAAGGGCCTCAAGACCGCCCTCGCGAAGATCGGCGCTGTCGTCCCAGACGGCGGCTTCAAGATAAAGAAGGGCAAGCTTCGCGGCGTCGAGTCGTTCGGAATGCTTTGCAGCTCGAAGGAGCTCGCGCTCCCCGGCGGCGACCATGCCGGCATAATGGAGCTTGATCCCTCCGCGACGCCTGGAACGCTTCTCAGGGATGTCGTCGGCGGCGAAAAGCCCGAGGTCGTTTTCGACATCGAAGTCACGTGGAACCGCCCCGACGCGCTGAGCGTCGTCGGCCTCGCCCGCGAGTTCGGCGCGATCCTCAGGCGCGAAGTCAAGATGCCCGCCGTCGATTTCACGGAGACTCAAATCCCCGTCGAGAGCGAACTCAAGGTTCGCGTGGAAGACCCCGTCAAGTGCCCGCGCTACACGGCCCGCGTCCTCACGCACGTCGAGGACGGTCCCTCGCCTGAGTTCATCGCCAAGCGTCTTGAGCTTTGCGGCGTCCGTTCGCTCGGCACGATTGTCGATGTCACCAACTACGTGATGCTCGAGCTCGGCCAGCCGCTCCACGCGTTCGATCACACGCGCCTCAAAGGGCGCGAGATAGTCGTGCGCACCGCCAAGGAGGGCGAGACTATAAAGACGCTCGACGGCGTCGAGCGCAAGCTCCTTCCGTCGATGCTCGTCATCTGCGACGCGGAAACTCCGAATGCGGTCGCAGGCGTCATGGGCGGCGCCGACAGCGAAATCGCGGAGGGCACGAAGTCCGTCGCTCTCGAATCGGCGCTCTTCGAACCCGTCTCGATAAAGGAGACTTCCACGGCGCTCGGCCTCGGCTCCGAGTCGAGCTACCGCTACATCAGAGGCGTCGACAAGGATCTCGCGGATTTCGCGAGCCGCCGCGCAGTCCATCTTCTCCAGAAGTACGCCAAGGCGCAGGTCGCGTCGTCGTCCATAGACATCGACAACCGCGTGAAGCCTCTCAACCCCGACGTCACGCTCGACTTCGACCGCGCGAGAAAGCTCATCGGCATACCGATCGGAAACGACGTGATGGTGTTCATTCTCGAAAGCCTCGGCCTAACGCCTCGCGTCAAAGGCCTTTACGCCGCCGTGAAGAGCGTAGCTTTCGGCATTCCGTCCTGGAGGTGGGATCTTTCGCTCGAGGCCGATCTCGTGGAAGAGGTCGCGAGAGTCTATGGCCTCGACAACATCCCAGACACGATGCCGTCCGCGCCGTCGATCTCGTCGCTCGACGAAACGCCGTTCAGGGCCAAGTCGCGCCTGAGGAGGCTTTGCCTCTCGCTCGGCTTCACCGAGGCGATGCACTATTCGTTCCTTTCCGCGAAGGAGCTCGATGCGTTCGGCGCGTCCGATCCGAAGAAGCTTCTCGTCATTCCCGATCCAGTTTCCGCCGACTACGGCGTCATGCGCGATTCGCTTCTCCCGCAGCTCGCGGGAAGCCTCGGAAGAAACGCGACCCATCAGGTTGAAAGGGCGCTCCTTTTCGAGATCGGCAAGGTCTATTCGTCCGAGTCGGGCACGCCCGCCGAGGACGAGAGGATTTCCCTCGGCTTCGTGGGAGCCGTCGGGCGAGAAGGCCTGCGCCGCCGCGCACCGCTCCGCGAAGAAGAGGCGGTGACTTGGATGAAGGGCGCAGTCGAGTCTCTCGTCGAGACGATGCGCGCGGGCAAGCTCGAGTTCAAGCCTGAGCCTTTCGCCGCGTTCGAGAAGGGCGCTTCGCTCGCAGTCGTCCTGAACGGCAGGAAGATAGGCGTTCTCGGGGCGCTCTCGGCGAAACAGCGCCATCCGTACCGCCTCACGACGCAGATGGTCCTCTGCGAGATGGAGCTCAAGCCTCTTCTCAAGCGTTTCGGCGCGGTCGGCAGGGTCTCGCCAGTTCCGCAGTATCCGCTCGTCAGGCGCGACATCGCGCTTGTCGCGAAGGATTTGTCCATCGACAACGGGAAGATCGTCGACGCCATAAAGAAGAGCGGCGCCAAGAATCTCGTGAAGGTGGAATTGTTCGATGTTTTCAAGCCGAAGGACGCGCCGAAGGGCGCGAGGTCCCTCGCATACGCGCTCGAGTTCCGTTCTCCCGACGGAACGCTCACGGACGGAGAAGTCGCCGCCGGGTTCTCCAAGGTGATAGAGGCGCTCAAGGCCATCGACGGCATTGAAGTGAGGGAGGGCTGAATGACGCGGGTCCTGCGCTGCACGCGGATTAAGCGGAGAATTCTTCGACCGACATCTCTATACGGGGCTTCGGCCCCGACTGTTGGACAGTGGGTTCCGGGGACTCCGCGTTACGGCAGAGTGGGATCTTTTATCCTTGCCGCATTCCTCACGGCATCGTGCGCGTTCGGCGCGGATGGCCAGAAGCAGCCGCAGCAGCAGCCGGCCAGCCAGCCGCCCGCGTGGCGAGGGATATTCCCTAAGCCGCCGGACGAGGTCGTAAGAGCCCTCAAGATAACGAGAGGCCAATCTTTCGAGGACGGGTATGTTTTCATAAACGGCAAGTATCTGCCGCCGCCGTACAGGGTGGAGCGGTACGGCAACATCATCAGGATAAACGACATACAGGTGACGCCGCAGATCGTCCCGTGGGCGGAGATCGCGAAGACTCAAAAGGGCTTTGCCGTCCGTCGCATCGGGCCGGAACCGGAAGAGGCGCCGCAGGCGGCGGAAGAGGCAGCCGAGGAAGAGAAGGAGGCCGAGTCCGCGAATGCGGCGGAAGAGCAGCAGCCTCAACCGCAGCCGAAGCCGCATCCCCGCCGCGACAGGCTTTCCCTCGAAGAGCTTTTTGGCGAGAAGCCGATTGAGCCGAAGAACGAAACGGCCCCGAAACCGGCGGCTCGTCCGCAGCAGGAAAAGCCTCGCGCGACGCCGAAGAAGACGCAACGTTCCGTCACGGAAGTCGTCACGTTCGAGGGCAAATTTATCCCCGACGATACGACTGCGGCGCATCTTGCGAAGATGGACGGCATTCGCACGAATATCGATTCGAAGCTTCGCGCAGGCGGCTACATATTCTTCGGATCGCGCTATCCGCTTACTTCCGGCAACGCGTCCACCGCCAAGTACATGGTGGGCAAGCTTCCTGAAATAATGCGCCGCAACACTTCGCACGACGCATTCATCAACGACATGCACCGCGCGGGGCTGTCGTTTCTTTCCCAGAAGATAATGGACGACCTTTTCCGCAACAGGTTCGATTTCCTCAATCTCCTCGAGCGGGCCAAAAAGCAGAGCGGGCGTGACAAATGGCGGGAGATTCTCGATACTCAAAGATAGCGGTTCTCGTTCCGGCGTACAACCCGGACGGGAAGCTTCTTGCTGTTCTCGAATCGCTCAAGGGACGGTTCGGGCGGCTTGTTCTCGTGAACGACGGCTCTACCGAGGGGCTTGACGTGCTCGCCAAGGCAAAGACGCTCGTCGATATTTATCTTGAACATCCCGTAAACCGCGGCAAGGGCGCGGCGCTCAAAACGGGGTTTGCCGCCATCCCCGAGGGGTATGACGTGGTAACGGCGGATGCCGA
>Ga0310696_10007397_pt1 | contig 12896 bp, 5 predicted proteins | sample AusTroGonzalo_MG_4_FD_203885 | JGI IMG/M metagenome (GOLD analysis project Ga0310696, IMG submission 203885) | Bovine rumen microbial communities from tropical cattle in Woodstock, Queensland, Australia - Gonzalo_02 (v2) (version 2) | ecosystem: Host-associated > Mammals > Digestive system >... | reverse complement strand
AACTCGTAATGCCGATTACCTCAAGTGTATCGAATATTGCGACAAGATAATCGATGCTAAGATTGCAGAGTATAAAGAAGACCGCTATGGTAACTTGAAGCCACAGGTTAGCAAAGATATTTATGCCAAGTATGGTTTCCCTCTGCTTGAGGAATGGGCAGAATCTGATCAGACATCAGGCCAGGGAACGAATGCCAAAGCATTTAACAGAATCTTTGGTGGCGATGGAAATTCGTTCGAAAGTATTTTCGAATTGAACTTCGAAGAAGAAAGCCATAGATATGGTAGCTCTGAAGAAAATGGTACAATCGGTAATCTATATGGAGGACGTAACAGTAGCGAGAGTGGTGCACAATTGGCTGCAAGCGACATTATGATGTCACAAAAGCCAGGCACAAACTATGAGTCCAATGGTCTGTTCTCTTCTTACGACTTCCGTAGCCAGACCAGTTTCTTGTGGCATGAGAGCAATCCGTATACTATCCAGAAATATGTTGTGGAATCAGCAAGAGTAAGAGTTGGTCAAAACAATAACTGGAACGTTGATGGATTGAACAATAGTGCTCGTCAGGAAAATTTTGCAAACTGGATTCTTTACCGACTCACCGACGTCATGTTGATGAAGGCAGAGGCAGAAGTCCAGATTGCCGCTTATCTTGATGAAAATGCAGCAGCAACTACAGATGATGGTACTACTACTACTCCTCCTCGTCGAATTGTCCCGACTGGAAATGTTTACTCAACAGCGAAGGAGTATTATGATGATGCATTCAACATCGTTATTGCCATCTATGAGCGTTCTGCTCCACAGGCCATTGCATCAGCTAAACCACAACGTTCTAATTTCAATATCAAGAAAGACTTTGATCTTCTGGTAGAGAACGAGCGTCGTAGAGAGTTGTTGTTCGAAGGTAAGCGTTATTTCGATTTGGTTCGTCGTGCACGCCGAGAAGGCAGTACAACATACGTGTCTGGTTTGCTCAGCAGTAAGTTCACACAGAACTCGTCTGCGATGAGAATCAAGATGGCGATGATTGAATTCTTGTACATGCCGTTCGCTGAAGACGAACTGAAGCGCAATCCTCTCTTGAAGCAGAATCCTGCTTACGATAAGGAAAAGAAAAATGAAAGAAACTATTAATTAACACTATGATAACTAAGTTTAGAAATAATAAATACCTTGCAGTGGCAATAGCGTTTACAGCTGCCTTATTGATTGGCTGTGACGATGACCCAGGCGTGGAGAACTATTACACTGCGAAAGGAGATATGGCCAATACATATCTCACCAGCCGTCCTGAGATGTTCAGTAAGTTTGTCGAGATCATTAATAAGTCAAAGTTGGTTAATCTTGACTTGCTCGGCACTTACGGCTCATACACTGTGTTCGCTCCTACCAATGAAGCAGTTGAGGCATATTTGGCAGGACGACAAATGAGCTCAATCGATGACTTGACAGTTGCCGATTGTGATACGATCGCTTGTACGCACATCATTGAACAGTCGTACTTCACCACTGACTTCTCTGATGCGACGCTCCCGACTCAGAACATGTTGGATCGTTATCTGACAATTACCTGTGACTCTGATGTAACATCGGATCCAGGTAGGGTTCAGATTGTCTATCACATCAATCAGTCGGCAAAGGTTATTCACCATGACGACTCTGTGGAGAACGGTGTGGTTCATACCGTTGATAGAATCATCGATGCTACCACAGAAATGCTCCCAGACTTGATGAAAAAGGACTCTACAGTTTCTTTGTTCTATACAGCGATGAAGCTTTGTCAGGTTGACGAACTTATGCGTAATTATAAGGATGAGAGTTATCATCTGTCGGTTGACTCTATCGACCAGTGGTATCCTCAGAAAACTGCTGTCGAATACGACCTTGTAGGATATGCGGAGTACCGTTATTATGGTTATACTGGTTTCATCGAGCAAAATGATGTCTATGCAGAGCATGGAATAAATAACCTCGAAGACTTGAAAGCTTACGCAAAGCAGATTTACGACGAAGTATATCCGGAAGATGCAAATATTACGGACTATACTGACCGCCGAAATTCGCTCAATAGGTTTGTGTCTTATCACTTCCTACCTGCCCGTGTTATCTACAATATGTTGACACCGGATAATGTGCTCTTGAAGTGTTTTGACCGTCGTCACTGGGACGTAGCTGACTGGTACGAGACAATGCTACCGTATTCTATTATGAAGATATCCTTCCCTTCCGGTTCACAGGCAGGACGTTATGTCAATCGCCGTGGTGTCCAGAATCGTAAGGATAGCCGTGGTGTATTTGAACCTGGTGCTAAGATCAAGTCTCCTTCAGAGGCTGGTCGAGACCTGGTGGCAGTGAATGGCGTTTATCACTACATCCAAGACATTATCACTTACGGTGAGGTAACTCAGTCCGTGGTGCTTAATGAACGTATGCGAATCGATGCAACGTCTTTGTCTCCTGACTTCTTGACGAGTGGTGCTCGTGGTCATTCTGTTCGTGGTCAAGGTGGTGTTCCATCTCAACCAGGTCAGTATGGTAAGTCATATCAATCAGCCGATTTGAATAATCCGAATACTTGTCTCGGCTTCAAGCGTGGCTATGTTACGAACTTTGACTTTACGCAGAAGACTCACATGCATGTTCGCCCCCGTTACTTGAATTTCTGGTCTTATCAAGGTGATGAATTGCTGATCTCCGGTATGTTCGATATCACGTTCAAAATACCTCCAGTACCAGAAGGTGAGTATGAGTTCAGAATCCAGACATGTCTTGGATTTGATAACCGTGGTATCTTACAGGTTTATTTCGATAACAAACCATGCGGAATACCTCTTGATATGAGAAAGCAAGGAACTGATCCGTCAATCGGAAATAAGCCTGACTCTGAACTCGGTGATCAAGAAGCAATAGCAGCTTATGATAAGTCTCTACACAATCGTGGATGGATGAAGGGACCTGCTTCCTATGGAAGTATTGGTGAGGATGGTAATGGTTCTCCATTCTGGATGCGTGATGGCATGACAGAGATGCGACGTATATGGACCACCTTCCATTCCGACGGAAAGACGGATCATTATGTGAGAGTTCAGCAGAAACTTGATATGGGCGACATGGGAACATTCGCATTCGACTATATTGAGCTGTGCCCTCGTAGTGTTTATAACAATGAATACTATCCAGAAGATAAGTACTAAAAACAAATTATTATGAATAAGAATATAAATAAATCAATCCGCACAGGCATCTTGGTGTTTGCTGGCTTGCTGGTGAGCTATGCCTGTTCAGATACATGGGATGAGCACTACGATGCAAATCTGGCAACAGGAAATGTAGTAGATGCCACCATCTATCAGCAGCTCAAGTCTGAAGGGTTAACGGATTTCGTAGAAATCCTTGACGCAACAGGTTATGATGCACTTCTCAATGAGAGTCAATTAGTAACAGTATTCGCACCGGTAAATGGCTCGTTCAATAAAGACAGCCTTTTACGGGAGATTAATAATGGTCACAAGGATCTGGTGATTACCCGATTCGTTAAGAACCATATTGCTCGTTACAACTTCTCATCTAACACAAACAAGCAGGATGTCATGCTTCTCAACCAAAAGAAGACAACATTAACCAATGGTGTTGTTGGAGTAGACTCAGTACACGCAAATTCCGTGAATACTGTTTGTACCAATGGTATTCTTCATGTCCTAAAGTCTGAACTACCATTCCATCCAAACATTTATGAGTTGTTGGAAACAGACCCGGATATTGATTCTATGTACACCATTATCCGCTACTATGATGACGACTCTTTGGACGTGAACCGAAGTGTATATCGTGGTGTCGACGGTGATGGTAACCGAATCTATGTTGACTCTGTTATGATTAAGGCAAACCGTTTGTTACAGCGTCTCGATTCTTACATTTATCGTGAAGACTCCAATTACCTGGTGATTGCTCCTCGTAAGGAAGCTTACAATGAGCGTTACAACCTGGTGAAGGACTACTTCAACTTTAATGTACATGAGGACGACCGTGATTCTTTGCAGCAGTATTATTCAAACTACTTCACTTTGAATTCGTTGTTCTACAACCGTAATGCTAACATCTACTCTAATGACTCATTGGTAACAACGACTTATAGCCGTTGGGATCCGGAACACAATGTGTTCTACAAACCATTTGATGAGGGTGGACTTCTTGCTCCGGATAAGTATTATGAGAAGGTGACTTGCAGTAATGGTATTGTGTACAAGACCGATTCTTTCCCAACTTCTATTTATGATGCGTTCTTCCACGAAATCAAATTGGAAGCAGAGAGCACAGGTAACATTAATATGGAAGAAGATGAAAAGGGTAACTTGAACTTCACGAAGAACTGTGATTATACTGTTAGAACTGACAATGTTCATCCTGGTATCTCTGAACGTGCTTATCTGGATGTAATGCCTAAAACCGCTTCAGCTCAGCCATATATCGCATTCAATATTCCAAACACATTGTCTGGTGAGTACGATATTTATTTGGTGACTGTTCCTTTGAAATATGGACGTAACCTCACTTCTGAGGCAGACTCAACCAAGGCTTATCAGTTCCGTGTCAATATGTTCTATCGTACGAACAAGGAGACCGACTCTGGCTCACAATGGCCAAAGACTCGTAATGAGGTGTTGAAGAATCCGGCTGACCCTGCAGGAAAGGAAACTAACTTCCAGAGCAATCCTGAAAAGGTCGATTCCATTTTCTTGGGTACCTTGAAGTTTACCGAGAGTTATTATCGTACCAACAAAGCTGGTGTGATGATTCAGATTCAGTCTTATGTGTCTACTAAGGAAACAGCGACCTTCTCTCGTCGTATGTTGTTTGACCGTCTGATTCTCCGTCCACACGGAATGCCGGTGAAAACTGACGAAGACGATCTTCCAGTCGTAGCTCCATTTAATGAAGAATAGTAACTCCTAAACAATGAATTATATGAAGACATATTTTGAAAATAATATGCTGCGTTTCTGCAAGGCAGGAATTGCAACTATGATATTCTGCATAGGAGTTCTCCCTATGTCTGCACAAGATGATGATGCAGAATACACGGAAGAGATAGAAGCTCCTGTAAAGAAGAAAGTACAGAAGCCAATCAAGAAATATCCAATGAAGGAAATTTCCGGTAAGGTAACTGATGCGACAACAGGTGAACCTCTTGCCGGTGTGAAAGTGAAATCATTCAACAACAGCTTCTATGCTGCGATGACTGAAGAAGATGGAACATATACCATCAGCGTTCCTACTTTCGTTACTTCACTGTCTGCCGAACTCGAAGGTTACAATTTTACACAGGTAGCCATCAATGATCGTGCTGAAGATGTTGACGTCAAATTGTTCTCAGAGCTATATCTTGAGGATTACGTGACGAAGACATCTGCGGCAAGAAGTGTTACGAGCAAAGACTTTGGTACAACAACAGCGTTGACCTTAGACCAAGAGGTACAGAACCGTTTTGGCGGTGACGTACGCTCTATCTCACGTACTGGTATCCCAGGGATGGGTGTTAGTATGTTCATCGATGGTTTCCACTCTATCAATGCTGCTTCTCAGCCGCTCATTGTTATCGATGGTGTTATCCACGATATGATGTATAATTCAACAATGTTGCACAATGGCTACTGGAATAACCCATTGGCCAATATCAACATGGATGATGTCGCAGAAATTAAGGTATTGAAGAATGCAACAGCACTCTATGGCGCTCAAGGTGCAAATGGTGTGATTCTTATCACAACGAAGCGTAACACCAGCATGAAGACCGTCATCGATGTAAATATCAGTGGTGGCGTGGAACTGATTCCATCTTCTGTTGACGTGATGGATGCTAATCAGTATCGTGCATACGCATCAGGTCTTTTGAAGACCGCAGGTAGTAAGCTTGAGAACTTCAAGTTCTTACAGACCGACCCTACCTATTATTATTATAATATGTATCACAACAACACGGATTGGAAAGACATCGTATTCGAAGAGGCATTTTCACAGAACTATGGCATCCACATCCAAGGTGGTGACGAAGTAGCAAACTACAACCTCTCCGTTGGTTATATTGAGTCTCAGTCTACACTGAAGAAGAATGATGTCAATCGTTTCAATATCCGATTCAACTCTGATATCGTTTTGACTGATAAATTAACCACTCGTTTCGACGTGGCATACGCTAACCTGAAGCGTAACCTGAGAGATGATGGTTTCACTCCTGAGTTCCAGGCAAATGCTATTTCTTCTCCAAACGTGCTTGCACTGCTGAAGTCTCCATTTGTGGCTCCTTACGATTTCTCAACCGATGGTAAGATGTCAACATTCGTATCTGATGCTGATGACTACCTCGCAGAGGCATTGGGTAGCAAGGCTTCTTTGGCTAACCCTCTCGGTATCTTGAAGTATGCTGATGCATTGAACAAGAACCGTGTGGACAATACGGATGTAAATATTGTGGTTACACCAGTATGGCATGTCAATCGTAACTTCACCATTCAGGAGCAGTTTGCTTACTCTCAGCTCAGCTGTAGTGAGATCTATTATACTCCAGTTCAGGGTATGCCGAACTACTATGTAAAGAACATCGGTACGGTACAGAACTCTACAGGTACAAGCTTCTACAAGCATAAGGCTTTGTCGAGTGATACTCGCGTTGATCTTGCACTTCCTTTGGGTAAGCATCGTTTCGATATCTTCGCTGGTGTTCGCTATCTCAACGATAACTTCAAAGACTCTTACACTCATGCATACGACTCTGGTAACGATAAGACTCCAGACCAGGCTACTCGTAACCGTCACGCAGAAGGTGTAGACGAGACATGGAAGTCAATCAACTGGTATGCAAACGTTGATTACAACTATCGCGAGAAGTACTACCTTCAGGGTTCATTCGCATTCCAGTCTTCTTCACGCTTCGGTAAGCAGGCTGATGCCGGTATCAAGTTGTTCGGTGTGACATGGGGATTCTTCCCATCCATCCAAGGTGCTTGGGTTATCAGCAACGAGAATTGGTTCCGTCCAAACCGTGCTGTCAACATGTTGAAGGTGAATGCAGGATTCGAATCATTGGGTAATGACTCATACGATAACAACGCAGCATTTACTTACATGAGTGCTCGTGCCTTCCTCAAAGAGAAAGCAGTAGGTATCGGTCTTGAGAATATCGGTAACTCTAAACTTCGTTGGGAAAGTACCAACCGTTTCAATGCTGGCATAGAAGGAAACTTCTTCAACAACCGTTTGAACGTGAAACTAAATTACTTCTATGCTAAGACAAGCAACCTTGCAACACTCGGTGCAATTGCTTATCCTACAGGAATCAAGCAGTACTGGACCAATGATGGTGCCATGACGAACGAAGGTTATGACGTTGCAGCTCTTGCAAAAGTTGTCAACACGAATAAATTCAAGTTCGAACTTGGTGCAAGCGTCGGTCACTACAAGAACGAAATCACTCAGCTTCCAAATGGTGTACCGTCTATTGAAACTGACATCTACAACGGAACAATCCAGACTGCGGTTGGACAACCTCTTGCTATGTTCTACGGCTACAAGACCGATGGTGTCTATGCAACGACCGCAGAAGCTGAGGCTGCTAATCTTGGCATTCTTGACAAGGCAGGCAACAAGATTAACTTCAAGGCTGGTGATATGAGGTTCGTTGATATGAACAACGACCAACTCATTACAGATGCCGACCGTGTGGTCATTGGCGATCCTAATCCGGATATCTACGGAAACATTCATGGATACTTCCACTTCGGTAAGTCATTCAGCGTGGCAATTAATTTCAACTATAGTCTTGGAAACGACATCTACAACTATCAGCGCTCAGTGCTTGAAGGTGGTAGCGAATTCGTTAATCAGACGACAGCTGTATGCCGCCGCTGGATTGCTGAAGGTCAGCAGACTGACATCCCTCAGGCTACATACGGTGACCCAATGGGCAACAGCCGTTTCTCTGACCGTTGGATTGAAGATGGTTCTTACCTCAAGTTGAAGAACATCACTTTGAGCTACAAACTTCCTCTCTCTCCTGAAAACAAGTTCTTGCAGGGTATCACGATTTGGGCAGCAGCCAACAACTTGCTGACATTCACCAAGTATTTAGGTGCTGATCCTGAAGTGTCTTGCTCTAACAGTTCATTGTTACAGGGTATCGATGCAGGATTTACTCCTTCAGGTCGTAGTTTCACACTCGGAGTTAAGTTTAACTTGTAATCAAACTCATCTGTTTCTCCCTTCAGGGAGGAACAGAGAAAACAAAACAGTAAATATATGAAAACAAAATCAATCATATTTTCAGGCTTGCTCCTTCTTACAGTCGGAGCTGCTACTACTTCGTGCGAAGATATGCTTTCTGTAGAAGATGAGTTGCATACAACGAATCTTGCTCCACAGGATACGGTATACCAGATCATGGGTATCGTCAATCGCATGCAGAGTCTGGTCGATCGTACTGTCGTACTCGGAGAACTCCGTGCCGACCTCGTCGATCTCGATCCTACAGTGGCGAAAACCTCTTTGCAGGACGTGATGAACAACAACATTCCAATAGACAACGAGTACAATCAGGTTGCCGACTACTATGCAGTTGTCAACGCATGTAACGTCTATTTGGCTTATGTAGACTCTAACTACGTGTCACACAACCGTAAGCATTACGAGAAAGAGATTCAGGCAGTTCGTGTATTCCGTGCATGGACCTATCTGGAATTGGCAAAGATGTATGGTAAGGTTCCATTCGTCCTCGACCCTGTGCTCACATCAGGTGATGCCGACGACATTCTTGCGAATACGTCAAACCGTGCTGACATGAATACTATTTGTACGTACTTCATCACTGAATTGTTGCCTTACGCATCAAAGGTAATCGACATGCCGGACTTTGGTACAATGAATGATATGGCAAGTTCTAAGTTCTTCATTCCTGCTCGTCTGATGTTGGCAGAGTTGTATTTGTGGAGAGGTTGCTTCACACAGTCTCAGAGCGATTTCGTGGAGGCTTGTCGTTACTACCACGACTACTTCGCATTCACCAACCATGAAGTTACAACTGGAACTGTTGCAGTTACTTGGGGCGATCGTCGTATGCGTAACACAAGTGGTTCTTATTCTATCACCGATGATAAGATTGCCATCATTCCTCTCGACACCTGTGCTTACGATGGAACATGGAGTGAACTGTATGGTTTCTTCAACTCACAGTTCGAGAACAACTACTATGTTCCTGTAGTTCCTTCAAAGTACATCCGTGAATTATCACAAGAGCAAATCTGGTGTGGATACTTCGAAGAGATGGGTAATCGCGATACAATCTATAGTACAGAAAAGGTAGAGTGGGAAGATTCTCTCGAAATGGGTGACCTCCGTCTGCAGGCTGTTTACGATCGCTCACAGGTGAGCGACCGCTACACTGACCGCTTTGCAAAAGACCGTCAGCACATTATGAAGTATGCTACTTCAACATCTAATGAAGGTCCGGACAGAAAGTTGCAATCATACACATTGTACCGCAAGAACATTGTATGGCTCCACTTCGCTGAGGCACTCAACCGTGCCGGATTCCCACAGACTGCATTCGCTGTCCTCAAGTATGGCCTCTCATCAAGCACAATCAGTAACTTCGTTTCACGTGTTGAACGCAACAAGTTATATAATGTAGGTACTTACTTCTTGGGCGATCTTGGTTCTTGGTCAAGCTCAGTCTTTGTCGACAAGCATTCCCCTATGGCTGCACAGCCTAATGTAGATGTGACCATGCAGGGTATCCACTCTCGTGGTTGTGGTGATTCATACTACAATAAGTACTATGTACTGCCACGCGACGCCGCAATTTGGGCTGAGACCGATTCTTTGACAAAGCAGTATAGCCTGTTGTCAGATAGCCTTGAAGCAGCAAAGGATGTGCACGACATTCATATCATACCAGATGACAGTCTTGATTGGTACGATGACAATTATTCTGGATTGATTGATTACGAAATTCGTCAGGCAGGAACGGGCTCTGTTGTGTACTTTGTATATGTATATGAGTCAGAAGATGATTCAATCGCATTCAACAATCTTAATCGTGAAAGAAGTCTCACGAACTCTCGTCTGCGTAATGCCGAGGATGCTGCATATACCGCAAGTGTTCCTCTCTATCAGGCTGCACTCGAGCAGATGATTCTCGACGAGGAAGCGCTCGAAGGTTCGTTCGAAGGTCATCGCTTCTTCGACCTGATGCGCTATGCAATGTATCACAACGATCCTAACTTCATTGCTACTCAAGTAGCTCGTCGTAAGGGTGCAGCAGACTACGACACTCGTGCCGATGCACTCAAGGGTGGTAAGTGGTATTTGCCACTGCCATAACCCTCTCTCTATCGAGATTCTTTTAAAGGGGTGTCCGACAAACCGTCGGGCACCTCTTTTTTTGTTAGCGTGCACTTGCAAATTAAAAAAAGTGGATATAAATAGCAGAAATGCCCTTTGGGTAGCAAAAAGACAGGCAAATGCGCAATTTCTTTGTCTTTTATTTTGTGGGGTGAGCAAAAATGTGTAATTTTGCAGGCAAATTCAAAGGAAAAGTATGAAATCTATTAGCATCATCGGCATTATCTTGTCACTACGACTTAGTAAGCTCGGAGTGAGAGAGGCCTGTTATAATATATAATGTATAATGTATAATAGATAGTAGATATAAGCCTTTCTTGCTCCGAGCGAGAGGGGCTTTTTGTAATAGACCCACCCCCTTGCCCCTCCCTCTATGGAGGGGAGTAGGATGAAGGTGGAATGATAATAGAAAATAGTAAATCGTTAAATGGTAAATATAAAGATGGATCGTTTATTTATTTTTGACACAACATTGCGTGATGGTGAGCAGGTGCCTGGTTGCCAGCTCAACACGGTAGAGAAGATTCAGGTTGCCAAGCAACTGGAGATGTTAGGTGTCGATGTCATTGAGGCAGGATTCCCGATATCCAGTCCTGGTGATTACAACTCTGTCATCGAAATCTCGAAGGCTGTGACATGGCCTACTATCTGTGCACTGACTCGTGCCGTCGAGAAAGATATTGATGTGGCCGTTGAGGCCTTACAGTATGCAAAGCGTAAGCGTATTCATACTGGTATCGGTACGAGTGATTCGCACATCAAGTATAAGTTTAACAGCAACCGTGAGGAAATCATCGAGCGTGCTGTCGCTGCGGTGAAGTATGCACGTCGCTTTGTTGACGATGTGGAGTTCTATGCCGAGGATGCAGGCCGTACCGACAACGAATATCTGGCTCGTGTGATCGATGCAGTATGTAAGGCTGGTGCTACGGTTTGTAACATTCCTGACACAACGGGTTTCCGTGTGCCGAACGAATATCATGAGAAAATCAAGTATCTCTATGAACATGTCGATGCCTTTGCAGCTGGAACTTCTGTTCTTTCAACCCACTGCCATAACGATCTTGGTATGGCTACAGCCAACACCGTAGCAGGTGTGCTGGCAGGAGCCCGTCAGGCAGAGGTAACCATTAATGGTATTGGTGAACGTGCAGGTAATACGTCGCTCGAGGAGATTGCCATGATTTTCAAGACTCATCCAGATCTTGGCATCGAAACCAATATCAACACGACGAAGATTTATCCTACCAGCCGCATGGTGTCGAGCCTCATGAATATGCCGGTTCAACCCAACAAGGCAATCGTGGGACGTAATGCTTTTGCTCATTCCAGCGGCATCCATCAGGATGGCGTGTTGAAGAATGCATCGACCTACGAAATCATGGATCCAAAGGATGTAGGTATCGACGAGGCTTCAATCGTGCTGACAGCTCGTTCAGGACGTGCCGCACTCAAGCATCGTCTGCATATCAATGGTGTGGATGTCGATGAAGATAAGCTCGACAAGGTATATCAGGCATTCCTCGAACTGGCAGATAAGAAGAAAGAGGTGACCGACGACGATATCCTCGTTCTCGCAGGTGCTGATCGTACAGAGGCACACAACATCAAGCTCGACTACTTGCAAGTGACGACTGGTAAAGGTGTACGCAGTGTAGCATCCATCGGATTGCAGATTGCTAATGAACATTTCGAGGCTGCTGCAACTGGTAACGGTCCTGTCGATGCCGCCATCAAGGGTTTGAAGCGTATCATCAAGCGTGATATGACCCTCAAGGAATTCACCATCCAGGCTATTTCGAAAGGCTCTGACGACCTCGGTAAGGTTCACATGCAGGTGGAATACAACAACCACATCTATTATGGATTTGGTGCCAACACCGACATCGTCACCGCTTCCGTCGAAGCATATATTGACTGTATCAACAAATTTAAATAGACCCTCCCCCTAATCCCCTCCCTGCGAGGGAGGGGAGTGGTTTCTAATCAGCGATAAGCGATATGGGTTTCAAAACAGCGGCACCAGATAGGTATGGATTATTGAGGGAGTTCGCTCGTGAGAACAGGAAAAATGCTACGCTTGCCGAACACGTACTTTGGGACGAACTCAGATAGAATGAATTAGGAGTTCGTTTCTTGAGACAACATATCATTGGTGATTATATCGCGGATTTCGTGGCGTTGGAAGTAGGGCTGATTATTGAAGTTGATGGTGCATATCATTCAGAGCGTCAACAGGAAGAAGATGACGAACGAAGAACCAGAGAATTAAAAACTATGGGTTTTGAAGTAATACGTTTCTCTAACGAAGAAGTTTTATATGATATAGAAAAAATAATAGAAGATATAATTCAAAAATACAAGAGTATGAATAATCAACAGCAAACAACAACGAATGGAGTATCTACTCCCCTCCCTCAAAGGGAGGGGCAAGGGGGTGGGTCTGCCTGTTTATTCGACAAAATATGGGATGCCCATGTAGTGCAGCAGGTGGAAG
>Ga0310696_10007395_pt1 | contig 12898 bp, 7 predicted proteins | sample AusTroGonzalo_MG_4_FD_203885 | JGI IMG/M metagenome (GOLD analysis project Ga0310696, IMG submission 203885) | Bovine rumen microbial communities from tropical cattle in Woodstock, Queensland, Australia - Gonzalo_02 (v2) (version 2) | ecosystem: Host-associated > Mammals > Digestive system >... | reverse complement strand
GATGGTGAAAGTGGTAACATTGCGGAAATCCTCACGCTTAGCTATTTCTTCAGCAGGAATCGCATCACTAATCTTATTTGCATAACGTTCTACTTCTTTGGGATAACTATATGGCAAACCGTATTCTGCCAGGATAGCATGCATTTCTGTTTCGTTCTCACCTTCCTTGCCGAAGATTTCTTTCACAACACCTATAGGGTTCCGGGTATTTTCGGGCCAATCTACGATTTGGACTGATGCCTTATCGCCGTTCTTACCACCCTTCAACTGACTATCTGGAATAAACACATCGTAAGGTAATGAGCCGTCAGGATGAACGAGAAATGCCACCCCGTGATTGATTTGCAGCACACCTACGATAGGTTTATTGCTTCGTTCCAACACTTCGATAATCTCACCATTCAAACGGTCTGACTTCTTTCGGGTGGCAAAAATGGTCACTTTTACCTTATCCCCATTCAGCGCATGAAGGGTGTCATCATCATGGATGAATACTGACAGTCCATCAGTTGTCTCAACCAGATTGCGACGACGTCCCAGACATCGGAACACACCTTCTGCAACTTGTTTCGTCTGACCGTTGTAAGCAATCTCACCATCATAATTGCGGAATATCTGGTCATCATCCAATAACTCATTGAGCACATCCACACAAAGTATCTTTAACGGATGGCTCGTCAGGCGCAGCGAACTAAATAGCTGCTTCAATGTGAACGTCTCGCGAGGACGACTCGAAAGAAAGTCTATCACTTTCTCTTTTAGCTGTTTCTTGTTGAGTTTCGAACGTGTCATATGATAAAGATTGAAAAAATGAAAAAATGAACTTTACTTTACTTGTAACTCTATGACATCTAAGTGATTGTTGATATAGTGTGCAAACTCACTCGATACCTCTATTGAACGGTCTGCGTGGAGTTCGATGGCTCGTTCTCCTGGTTCGTTGATGATGAAGTCGAGTTTGGTTTTGCCCTTGTATCTGTCTGCCAAATCTGCCAACTCACTTACCAATTCCACCGTTAGATTCTCCAATGCAATCGTGAGTGTAATACGTTCCAGCAACTGATTCTTTACTTCTGACAACAAATCAACCGAAGTAATTGAAAGGTCGAGATAACTCGATGTCTTCCAGGGTTGAACCACCTTTGCCCTCACAAAGATTGCCTCGTTTTCATTGAAAAGATGCCGTATGTTGGTCCATTTTGATCCGAAGAGCCTAAACTGATACGAACTCTTGAAGCTCTCTAATTTCACATATCCGTATGGCTTTCCGTCTTTGGCCGATGTGCCCGTTTTGATTTCCGTCACAATCCCTGCAAACGTAATCTCAGCCTTGGATTGCAAGTTTTTCAAGTCGCTTAATTCGTCAAGGTCTGTATTGCAGACATGTTCGATAATGAATGCATACTCAGCGAGCGGATGAGAAGACAGGTAGATACCCACCAAATCGCGCTCTTTGTTCAAGCGCTCAATATCGCTCATCAGAAGGACTTCGCTTGGCAGCGAAGGACGTACGGTTTCCACCTCCATAGCACCAAACAGGCCGAACTGTGCTTCCGATTTGTCTGCCTGATACTTATTCCCGTAGCGCATCAATGTGTCAAGGAATAATTCGTTATTTGCAGAGTATGAGAAGAACAGTTCACGAGGTACATTGAACGAGTCGAACGCTCCTGCCCAAATGAGGTTTTCCATCGATTTCCGATTGAGCGAACTGTAGCTGATACGTTCGAATACATCGAAAAAGTCCTTGAACGGTCCGTTTTGCGTTCTTTCGTCAATGATGGATTGAGCAGCACTCTCACCTACACCCTTAATCGCGGCAAGTCCAAAACGAATCTCACCTTTTTGATTCACACCGAAGTTAACAAACGATTCATTGACATCTGGTCCCAGAGTGTCAATCCCCATCGATTTACACTCGTCCATCAGTTTTGTGATTTCCTTGATGTCATCACGACGGCGTGTCAACAGAGCTGCCATAAACTCAGCAGGATAGTGCGCCTTCAGATAGGCTGTCTGGTATGCTACCCATGAGTAGCAGGCTGCATGCGACTTGTTGAACGCATACGAGGCAAATTTCTCCCATTCGCCCCAAATCTTCTCCAGTGTTGCCTCATCGTGACCGTTTTTCTTGCCTCCTTCGATAAATTGGGGCTTCATTGCGTCAACGATCTTCTTCTTCTTCTTTCCCATCGCTTTACGCAACGCATCACTCTCGCCACGTGTGAAGTTCGCCAATTGGCGCGAGAGCAACATCACCTGCTCCTGATAGACCGTAATACCATACGTATCTTTCAGGTATTTCTCCATACAAGGAATATCGTATTCGATTTTCTCCTTTCCGTGCTTGCGGGCGATGAAGTTTGGAATCTTCTCCATAGGCCCAGGACGATAGAGGGCATTCATCGCGATAAGGTCCTCGAAAACTGTTGGTTTCAATTCACGCAAGTACTTCTGCATACCTGCCGATTCAAACTGGAATGTACCTACGGTTTGACCTTTCTGATAAAGCTGGAATGTCAACTCGTCATCGATAGGTATATTGTCCAAATCAATATCTATACCTTTTGTCAGTTTCACGTTTTGTACGGCTTCCTTCTGCTCCGATAACGTTTTCAAGCCCAGGAAGTCCATCTTGATCAATCCTGTTGACTCAATAACGTGTCCGTCGTATTGCGTCACAGCCGTCTTGATGTCTGGGAAATCGGGGTCATCAGCCGTACTGATGGGCACATGATCGGAAATCGGGTCGCGGCAAATAATAAAACCACAAGCGTGAATACCTATATTGCGTACCGTTCCTTCGAGCGTCTTTGCATATTTGATGGTGTTCACTTCGCGCGGATCTGTCGAAAATTCTGCTTGCTGCAACTCTGGCGTGTATTTGATAGCATTCGGCAGATTCATCTTTGCTCCATCAGGCAAACGGTCGGGAATGGCCTTACAGAGTTCGTTCGTGCGGTCAAGCGGGAGTTTTTCCACTCTCGCCACATCCTTGATGGAGTTCTTGGTTGCCATCGTTCCGTAAGTGATGATATGGGCACAGTTCTCGTGTCCGTATTTATCCATTACCCATTGCAGCACCTTTCCGCGTCCGTCATCATCGAAGTCGGTATCGATATCTGGCAGGGAAATACGGTCGGGATTCAGAAAACGTTCGAACAGCAAATCATATTTCAAAGGGTCTATTCTTGTAATACCTAGACAATAAGCTACCACAGAGCCTGCCGCTGATCCACGTCCGGGACCTACCCAGACACCCAGTTTCTCACGAGCCGAATTGATAAAGTCCTGCACAATCAAGAAGTAGCCTGGGAATCCCATAGTCTTCATAATATGCAGTTCGAAACGAATACGGTCGTCAACTTCCTGACTGAGCGGCTTGCCATAAATACGCTCTGCTCCTTCGTATGCTAACTTGGCCAGATAATCGGCCTCAAACTTAATGCGATACAACTTCTCGTAGCCTCCCAACTTATGGATTTTAGCCTGCCCTTCCTTTTCGGGAAGCTGATTTTCCCCGTTTTCATCGGTAGTGAACTCCTTATATAGGTCTTCTTCCGAGAACTTCTGACGCCATTGTTCTTCCGTTCCGAATTCCTCAGGAATCGGATAAAATGGCATGATGGGGTCGGAATCGAGATTATAGGTCGAACATTTATCTAAGATTTCAATCGTATTGCTCAACGCCTCAGGAACATCCACAAAGATTGCGTTCATCTCCTCTTTCGTCTTGAACCATTCCTGTTTTGAGTAGATCAGGCGATTAGGGTCATCCAGATCCTTACCTGTGGATAGGCAAAGTAGGTGGTCGTGCGCTTCTGCATCTTCTTCGTTTACAAAATGTACATCATTCGAGCAGATGAGTTTCACCCCATATTCATGTGCCAGTTCCATCAGAACCTTGTTGGCACGCTGCTGCAGGACGAATGTTTCACGATTGGCATGTTGGTTGGGATTTTTCACTTCGTGACGTTGGAGTTCTATGTAATAATCATCTCCAAAGACACTTTTATACCATTCTATCGTTTCGCGGGCAGCCTGAATATTGTCTGCCAAGATGTTGGCGGGTACTTCTCCTGCGATACATGCCGAACAACAGATGATGCCCTCATGATACGTCTTCAGGTCATCGTGGTCTGTTCGGGGTTTGTTATAAAAACCATGTACCCATGCACGACTGACAATCTTAATCAGGTTATGATATCCTTGCTCATTTTTGGCAAGTAGAATCAAGTGGTAGCGACGACGGTCTTTGTCTTTGTCGCGCCCTTCCTTTTTGTTCGCAGCCACATAGACCTCGCATCCAAAGATAGGCTTGAAAGGCTCCAATCCTTGCTCTTTGCGCTTTGAGTTTACTTCATTACAGAGGTCAAAGTATTCCTTCACACCAAACATGTTTCCATGATCGGTAATAGCAAAACCACGCATGTTGTTTGCGATAGCTTTGTCAATCAACTTCTGAATCTTTGACGCTCCGTCAAGAATCGAGTATTCGGTATGTACGTGTAAGTGTACGAAATCTTCCATGCGGTCTCTTCTCCTTTATTTCCCGATGCTGACCAGCCTGCTTCCGTCATCTTGTTCTTCAATCACGACCTTTACTGCCTCTTCAGGTAGGAAGTCGCCTATCAACTCCGGCCACTCCATGAAGCAGATATTGTCGCTATTGATATAATCTTCAAATCCTATGTCGAGCACCTCAACAGGTTTCTTGATGCGATAGAAATCGAAATGGTAGATGGGTTGTCCGTTGCTGTCCTGATACTCGTTCACAATCGCAAACGTGGGTGAGGTAATCACATCAGTAACACCCATTTGCTCACATACAGCCTTGATAAAGGTGGTTTTGCCTGCTCCCATCTTCCCATAGAAAGCAAATATTCTATGATCACCCATCGCTTCAATGAATTGTTGGGTAGCCTCGTGTATATGTTCTAATGACGAAATCGCTATTTGCATCTTTATCTTCTTTTCTTTCCTTCCATCGTGATGAGTGGTATCAGCATCTCTTCCATACTGATGCCTCCGTGCTGGAAGGTGTTTCGGTAATAGTTTACGTAATAGTTGTAATTATTCGGATACGCAAAAAAGTCATCGTTAGTGGCAAAGATGTAGGTGGTACTCAAGTTGGGTGAAGGCAACATCGCTTTCTCTGGGTCTTTGAGTTCATACACCTCCTTTTTATTATAGTTGAGATTTTTTCCCAGCTTATAACGCAGATTGGTGTTGGTGTTCTTGTCACCGATAACCTTTGACGGATTACTTACCTTGATAGCCCCGTGATCGGTCGTAATGATGACCTTCACATCGGTCTGTGAGAGCAACGTAAACAGTTCTCGAAGAGGTGAATGACGGAACCACGATGCTGTGATGCTACGATAGGCGGTTTCATCTGATGCCAGCTCTCTCACCATCTTCGACTCTGTGCGGGCATGCGACAACATATCGATAAAATTAATCACAATCACATTGAGATCGTGCGTCAGCAGCGTACGGAATTGCTGCACCAGCCGCTCACTCTCTGCGGAGTTGTTAATCTTCGTGTAAGAGAACGTGTCGTGCCGACGATAGCGCTGAATCTGCGTCTCAATCAGTGGGGCTTCGTTCAGATTCTTCCCTTCCTCCTCATCTTCATCTACCCACAAGTCAGGAAACATGTCCGCAATCTGAATAGGCATCAGTCCGGCAAAAATGGCGTTTCGGGCATACTGGGTAGCAGTAGGGAGAATGCTGATATACAGATCATCGTCGAACGTGAACTCATTTGCCAGCTCTTGACTGAGCACACGCCATTGATCGTATCTGAAGTTGTCGAACACAATCAGGAACACCTTCTCATGATTGTTGAGTAGCGGGAACACTTTGCGCTTGAAGATATCAGGACTCATCAGCGGACGTTTCTCGGGATTGGTAATCCAGTTTAAATAGTGCTGCTTGATGAATTTGGCAAATCCTTGGTTGGCTTCTGCTTTCTGCATCTTAAGCATCTCGGTCATATCGCTGTTGGTAGTGCTGAGTTCCAGTTCCCAATACACCAATTTGCGATACACATCCTTCCATTCCTCCAGACTGTACGAGTCGTTGATTTGCATCCCTATCTTTCCGAAATTCTGCCGATAGCTGGTATCGGTCACCTCCGTTTCTAAGTCGCGCTTATGCAGATGTTTCTTGATGGTGAGGTATATCTGATTGGGATTGACAGGCTTGATGAGGTAATCGGCGATTTTCGACCCGATAGCCTGATTCATGATGTTCTCCTCTTCGCTTTTTGTCACCATCACAATCGGAATCGTGCTGTTGATTTCCTTAATCAGCGTCAAGGTTTCCAGACCACTCAGGCCCGGCATGTTCTCGTCAAGGAAAATCAGGTCGAATGTACGGTCGGAACACATATCGACAGCGTCACGTCCGTTTGTAGCTGTGACTACTTCATATCCTTTTTTCTCCAGGAAGATGATATATGCTTTCAGCAATTCAATCTCATCGTCCACCCATAGTAATGTTCCGTTGCTCATCAGAAAATAAAGTTATCGTAATCGTCTTCAATATCGTCTTTTGCTTCTCGCTCCATTTCGTACAGGTCGTCAGGATCTTGAATCTCCACATCAGGCCCGTCGAGCATACCTTCGTCAAACTGTAACATACCGATACGGTCGAATACTTCGTCATAGAACTCAAAGTAGTCGGCATAGCTCATACCTCTTTTGAGTTTCTTCATGTTGTCCTCCGAAATGATAAACATCTTCAGCCCCTCCATCTTGTGCGCCATATCCGGATTGTTGGTCAGACGGTGTAGATAAATGTAAGCCTCGTCATAGTTCAGGAAGGTCTTCACCATCAGCAGACTGATACCTTCGGTCTTCTCCATCTCGATGTCAAAATTACGGAAGGTGAAGTTCGAGAAGTTATATTGCGCCATTTCAAACAGCAACTGATTCTCGTTGATGCTATCACGCTCATAGGCCACCACGAATACCCAGTTCGTGTTTTTCTCATCTGAGAAGAGCGTATCGCCGGCGATAGAATCACCATCCAGATAGCTTCTTCGTTCCCATATCGATCCGTTGTTCATTCGGCCGCTTGCCAGCAGACGTCCGTTCTGTAAGCCTTTCACATACAATCCTGCCAACTCGCTGACAGTACTTTGGGGATATTGGGTAACGATCTCCTTCATCTCTGTAAGGAACTTGCTGTCGTCACCTTGACTGAGGCGGCTCATCGCGCTGAGGAACATGAATCGTGCTCTGTTTGCACCATCTGGGTACTCTTTGGCAATATAGTCTGCATTGTCGATCACCTTGCTGTATTCTTCAGCCACATACGCATCGTAGGTCTCTTGGTAGATAGAATCCTCGATATGCTTGCCGTATCGTCCCTTGAACTCAAAATTGGGGTCAGCAATCAGTTTGGCGTGTTCGTTATCAGGATATTCCGCCATCAGTTTTTCACGATAAGTGGCAGCCTCGTCATAATGGCCGAATCGTGAATACAACTGATACATGTTGTAATAGGTCTCGTCGAGATGTTCAAAGTCCGGGAAGTCGGTACAGATACGCTGGAAGGTACGTTCAGCCAATGGGAGGTTCTCCATCAGGTCTTTATAGACAATACCCGAGTTATACAGTCCGTCCACCAGTTTGGCATTCGACGCCTTCATCTGTTCTTCCGTGAACGGGATGTCTTTCAGATAGTATTCCGGACGATGAGGGTCGTTTTCATACTCCTGCTGCTTCTCCAGCTCTTTCTGTTCTGCCTCCGACAGTTCTGGTTGTTGGACACCCTCCACAGCGGTCGAATCTCCAAGTGATGCCACATCTATTGAATCCCTTTCGCCTTCTGGAGCTATAGCTAATGTGTCTAACTCCTCCTCTTCATCCACTTCTTCTTCATCCTCATCCTTATCCATCGCCAGTACGGTCTTATTGTTTCGACGCCAGTCATCCATCAGTTGGCGCTGTCCCCACAAGCGTTGGAATTCATTCTTTCCGTTTGACACGAGGGATGCGTTGTAGAAGTACCATTCTGAAGGTGTCTGGTTGTTCATTCCCGGACGTTGTGCCCCAGGTGTCTGAGGACCGCCTTGCGGATTCCGTGCGGCAGCTTCAGCTTCAGCAGCCTTCTTCTCCTCCTCTTTCTCTTTCTTCTTCAGTTCCTCAATGATGTTCTTGATGACCTTCATCCGCTCTACCGAATCCATTTGTGCCAGCAGTTGCAGACTATCTTGCAGTTCTACAGCTGAGGCATGTGGAAGCAGTTCATCGAGGATTTTCGAACGGTCGTTCACCTCCTTATAGTCTTCACGGTCTTTGTCGAACAGTCCTAAGACTCCTGCATAACAGGGTTGGGCTTTCACGAACTCCTCACGATCCCAGTACAGTTGGCCCAAACGCAACCACACCACGCCCTTCTCGATACCGTTTCGGGTACTTTTCTCCACACCGTCCCTATATGCCCAGAGGGCATGAAGGGTGTCTCCGTTAGCCATATAGATATTTCCGATAGCATAGTACACCTGATCCAGGTAGTCTTTGTTTTTCGGACTCTTCGCCATTCGTTTCAATTTGGCAATCATCTGTTTCGACTGGCCTTTCGACAACACTTCCGACTGTTGAATGCGGGCGTTGAACTGGAGTTCGTATGGAGGATTCTTCGAAAAGACCTTCTTGAATGCCTTGAATGCCAACTGGTCTTCGCCTACCTGATGATACAACTGTCCTAACAAGTAATACAGGCGTGCTTTCTCCAACGAGCCATGCTGACGTTTAATGGCTTTCTGCACATTCGGAATCGCTTCCTGATAGCGTTGCTGACGTATCTGGCAATCCGCGAGAACAGCAGCTTTGGCGCTATTCAACGATGTAGGGAAACTGTCGCGCTCAGCACGTGCAATCAGGTTTTCAGCATCGTAAATCCAATCCATCTCGGCATAACACTTAGCCTCCAACACACGCGCTTTCGCTACGATGTTAGGCTTCGTGGAATACATCCGCTGAATATAAGCGAACGTAGAGGCAGCTTCAAAGAAATCACCTTTCTGAAACTGAGCGTTACCCATCAGAAACCATGCTTTGTGCAAGAAAGGGTTGTACTCCTTCTGTGCCAGCCACGCCTTTCCCTTAGCTGTACGTCGTTTCGAGGCGCTCACCTCCGGTTTCTTCGTGATGCTGTGTTGCTTGATAGCTTTCTGACTCTTCTCGATAGCGCGGTCAAACTGTCCGCTACCCAGTTTCACGGTATTCTTGTTCCCGATCATATAGTAAGGCAACATCTCCATGTAGTTGTCTTTGTTGCCGGTACGCTGAGCCAGATAACCCTCCTTGAACGCTTCGTTACCGTTGTAGTAAGTATTGTATTTCGTCTTCAGTGCCTGTACACGACGGCTCAATCCCGTGTTCTTACTTGCAGAACACGAAACGATGATGGTAATCACGATACCCACACCGATAATGCCAAGCAGTTTCTTCATACTTACTTAATAACGTAAAACGTTATATTTTATTTTCCCAAACCTCGATTTTTTCATTTTTTTATACTTCTTTCTTACCTCTCACCTCTTACTTCTTACTTCTCACTTCTCACCTATTCATCAATCTCATACTCGTCGAAGTAATACACATTATAATTGTTAGGCAGGACATAATATTTCGTTTCTACGTCGGCAGGCACATTTGCATTGTTCTGGAACATCATGGCATACTCACAATCTCTGTATGCCACCTTGCAGTCCCATTCGTTCTTGTGACACATGAGCAGATAGTCCTTCGAAGGAGTTCCGTCTTCCTGAGCCGGACGTACCCAGTATTTCGCTTCCAACGGTTCTGTGAAATTAGCATCCTTGTAAGGAACCAACATACCCGTTGTCTCGTCCTCTTTGGCGTATGTCTTGTTAGGATAGTTTCTCACATACGTGAACACATTCCCATACATCGGAGGCTTCTTCGAGAATGCCACATTGGCACCTCGGTTGAAGGCGTCACGCATATCCTGGCGGGTCAGCGTGTTCTTGAAATAACACCACACCTCGACCGTCAGTCCGTCCTCATACGACGAATGCAGGTAGTTGATCATTCGCTTCGTCACACCCGTCACCAGCACCTCGATACCTTCCACATCGTCAGCCCTCTTGCCATACGACACCGTAGCAGCTGCCTGCAGGTCGCCAACCAGACAAGTCATCGAAACGTCACCATATCTCAATTCCAGCTGCGATTCGATAGCAGAGCTTGGTAGCGTCATTTGTACCTCCTTCAGCTTCTCTGCCACGATTTCCAACGATGATTGGGTGTTGTAGCAGAAGTATTTAGAACTGATAGGCAGGAACACCATCACATCCGTCGGGGCATTAATATGAATCGTCAGTTTGGCAGCCCTGTATTCACCCTCTGCCCAGTGCTTCAGCGCGATATATTCATCCAGATCATCAGCCACCTCAAGTCTCACGTTCACATTGTCCTTCACTACCAGTTGGTCATCGCTCTCGAGTTTTAGCACCTCAGGTTCAGCCTTCGTACTGAACGTGCTCCCAAGCGTCACCTCATTTGCACGGAAGAAGATATCAGGCATATCCACAACCTGCATACGGTTTACAACAAAACTTCCTTCTTCGTCCTCCTCAGAACAAGCCAACCAGCTACAGCACCAGGCAACCGCCATCGTGCTTACCATTATAAATATACTATGTTTTTTCATATCCTTTTCAATAATTTTCTGCACAAACCTCGAAAAATGCTTGTGGATGTGCACATACCGGACAGATTTCGGGAGCATTCGTACCCACTACGATATGTCCGCAATTGCGGCATTCCCACACCTTCACTTCACTCTTGGCAAACACCTCGGCCATTTCTACATTTCTCAGCAATGCCCTGTAGCGCTCCTCGTGACGTTTCTCGATAGCTGCCACTCCACGGAATTTCTCAGCCAGCTCCGTGAAGCCTTCTTCCTCGGCAGTCTTGGCAAAACCCTCATACATATCTGTCCATTCGTAGTTCTCGCCATCAGCAGCGGCTGCCAGGTTTTCAGCCGTATCGCCGATACCGTTCAGTTCTTTGAACCACAACTTCGCATGTTCCTTCTCGTTGTCGGCAGTCTTCTGAAAGAGTTCCGCAATCTGCTCAAACCCCTCCTTCTTTGCCTTCGATGCAAAGTAAGTGTACTTATTTCGAGCCTGACTCTCACCGGCAAAAGCCGCCTCCAGATTTTTCTCGGTCTGGGTACCCGAATACATAGTCTTTTTCTCCATAATATTCATTTTTTGATGTTTTTTTGTTCACTTTGCAAAAGTACAACAAATATTTGAACCCACCAAATAAAAATCAAAGATTTTTGTGTTTCTTATTCTATATCTCGATGCAGACCACCATAACCTCACTTTTGCTATAAGGTAAATACGAGAAATTTGTTTTACTTATCCGCCCAAGAGAACTTAAGGAGGACGAATAAAGTAATGGATAGAAGTAATGGAAATATTAGAAGTTGGATGTTACTGTAGCAATTTGTCTTCGCGAGTGTTCCAATTGGGCCAGCTGAATGCCTTTGGCCTTTCTTCCAATCGTCCGTCTATCTCCTTGTGGGTTTCTACATAACGATCATAACGACCTTCAAGTGTGATAGGCAATTCAATATCCAGATTGCGACATTGTTGCTTTACCTCATTTTCGTTCATGGGGCCATACAGGTCTGGAGTATATTTGTTGACGATCCAAAATTGGGACAAGTCGCTATCAAACACCTTTGCCTGACCTTCATAACTGAAATCGCCAAGACTGCCAGATGTTTTGGAATCATTAACGACAAATGTAGAATCCAGAATCATGTCAGGTTGCTTTGTTTCCAATACAAGCCACTTCTCCAAACGAGCGACTCGCTGAATATAACCAATCGGCCCCAATACGTATGCGTTGTAGCTATCTACACGCATAGTGTCCATTTCGCCCGAATAACGGTGAAATAGCAGCACATCAGTATGCTCAGCAGCCTCTTCGTTACTACCGTTGGTATTATGGAACACCAACTCGCGTCCATTTCCATATTCGTGGTTTTCTTCAATTGTGAAATAACCATCATCATAATTCGTACATCCCATCAGGATGCATACATAGGCGATGACAGATACTGCAAGGATTACATTTCTTATTTTCATTAAGTCTTCAATTACCTTTTATAAACGAAAGAACACACCTTTTATTGTTTTTGTTCTAAGATTTCCTTGAATTACTATCGTTATTGACAAAATATGTGATTGACTATCGATGTCTATCATAGAGAAACTGGTCTGGCAGGATGAGTGTGCGATAATAAGCAATGAGGTCGTTGATGGTAGGACGCAAGGATTTAAGCCCTGCCTCGTCATGTTCCTCCACGCATTTCAGGATCTTTGCAAAAGTCCTGAATAACAACACTTGCTGGTCGTCGGCATCTTGGGAGAATCGCGTCCGACTGCCATAATAGAACAGATAGGCACGTGAACCGTCGATAAGGACTAGGTTTTCATCCATATTCAAGGAGATATAGTGAACGATAGATACTAAGCTCTTAATGGAATCCATCAACTCATCATCCACTTTCATATGTGTAGACGTAATCTTACGATCCTCAACTCGATCGTAAAAGAAATTGATGTTACTTTTCATTGCCACCAACTCGCTGTTTCTACTTACCCATTTAATTCCGCTATCACCATTATCCACACGCTCTTCGTCTGCCCTATACAGCAATGCCTCCGGGGGGTCGAACGATGGATCGATGAAATACAGCATCGTGTACAATACATACGTGCTGTCACCCTTGTGAATGCGATTCTTTATCTTTTCCTCTTTCTTATCATACTTATCTGTTAACTTGTGCAGCCTTTTCCGAGCCTGCTCATCCTCTGTTCCCTCTGCTTTCTGAGCGT
>Ga0310696_10007394_pt1 | contig 12899 bp, 13 predicted proteins | sample AusTroGonzalo_MG_4_FD_203885 | JGI IMG/M metagenome (GOLD analysis project Ga0310696, IMG submission 203885) | Bovine rumen microbial communities from tropical cattle in Woodstock, Queensland, Australia - Gonzalo_02 (v2) (version 2) | ecosystem: Host-associated > Mammals > Digestive system >... | reverse complement strand
CCTGAAAAGACTGGAATAGCCCCTAAGGACCACTCCAGACCGTTGCGTTATAAGATAACCAGGTTATGGCTTCTCCTGCTACAAAGTTAGTGGAATTTCTTGGAAATTGACATTACCACATAATATCTTCATATTGCCGTCAGACTAAAGACGTACGCTATGAAGATACTCATCGATAATGGCCATGGCATTGATACTCCTGGCAAGCAGAGCCCTGACGGATTCTTCCGTGAATATGCATACACTCGTTTCCTGGCCAGCCAGATCCAGGAGCGACTCTTAGCACTGAAACTTGATGCCCGGCTTCTGGTACCGGAACTGGAGGATATCCCCCTCCCCCAACGCTGCCGCCGTGTCAACCAGATTTGCAAGGAATCCGGCAACGAGCAGGTAATCCTCATCTCCCTTCACGTCAATGCTGCAGGAATGGGCAAGGAATGGATGAAAGCACGTGGCTGGAGATGTTACACTACCCGGGGCCAGACGGCTGCAGATTGCCTCGCAAACTGCCTATACGGTGCGGCCAAAGTCCAGCTTCCGGTAATGTGCCTGAGGACTGACTACACGGACGGTGATCCCGATATCGAGAGCAACTTCTACATTCTCCGCCACACCAGCTGCCCGGCCGTCCTGACAGAGAACCTTTTCATGGATAATCGGGAAGACGTGGCCTTCCTTGAGTCAGATGAAGGAGCCCAGGCCATCGTCAACCTCCATGTTGATGGAATCCTCCAGTACCTCTCATTGTAGTCTCACATCCGCAAAACAGGAAGGGCATAGGAGCTATTTATCTGGGTGATAACGGGGCTCTAGAAAGATACCCTGATTTCTATAAAGATAAGCCTGGCGGCATCGTCTTAGACGCCAAATACAAAAGGAGTGTCGATAGGAACGATGAGCACCAAATCATAGCCTACATGTACCGCTTGCAAAGTCGTTATGGCGGTTTCTTGATGCCGCGGACAGCTGTAGAGGTATCGAATCCTACGCACCTAAAAGGGTATGGTCAATCTCTTGGGAAGCATTATTTGATCATTCCTCAGGGTGCGAGTTCATATGAGGAATTCTGTACAGCTATTTATCAGTCAGAGATAGAGTTCGAACGGCAGATTCTTACACTCTAAGGTAATTATGCTAATAAGTGTTAACGCCCTTCGATTCTCGCTATTTTAACAAAAAATCGACATACATTTCATAGATTGCGCAATGGTCTGGCACAAGTGTTCGTTACTTTTGCAGTCAGCGGTTTTTAATGAACATATTTTTTTCAATCTGATTGAGGGGAATACGCTCATTGAAGCCCTTTGGATGTTTAATAAAAAAAGGTTGTGAACTTTATGATGACAATACCTCAAATCCTTTACTGGCTTATTATAGCCTTCGTCCTGGCTGACTTCGCCATAGGTATCTGGCTTACCATGCTCAATGTCAAGGCATCCAAGTGGCCTATTCCCAAGGTCCTGGAGGGAATGTACGATGATGAGAAATATGCCAAGCAACAAGCTTACTCCAGCGAAAAACGCAAGATTGATCTGATTTCTTCTACCGTCTCACTTGCTTTTATGCTGGGCATGTTTGCTTTCGGTGGGTTCAGCTGGCTTGATGGCTGGGTCAGAAGTATATCTGAGAACGAGATAGTCCGTTCTCTTTTGTTTGTCGGTGTCATATACCTGGTAAGCTTTATCCTGGCCCTGCCCGTTGGTATCTACGACACGTTTTCAATTGAAGAACGCTACGGCTTCAATAAATCAACGCCGAAGCTCTTTTTCACGGATACGCTTAAAAGCATTCTCCTGACCGTCATTATTGGCGGCGGCTTGCTGGCCCTGGCCAACTGGTTCTATATCCTTAATCCCAAGTGGTTCTGGCTCCTTTGCTTTGCTGTCATTACGCTGATTACTCTATTCTTCCAATACTTTTACTCGGAGATAATTGTTCCTCTGTTCAATAAACAGAAGCCGCTGGAGGAAGGCGAACTACGTGATGCTATCGAAGCTTTTGCAACCAAGGCTGGTTTCCAATTGGAAAACATCTATGTAATGGACGAATCCAAGAGAAGCACAAAGGCAAACGCCTATTTCACCGGCTTCGGCAAGAAGAAAAGGGTTGTTCTGTTTGATACGCTCATCGAGCAGCTTACAACGGATGAAATTGTTGCCGTGCTGGCTCATGAAATCGGCCATTACAAAAAGGGCCATATCTATAAATCCATGCTGACCGACTCCTTGAATAATCTGGTATTGTTTTGGATTATCTCCCTGATTCTGGGAAGTAAGACTATTGCTTCAGCAGCAGGGTGCGCAGAGCCATCTTTCTATGTGAATATTCTCGTATTCGGTATGCTTATGACCCCGATCAATCTGCTGCTGGACCTGGCAGAAAATGCCATTTCCAGAAAGCACGAATGGGAGGCCGATACCTTTGCCAAGGATCATGGCTGCGGCCCTGCAGAAGCCTCCGGGCTCAAGAAAATGTCTGCCCAGGCTCTCTCCAATCTTACCCCGCATCCCATTGTGGTCAAGTTCGAGTATTCACACCCCACGTTGGCACAAAGGGTAGAGTTTCTTGCCGACAATGAGTAGGACGGTCTTATTTCAGAGTTTTGAGAAACAATTGTTATGATTACCTACCCTAACGCAGTAGACGAGAATGGCGATGTACATAATATCGGGTCGATAACGCCCGAGAACAGGGCAGAGCATAAATACTATTGTCTGGGATGTGATAAGGAGATGGTCCCGGTCCTCTGCAAGGATAAAACAGACCATTTCCGGCATAAGGTCAATGACCTCTGTAATCCAGAGACTTATCTTCACAATCTGGCAAAGAAATATTTGGCCAAAATGTTCGAGACTCAGAAGAAGTTCGAGGTCTCATACTATGCCACAAATGAGTGCCCGAAGAAGGAAACCTGCCAGCTATACCAACAATTCCATTGGATGGAATGCTCAGGTACTACGCTCCACACATTTGACCTAAAAGAGCAGTACGATACCTGCCAGATAGAAGGTGTCTATAATGGCTACCGGGCCGATGTACTGTTGACCAGCAGCCAGAATCCAGACACACCGCCGGTGTTCCTAGAGGTTTCCGTAAGCCACGACTGCACACCGGAGAAACTACAATCTGGTATACGCATTATCGAGATGAAGATTATCCGCGAGGCCGATTTCAAGCGGCCCATCGTAGAGAATAAAGGGCCGATGGTGCCAGTCAGGGAAGAGCCGAAACCTCAATACTCATTTTATCGGTACTATTCCCATCCCGAGCCAGAGCCGTCTTTCATCATGTTTCATAACTTCGATAGAGAATTCGAGCGTGACAACATCAAGAAGCTGGATCGTTTCGCTCTGATGGCCGATGGAAGGATGCTTTGTAAGGATGATGATGTCTCCTGTGGCGAATTGGGAACAAAGCATTCCCGGGATTCTTTACTGGAAATCAAACTCCTAAATCCTAACAAAGAATGGGGTATTAGACCGAAATTTGACCTATTTAACCTCGGCATAGCCCAAGCGCTCACGCGGGACCTGCCTGCCCGGCATTGTGTCTATTGCGCCAGATTTAGGAATTGTCGAATACCGATAGAGGAAGAACGGTTCGATTACCGCATTCGGAAGAATGTAAAGGTCAAGGTGTGGGTACTCAATCGAAACGTCAATGAAGATAAGGTCAATAAGTTCAAGTTCGCATCATCCTGTAGGAATTGGAATTTGAACAAGTCCAAATGCGAAAACGTCATCAGTTCCTACCGTGATAATAACGTCTTCATCTGGGAAAAAGCGAAAGAAGAATAATAACTGTCCACTCTGTCCACACTGTCCACTTCGTTCCCGCCCTGTGGTCGTGGACATCGTTATTCTCCAGCTTCTATCACATCTGGTGTTACCGCCCCAACAATCTTTACAAGGTTAGGATATAGGTCCAGGCCGGTGGTGGCTTCCAGTTCGTCAATACTGACCTCCTGCGCCGATGCCTTCTGCTCAAAGCCGGAGAAACCATAGTTCCGATTCTCCACTATCCAGGCGTGGGCCACATACCTATCTCCACTGCCTGCATCATCCTGGTACTGCAGCAGCACCGCCTTAAAGAAAGCCTCCGGCACAGCAATGCGTTTGCCAGACACGTCTGTCACCCAGTTAGAATCATCCGTGTCGATACACCCGGTAACCACCCAGGCGTTCTTGGCCGATAATGCCAGCTGCTGCACATAATCTTCAAGCCAGGCCCAAAGACCGCCATTCAAGTACGGGTCTTGAGGTGCCATATTGGTGAAATAGAAGGTCTGCTCATTCATTCCGGGCCTCATTCGGTCATTCGATGGACAGAGGTGGCCACGGATGTAACCTTCCACGGAACCAGCCTGATAGGTGCGGCGCAGGTTTGGCTGTTTCTTGGAAGCCATGAACTTGTCATATTGCCAGGCGCCTGAGCGTTTCCCATGGCCGATAAGCCTCTCATTCAGCGGATAGGCCACCCAGATGGGGATTAACCGATTCTGGTCCCAGAACAGAGAGTAATTGCGCTGCTTGCCCCAATACTCGTCAGTGTAGTGGGATACGAAGAAATGTTCAGGATCTTCGCTGAACGATGGCAGCTCGAGCCACCCCAGCTCAGCAATCTTGGAAGAGTTCTGGCCAGCTGCCGAGAATGCAGCTAAAGCCAACAGAAAAACAACAATCGTAATGCGTTTCATAGTGTTTAAGTATTAACGCACTTCGATTCTTACCGCTACAACAAATTTACGGATTCATGTCGGTGATTCCAAATTCACTTTAACGCACCTTTTTGAATCCTTTAACATCTTTTAACAAAATCCGTTTGGCGGTCTCAAAAGAACCTCATACCTTTGCCGGAGCATATCTCAAGTAGTTGATTATTAAATAATTATTATAAGATTATAATATTTTTAGTAAGAGTATTATGATTCAAGACTATCAAACCAATGTGGTCTACATGGCACATGGCCTGAGCCATTACGTCCCAGTTTGCCGGAATTTGCTTGAAGCTTTACACCGAGAGAAGATTCGTGCCGAATTCCTGCCATATACGTCATCTTACAAGCTCGTCTGGGTGCGGGACTACATGCCGATTCAACTGGAGAAGACGCTGGTCTATTACTATCAGTATTGGCCTGATTACCTATGGGGCTATGACGGTTACATCCCAGATGTTTTGGGAATCATCGATTACTATCACTTGGGGCGTATCCCGGTTGACATTATTATGGACGGCGGTAACTTTGTCAAATGCGGAAACAAGGCCATTATGACCGACAAAATCTTCTATGAGAATAAAGAAATAGAAAAGAAGAAGCTTATCGAAACGCTGGAAGACTATATGCAGGTCCAGGTTGTCATCATACCTTGGGACCGTTACGAAATCTTTGGTCATAGTGACGGGATGGTCCGCTGGATTGACGGGGACCGGGTTCTCCTGAACAATTACGTCCAAACTGACCCGGCCCTAAGGAAAAAACTGCTTGAGGCCCTATCTCCGCACTTCGTTGTTGAAGAATTGGAGTATAACACTCCGAGGCTCAGCAAGCTATCCTGGGCTTACTTGAACTTCCTTCGTGTAAAAAACACTATATTTGTACCTGGCCTGTATGCAAAGGAAGACCCGCTGGCATTTGAACAGATCCAGCAATTCTACCCGGACTGCAAAGTTATCCAGATCCAGGGTTGCGAGGAGCTGGCCCGTGATGGTGGCGCCCTTCATTGCGTGACGTGGAATGTCCTTGCCGATGTTTACGACTGGGTCAGAGAAGAAGCATAAAACACTACATATGAAAACACTTGCACAAGCCATAGCAGAATTTGACCCAATAAAGGCCGATGAGAATACGATTCAGGAACAGTTTCGTATAATAGCCGAGGCCGCTCTTTCCGGGGGTTACTTCCTTGTCAATGAGGATACTTACATCTACCCAGAAGAGATAGAGTTCTATTTATACGTGGAAAATGCGCCTAAAGGGAGCTGGCAAAAAGATGCTAATATGTATCACAAAGGAAAAGATGTTCCATATTTTCCCAAAGAAGGCTCCTTGTATCCCCATCGTTCCGGAGTAGACTACACTTTTGAAAATGAAGATAAACAGTACCGGGCCTCTTTCCTGATCCGTTCCTATCGTTATAAGGAAAATGGCGAAATCATCAAGAATCCAACCTACCTTTGGGAAGACTTATTCGGCTATAACAGGATTGATGGCAAAGGACTGAGGATTCGCTGGGTCGATGCCCCGGAAGGAGCCATTCCGGATATAGATAAGGGGAAGCGTATCAATCTAAATGATGGTACCGGAAAAGCCGATAAACAGCCTTGGCGTTATTACAAGAAAAACAAATAAATACTGCGTTCAAACAATGAAAAAGATACTTATAATCCTATTCGGAATGCTCATTCTGGCATCCTGCAGCAGGGTGTCTGGCACCTATGTAAGTGAAGAAGCAAGCCTGGTCGATCAAGTGGAATTTGTAGGAAGCAATTCTTGCGTTGTAACATACTTCGGGATGAGACTACCGGCCACATATCGCATTGACGGAGGCCATGTATTTGTCGATGCTGATCAGGGGCTTAACCTAATGTTCAAGATTCAAGACACAAATACTCTTGTAGGCGAAAGCACCTGGAACGATAGCATTTATAAAAAGGTCAAATCAACCGCAAGCTCTGTTGAGTCTGAAGAATAGCCAGTGTACATATTATTTGAGGCCGATGGTTCCGCAATCCATCGGCCTTTTTGCATTTATACTCAAAGAGGAAAGACACCTACACTCCCCTGTCCACTCTGTCCACACCGTCCACTTCGTACCCGCCCTGTGGCCGTGGACAGGACAGAAGGATGGCGTTTAAAATGGTCAAGGAGGCCGATAAGGCCGATATAAAGGCCGATGGTTCTCTGATCCATCGGCTTCTTTGTGCCCGGGTCGATAGAAAGCACACAATTCAATAGGATTTGCATTAGTAGCGACAAACACGTAATTTTGCAGAAAAGACCACAAACATGAAACGTATTGCCATATTTCTAGTTGTTCTATTTGCCGCCTTCGAATCTTTGTCAGCTCAAGCAACAATGGAGTTGAAGGTTAACTATGATGTGAATGGAAGAGAAGTTGAAAAGGAGGCGGGGCCAGAATACTGTCCCGAAGCCGGTATCGTAAGAGTAAAAATCCTTGTTTCCAAGTACGGCTCCGTTCTAGATGCTGTGATAGATAGTACTGCCACTACTGTTTGGAATAAGGATCAGTTAGATGAGACGATACGAGCCTCTTACAGAACACACTTCAAAGAGGACACGAGCGCTACAGATAGCTTGTTAGGAGCCATCTCTTATATCACGCGACGACTTAATCCAGAACGGTTAGATTCGCTCAGAACTGAAATGTTGGCCGAAATGGCTGAAAAGGTGAGAGAAATTTATCCAGCCACGACTAAACCATTATTTAAACTCTATCCAACAGATAATATGTGGAATTTTATTGAGTTGGATACTATTTCAGGTATGCTATGGCAAGTCCAATTTAGCGTAGATAAAGATTCAAAGAAATACCGATTCAAGACGGCCCTTGATTTGAGCGATAAACGAATTGGAACAAGTAATGCAGATACTATAATACCAGGCCGATACGAGTTGTATAAAACTCAGAATACGTATAATTTCATTTTATTGGATACTATAGAAGGGTACACATGGCAAGTGCAGTGGTCTACTGACTATGATAAGAGAGGAGTGATACCAATTTACTAATCGTATTTAGAAAGGCCGATAGAGCCGATGTCAATTTAAAGGCCGATGGTTCCCTGATCCGTCGGCTTCTTTGTGCCAGGGCCGATAGAAAGTGGTCAGCCACGCCCGGCAGTCCAGCAGAGCTGGCCAGCCCAACGTGTCTGGTTCAATGAATGCCCACCTGTCCGCAAAAGCGGCCAGGACGGCATGATTTAAAGGGAAGGGGTATGGGAGACAGTGTCCGGCACGGCCGGCCACAGACTCCCATAAGGCTCAATCCCCCGGCCCCAAGGGGAGATAACGCCCGGGCCTCTCTTCGAGGAAAGGATATCACAGGTATCCGGGCAGTTAACATAATTCCCGCTTTAATTGTATAACTTTTTGGCAACCAAAAAGTTATACAACAAGAATTATATTAACTGTCTCCCTCCGTCCTTCGGGGGAAAGATGTGCAAGCCCGGGCGGCGTGCCGGCAAGAAAGGGCTTTTGCTCCAGGGCTATCCCCGGCCCTGGCCCTTCGCAAAACCCCGCACTTTCGGGTCCCCCGCCCCAAAAGTGCCGCACCGCACCAGGTCAGTGAATAGGGAAACGCCATCACCCGCTCCCATCAAGGCTTCTTGCCGGCACGTGCAGCACAGCTGCGGGTCGGCCCAGCACCAAAGGTCAACTGTCCTGACAAGCAGGCCAGCCCACCTTTGGCACTGTTCCTCCATGGTAAACCGCGAGCGGTTTGGCTCATCTCCGGCTGCTATTCCTCCGGGCAGCCGGAGCCCTCCGTCTCACGGTCATCCCTTGAGAATCGCCGCTTTCCCTTCGCCGCACCCTATTCATGGGCCGTCCCGGCCCAGGTTCCGGAGGGAGTCTGGCCCTTCCACCGTCAGGCGGTCTTTGCCGGGGTCTGGGAGCCTGAGGTCTCCCATCCCTCGTACCGTCAAAGCCCGCCTTCCCCACCCTGCCAGACACCCTCCGGAACCGTCGCTCCACTACGTTCCGCGCCATTGGTGGTTTGGAGACTCTGCCTCACACAACCCCGACGCACCAGAGACTCCAAACCACCAACGCCAACCAGGAGAATCACGCTTCCGCACCATCAAGAAATACACCGATATCACCCGCCCTGGAGGAAGAAAAGAGGCGTAAAAACCAACTACAATGGGCAGCTGCTGCGCCGCTGCCTGGCTTCAGTTGATAATGCCTAATAAATTGACTATCTTTGCTCTTGGGCGCAATTCCTCCCAACTAGTTACAATTAACTTCTTAACCCAAAACTTATGACTTATGGTACAGCTGCGCCCAGGAATTCTTATCAGTGATGCATACGGCTCTGCCGGCAATGTGACCGCCTATCACAGAGGCGGCAAATGCTTCCTCAGAAAGCGAATATCCCCAGTATACCCGAGCACAAGCGGCCAGCAGAAGGCGTTGTCCGTTCATATTCGGGCGCTGCAGGCCTGGAGGTTGCTTCCACATGAGGAGCAGCTGCGCTGGGAGCCGTACGCTGCAGTGGTAGAGCCGCACCGACCGCCGTTTGACCACAAGGCCAGAATCTCAGGGAATAATCTTTTCATATCGGCATATCATGGCTTTGCCACTCTGGGGAATGAGCACGTTCCCTCCCCTGCTCCATTTGAGGCCTTCCCTACTTTTATCGTCAGGCTCCTGGGCGCATCGGTAGTGGATGATACGCTGCTGATCCGGTGGAAACTGATAATGGAAGACTGTGCCGGCCGGTACCGGCTGCTCACCAAGGTGCAACTGGGTAAGCCAGGCCGCGGATGGGACACCGGCGCCCTAAGGAATTTCCTCGCAGAACCAGGCGAGAACGAAGCCGTGCAGACCACACGCATCACTGACTACACCTCAATCTGGGGCCTTGATCTGGATTCCTACCAAGTGCATGCCCGCTGTATCCTTCTGGATACAAAAAACGGATACCGCAGTCAGTTTCTCGCGGTATCCGGCATTATCGTCCTGTAGTCGGATTATTTCTTTACATAAGCAGTAGCCCTTCCGCTTCCTGTCTTCTCGATGTAACCGTCAGAGACCAAATCGGCTAACGTACGCTCGATTGTAGTCAGGCTGATATCGGGACAGGCTTGGGAAATTTCCTTCTTTGTAATTTTTCCAGGTGTTCGCTCGATGAGGGCCTTGATGCGCTCCGGTTTGGACACTTTGCGGTAGCGAAGGTGCTCAACACGGTCTTCGAACTCGTTGTATGCCTTGACAATCACGCCCAGCATATACTTGAGGAATGGCAGATAGTCGTTCCCGTCCTCGTGCCAGTTCTGGGAGCTGGCCTGCAGGGCCTCATAGTAGGAGTCCTTGCTCTTCTCGATAAGCATCTCGATACTGATGTACTTGCCTACGATGAAACCCGAGCGATACAGCAGAAGGAGCGTCAGAAGGCGGCTCATACGGCCGTTTCCATCGTTGAACGGATGGATGCACAAGAAGTCCAGGATAAACACCGGCATCAGGAGAAGAGGATCGTATGTGCCGGCTTCCATGGCTTCGTTGTATTTGGTGCAGAGATTCAGCATGGCGTCGGCCGTCTGGAAAGCCGGGACCGGGCGGAAGCGGACAGTCTCCGTACCGTCGGCGTGTTTTTCCGCGATAATATTGTCGGAGTTCTTGTAGGTTCCGCCAACAGCACAGCTGCTGAAGGAATACAGATCCCGATGCAGCTGCAGAATGTTGTTGGGACGCGGGGCGATGTATTCGTAGGACTCGTGGATGGTGGCCAGCACGTCACGATAACCAGAGATTTCCTCCTCATTGCGGTTGCGAGGCTTGACCTTTTCCTGGACGATTGCTTTCAGGCGTTCGTCCGTGGTATAGATACCCTCAATACGGTTGGATGCATCCGTACTCTGTATTTTGGCGACCTCCAGCAGGGCTGTGAGAACGTCGGGCTCCGCTTCGATGAAGAGTTCCTGACGGCCACGGCACTCGTGTAAGCGTGTCAAGAGGGCAACAATCTCTGGAGTGAGAAGATCTTTGGGGCGATTTATGAAGTCGAATTCGTGCATAGTGCATTCATTTTACAGGGCAAATATAGTGTTTTTCTGCCTCAAAAACGAATTATCTGCATCAAATTTCGGGAAATGATGCAGAAATCCACTAGAATGAGGCAGATTACTTGAAGTAGTCGTATTTATCAGTGAGTTTCTGTACCACGTCCAGCTGGTCGGCCTTGATGTACTTTTTCAGCATAGCCGGAGAGGTATGGCCGGTGACCTTCATAATGTCGTACAAGTCCACGCCAGCCAGGTACATCAAAGTGGCACCGGTGCGGCGGGCCGTATGGGTATGGATGAGTTTGTACTTCTCAATCTTCTCCTTTTTGGGCGTACCGCCCTTCGTGGTCTCGATCTCTACCAACTCAGTCAGTCCGGCAGTCTGAGCTACCTCCTTGATGTATCGGTTGATGACTTGATCCTCCAGGTGCGGTAGCTGATAATCATACTTCTCCAGGATCGCTTTGAGAGCCGCGTTACAGGGAATTGCAACCTTAGCTCCGGTCTTCTGCTGACGGATGTTCAAGTAGGTGATTTCCTGTTGCTCGATCCAGGCCTTCTTCTTGCCGGGATGCTCTGGATCATCCTCCTCACGCATCACGTTCTTCGTCAGGGTATCAAAATCCTCCTTCTTGATATTGTTATAGTCGGAGACTCGCTGAGCTGTCCAGACACCGACCATAAAGATATCACGCGCCTGTTCATGCCCGATGCCGTATTTTGACAAGTCGGCTGCCATAATCTTGTCCAAATCCTCCCGTGTCAGGTAGATACTGTCGATTTCCACGCGGGTACCTTTGAACTTCTTGTCCTTCCAGATACTGTTGCTGTGATAGCCTTCAATCTCTGCTGCATAAAGGATGGCCTTCAGCTCTTTGATGCACTTGCCCACGGAGTTGATGGCGTAGTTCTTATTCTTGAGGTAGGCCGTAAAGTCATAATAGAAGTTCATGTCTATGTCCTTGAAGTCATAGGTCCGGCCGGTCTCTTGCTGGAAGAGCTCAAACTGCTTCATCGCCTGCTTAATTGCTTTGACGGTGGAGTAAGCATAGTTCCGGCCCTGCTCGGTCTGGCGGGCACCACTGGACACCTGATCAATATAGGTCTTGATGTACTTATTGAGCGTTATCTTCTTCGACTCGGCCTCTTTTCGGGCCTTCTCTTCTGCGGCTCTTTTCTTCGCCTCAATAGCTTCGGCATAGGTCACGGAGTTTATGATCTCGCGAGCCTGGTCGCTCGTGAGAGCCACCTTCGCCTTCAACTGTTCTTCAAGGAGCTGCTCAATCCGGTCCAGCTTAGCAAAGAGTTCGACGCCGGCCGCACTCTTCCGGAAGTTAGCGAATGCCTTGGGAGAGGAGTTTGCTGAGTTCCATTTGAAGGCATCGACTTCCAGATTAGTCGAGAGTTTGACGTCAACATTGAGTACCCGGGAACGAATCCTAACAAAAACTGGCACCATCCCGGATTTATATTGTTTCTTAATGTAGTAGTTGCAGGCCATAGACTTAAAACCCTAATTTCATCTTCTACAAATATACGAAAAATCCCCCAGAATTCCGATGGGGAATGTGGAAAAAGTTCCCACAAAGTTCCCACATTTTTGGAGTTATGCGAAAAGGGCACGAAATGAAATCACTATTAGAATGGTACTGTTTGGCGTTTCGCATTCCTACACATACCCTCTCAAACCACAAAAGGAGTCCGCTTGGCACCTCCAAAAATGCCCTTACAGCTATCTGTAGGGGCTTTTTTCTTACCGATAAACAGATTTTTTATGGTTTAATGCTCCTACCGTCCCGGTTATTGGGACGATGGGAGCATTTAAGGCCGTTTTTGCTCCTACTGTCCGGGTTATTGGGACGATGGGAGCAGTGCACGGGATGGCCTCTTCACTTCATTAAGGGTTTATTAAACGTGAATATCTCAGTCGGCAGAAAGTCGGGAGGCAGTAAGGATGCCGATATGGCAGAAAGGATCACTACGGCTACGATGACGCCAACTGCCAAACGTAAAGCCCGCAAGTCTCTACGGGATACTTCGAGAACGAGGCGGATGCAGTCCTCTTTCTGCCGGTCCGGATTCATGGCGGCAGGGACAGGCATGGCGTTGATCTGACGGACAACCTCTTTCAAGAAAGGCCCGCTGTTCTTCAC
>Ga0310696_10007391_pt1 | contig 12900 bp, 10 predicted proteins | sample AusTroGonzalo_MG_4_FD_203885 | JGI IMG/M metagenome (GOLD analysis project Ga0310696, IMG submission 203885) | Bovine rumen microbial communities from tropical cattle in Woodstock, Queensland, Australia - Gonzalo_02 (v2) (version 2) | ecosystem: Host-associated > Mammals > Digestive system >... | reverse complement strand
GTTCGGCGTGCCAGGACTCAGGGTTGAAACCGGCGCCGAGACGTGCTGGAAAGGTATATCCCATGGTTTCGCCGCATGTCTGGCCGCCCATTGCGTACTGGTTGTCCATCACGTTGATGAGGATGGGGAGGCCACCCTTCATGTCTCCCTCCCAGAGGGTATTGAACTGGTCCATGGAGGCGAAGGTCATGCCTTCGAGGACGGGGCCGCGGGCCATGGCGCCGTCGCCGAGGTTGGCGACCACGATGCCTTTCTTGCGGTTGACCTTCTTGTAGAGGGCCGCACCCACGGCGATGGAGCCGGAGCCGCCAACGATGGCGTTGTTCGGATAGATGCCGAACGGGGTGAAGAAGGTATGCATGGAGCCTCCCAGGCCCTTGTTGAAGCCGGTGGTACGGGCAAAAATCTCAGCCATTGCACCATAGAGAAGGAAGCGGATGCCGAGCTCCTTGGTACTGCCGTTGAAATCCTTTCCTGCGACTGCCACGGTGGCGCCGTCCCAGAATTCGTCCATCACTTTCTTGAGCTCCTCGTCGGGAAGGATCTCAATGGAGCGCAGACCCTTGGCAAGGATTTCTCCGTGCGAACGATGGCTTCCGAAGATAAAGTCGTCGGTATCAAGGTTATAGGCCATACCCACCGCTGCGGCTTCCTGGCCGGCGGAGAGGTGGGCGGGACCGGGATTATTGTATTCTACGCCATTGTAGCCTCCCGTGGTCTTGACAAGGTTCAGCATAGTCTCGAACTCGCGGATGACGAACATGTCGCGATAGATACGTACAAGATCCTCCCTGGTGAAATTTCCTTCCGCCAGCTCGTCCTTCACGGACTTGGCGTACTGCATCACGGGAATCTTCGGGAATTCAATCTCGTGCTCCTTCGGACGAAGCACCTCGTTGGGGTCGATATATAATGATTTGGGCATGGCTTATTTCAGTGTAAAAACGGTTTCTTTCATAATCTCGGACACGGTAGGGTGAGGGAACACCACTTCCTTCAACTGCTCCACGGTCATCTCCTGCTCGATGGCGATGCAGGCACTCTGGATCATCTCGGAGGAAGGATTGCCCATCATATGGACGCCCAGCACCTCGTGGTACTTAGAGCCGACGAGAATCTTGCAGAGGCCCTCTCCCCTCTCGTTCTCGGCCACGAAACGGCCGGAATAGGCCATGGGGAGCTTCAGGACCTTGACTTCGATGCCTTTCCTGGCGGCTTCGGCCTCGGTGAGGCCTGCGCCTGCGACCTCGGGATTGGTATAGACCACTCCCGGGATGGCATCGTAGCGCATCCTGTCTGCCTTGCCCAGAATGTTGTTGACGGCGACCTCGCCCTCACGGCTGGCGGTATGGGCAAGCATAGAGAAGCCGGTCACGTCGCCCGCGGCATAAACGCCAGGAATGTTGGTGCGCATATGGTCGTCAACCTTGATGCCGTACGGGCGGCCGGCGGGATTGAGGGCCAGCTCGACGCCGAGGGTCTCGAGGCCGTAGCCCCGGAGATTGGCCCTGCGGCCGACGGAGACTAGGATCCTGTCACCGCTGACGCGGCAGACTTTGCCCTCCGGATCCTCATAAACAACGGTATTGCCCTCGATTCCGGTGACCTTGCAGCGGAGGCAGAACTCTACTCCGCGCTTGGCATAGATGCCCTGCAGCATTCCACTGATCTCCTCATCCATAGGTCCGAGGATCTTCGGCAGCATCTCCACGACGGTCACCTTGGTGCCGATGCTGTTGAAGAAACTGGCGAACTCCATTCCGATGACGCCGCCACCGATGATTACGAGCTCCCCAGGCTGCTCTTCGAGCGAGAGGATCTCCCTGTTGGTGACAATGACATCGCCGGCCTCCTTAAGGCCCGGGAACGGAGGGACCACAGCCTCAGAACCAGTGCAAATCAGAAGGTTACGTGCTACATATTCCAACCCGTTACATTCAATGGCGATGCCTTCGGCACTGCGTCCCTTAATGACCGCCTCGCCTTTGACAATCTCCGCCTTGGCTGCCTTGACGCCGGCCTTGACGCCGCCGACAAGTTTCTTGACAACCTTCTCCTTGCGCTTCATTATCTTATCGAAATCGAAGGATGCATTCTCTACGGAGACACCGTAGAGATCGGCATGCTTTGCATAATCAAAGACTTTTGCGCTATAGAGGAGCGTCTTGGTGGGGATGCATCCTTCGTTGAGGCAGACGCCTCCCATTTCACGCTTCTCGAAGATGACGGTCTTCAGGCCGGCTGCACCGGCGCGCTCGGCAGCGACGTATCCGCCGGGGCCTGCGCCCAATATCGCTAGATCAAACATTGTCAATTGTTTTTAGAATTCTACTTCAAGGTTTTCGATCTCAGCCGCAATCTGCTTCAGGAAACGCGTTGCCTCTCCGCCGTCGATGGCGCGGTGATCATAGGTCAGGCTCAGTCCGACATACGGCACGAAGGCATATACACCACCTCCGAGGTCCTTGGGACGGGGGACGATGGTACCCACGCCAAGGATTGCACTCTGAGGGACGTTGATGATGGGGGTGAACCACTCCACGCCGAAGCCTCCCAGGTTGGATACCGTGAAGGATGCGGCTTCAGGGGACAGCAAGTCAGGATTGATGCTGCCCTTCTTGCTGTCGTCAGCCACCTTTTTGAGCTGCTTGGACAGCCCGATGATGCTGAGTTCGTCGGCGTGCGATACACAAGGAACCATCAATCCGCGCTCGGTATCGACTGCAATACCGAGGTTCACGCTCTTGAAGAGCCTCATAGCATCGCCCAGACAGTGAGAGTTGACGTTCGGGAACTTCTGCAGGGCTTTGATCACCGCATAGCAGACAAAGTCGTTGATGGTGATGTTGGCATCGATCCTGCCTTCCTCCAGGGCTTTCTTGGCTTTCTTGCGAAGAGCCTGCAGCTTGCGTGCGTCTGCACCCAGCATATGGGTGAGCTGGGCGGAGTTCTGCAGGGAATTGTACATCGACTTCGCAATGAGCTTGCGCATATTGGACATCCTGACTACCTCGAACTCAGCGCCTTCACCTGAGATCTCGGTGTGGTTGGGCTTCCATACTTTCAGGTCGGAGCCTTTGACCGCTCCGGCAAGGCCGCTGCCTGTTCCGGGCGAAGCGAGGCCGCCTTCGGCCAGCTTCGCCTTGGCAAGGCCGGTCAGGCGGCCCTGCGCCTGCGCGGCCGCCTCGACGTCGCTGGCGATAACGCGGCCGTGGGGGCCGGAGCCCGCCACTATGGCGGTATTCACACCTTTCTGTCCGGCCAGCATTCTGGCTCGGGGAGATATGGGAGCACCACCATTCTCAGCGGCTGCGAAGGGTAAACCCTCTGAAACCCTCAGCTCCGCTTCGTCCCTCCCACTGCCTGCGGCAGCGGGCCCCTCATTGTCGGGGGCGGCACAGGTTTCGGAGGGGGTTATCTCTGCCGTTCCTGTCTCAGGAGCACCCGCTCCATCAGGAGCGAATTCTGCAAACGACTCGCCGGGCTGGCCGATGACCATTACATTCGTGAGGACAGGGATCTCGTCTCCGTCGCTGAAGAAACAGGCCAGGACCACTCCTTCGAACTTGGATTCCTCCTCGAAGGTAGCCTTGTCAGTCTCGTAACCGAAGAGTACGTCGCCAACCTTAACGGTATCACCGACTTTCTTCTTGAACTCGGAGACTATGCAGCTTTCCACTGACTGGCCCTGCTTGGGCATTATTACGACATTTGCCATTGTTATCCGCTATTTTATGAGTTCAGGCAGGAAGGTGCTGAATACCAGTATTACGAGGCCGCAGACGAGCACGGCGATGGTTTTCTTGGAGCAGCCTTTCCACTCTTTAAGGATTATCCCCCAAACATTGGAGAAAGTCACGTTGAATGCCATGAGGATACAGAAGGCCAGCGTCATCATGCTGCTGCCGGGGGCGAAGAAACTCTTGCCCAGCGACAGGCCGAAGAACTGGCTGTACCACAGGGCGCCGGCCAGGAGACAAAAGAGGAGGTTGTTGCCCCAGACTTCCTTCTTGGCGTAATCGCCCCAGGTCTTGTTCTTCTGGTTCTGCCAGAAGCAGTAGACGGCGTTGGTGACGAAGCCTCCAAGCGTGACGAGGAAGGTGGCCGGAAGCGTCTGGAACAGTTCGTTGGTCTCGGCAAAATGGATGTCCTTGCCGAATTCGAGGCCGACGTTGAAGCATCCGCTCATGAAGCCGGCCAGCAGTGCGATGGCCAGGCCCTTGGGGAAGTTGAAGTCCTTGACGGCCTCCTTCTTCTCCTCCTCGCTGAGAGCGGCCGATTTCATGCCACCGGCGACTCCAATGATGGCAATGCCGAGCAGGCAGACCACCACTCCGAGTATCACGGCGAAGGTAAGCGACTGAAGGGCATTGAGTTCGGGGAAGAAGACATTGAGCAGGACGGGACCCATCACGGTGCCCAGTCCGGCGCAGGTGCCTAGAGCGATGCTCTGTCCGAGAGCGACGCCGAGGTAACGCATCGACAGGCCGAAGGTCAGTCCACCGACACCCCAGAGGACTCCGAAGAGGATGGTCATCCAGATGTTGAAGGAGTTGGCCTGGGCGAACAGTTCACCTACGGTATGGCCGGAGGGAACGGCGAGCAGGAGTCCGATGAACGGGAGGATGAGCCACGCGAAGAGGCCCTGGACAATCCAGTAGGACTCCCAGGACCAATCCTTGATCTTGTTGATCGGGACATAGCAGCTCGACTGGCAGAAAGCCCCGACGGCGATTATCAATAGACCGATGAAAATGTTCATATGACTGGCTTTTATATCCCTTCTTTTCTCTCAAAACTGTCATTCCGAGCCAGAAGGGTGAAGGAATATTTATCGTTTGCTTGTGATTTCCCTTTCGTATTTCTGGATCTCGGGGATGAAGGATTCGCCCACAGGGACGTCGTTGCGGCGGCAGAACTCGTCATAGACGGCATTCCAGGGCAGAGCCTTGCACTCCTCGACGAGAGCGAGAGTCTCGAAGGTACGTCCCTCGATCTCATACTTGGAGATGAGGTCCCTGGGCTCGAGCATGGCCTTGAGCATGCTCTTCTGGGCGGCGCGGCTGCCGATGACATAGGCGCCGATGCGGTTGATGGAACCGTCGAAATAGTCAAGCCCGTAGTGAACGCGGTCGAGTGCGTCGGCGCGGACTATCTCGGAGAAGAGCTCCTGGGTCATGTCGTCCATGATGGTCACGTGGTCGGAATCCCAGCGGATGGGACGCGAGACGTGGAGCATGAGTTCCGGTACGAACTGGAGCACGGCGGAAACCTTGTCGGCCGGAACCTCGCTGGGATGGTAGTGGCCGGTATCGATGGTTAGGATCTTGTTGTTCCTGGCGGCGTAGGCCGTATAGAAATCGTGCGAACCGACGGTGAAGCTCTCAAGGCCGATGCCGAAGACCTTGCCCTCGATGCAGTCCTTCATGTATTCCTTCTTCTCTGCGAAGATCTGATCCAGGGAGTCCTTAAGGAGGGAACGGTAGAGCATGTGGTTGACGGACACGTCCTTGCAGCCGTCGTGTACCCAGACGTTCATGATGCAGGGATCGCCCTGGGCCTTGCCCATCGCATCGGCGATGTCGCGGCAGCGCTTAGTATGCTCGATCCAGAAATCACGGATGCCCTTGTCGGGGTTGGAAAGGGAGAGATTACCGCTCTTGGGGTGCGAGAAGGAAGTGGAATTGAAGTCGAGAGGGGTGTTGTTCTCCCTGCCCCAGTCGATCCAGCTTTGGAAATACTCGACTGTCACCTCGTCGCGGTCCACGACCTTGCCCTGGAAATCGCCGTAGATCTCGTGGAGATTGAGACGGTGGTTACCGGGAATGAGGCTCTTGGCCTTAAGGATGTCGGCGCGGAGCTCGTCGATATTGCGGGCGGCGCCGGGATAGTTGCCGGTGGACTGGATGCCGCCGGACAGGGCGCCGGCCTGCACTTCAAAGCCCTTCACGTCGTCTGCCTGCCAGCAGTGCATGGAAAGGTGGAAGTTCTGGAGCTGGTCCAGGACCTTTTCGGTGTCGACGCCGATGGCGGCATAGCGCTCCCTGGCGATCTCGTAAGACTTGAGGATGAGTTCTTCTTTCATGATTATTGGAGTTTTTGACATTATGCGTTAGGATAGAAGGTCTTGACCGCGAAAGCATCGGCGATGATGCGGCGCATCTCCCAGCGGTCCTTGACGAGTCCGGCAGCCTTGGCCTGGATCATTACATTGCCGATGGCGGTCGCTTCCATGGGACCGGCGACCACCGGGATGCCGAGGGCGTCGGCAGTCCACTGGCTCATAGTGTCGTTGGCAGATCCGCCGCCGATGACATGGAGCTTCTCGATAGGGAAAGCTGCGAAGCCGGAGAGCATATCCACGACCTCCTTGTAGCGGTTCGCAAGGCTGTGGTATATACAGCTGATGTACTGCGCTATGCTCTGCGGGACGGCCTGGCCGGTCTCGGTGAGATAACTGTCGATGGCCTCCACCATATTGGCGGGAGCGGCGAAACGGGAATCGTCGGGATTGATGAGCGAGGGGAAAGACTCCTCGCTGCGGGCCATAGCCTCGATCTCGGCATAGGAGTATTTCTTGCCGTCAGGCTCCCAGACCTTGCGGCACTGCTCGAGAATCCACATTCCGGTGATGTTCTTGAGGAAACGGGTGGTACCCTCGATACCGCCTTCGTTAGTAAAGTTCAGACGGGTGGACTCGGCGTTGATGACGGGAGCCTTGGTCTCGATGCCCATCAGGCTCCACGTTCCGCTGGAGAGGTATGCGAACTTCTCGTCTGAGGCCGGGACGGCAGCGATGGCGGCCGCGGTGTCATGGCCGGCCACGGCGATGACCGGGACCTGCGGCAGGCCGCAGGCGTCGGCGATGCTCTTGCGGAGCCTTCCGACGACGGTCCCGGGCTGGACGATAGGCAGCAGTACGTCGCTGCGCACGCCCAATCGCTCGAGCAGGGACTTTTCAAACTCGCGTGTATTCTGGTTCATCATTCCTGAGGTGGAAGCGTCGGTATACTCGCAAACTTTGTTTCCTGTCAGCATATAGGAGAGCAGGTCAGGCATAAAGAGAATGGACTCTGCATGCTTGAGCGGAGCGAAGTCTTCCTGAGTCTGCGCATACAATTGGAAGATGGAATTGAAATTCATAATCTGGATGCCGGTGGCTCCATACAGCTCCTCGCGGGGGATGATCCCGAAAACCTTTTCTGGTATACCTTCGGTATACGGGTCGCGGTAGGCGCGGGGATTGCCGAGGAGGGAGCCATCGGCGGCCACGAATCCGAAATCGACACCCCAGGTATCAATGCCAATGGATTCAATCTCAATGCCTTGGCGCCCAAGATCGGCGAGGCACTTACGGAAATGCTCATAGATGGCAAGTACATCCCAGAAGTACTTTCCGCCGACTTCGATGATACCGCTCGGGAAGCGGTACACCTCTTTCATTTCAAAGGAACCGTCGCCGAACGTGGCGAGGACCGCGCGCCCTGAAGTGGCGCCGCAGTCGAATGCAAGGAAGTTGTGTGTTTCTGCCATGAAGATACAATTTGAGTTCCGATGCAAATTTACCCCATAACAACGGTTGTATCCTTGAGCAATATGTCACAAAAACTTTGATTTTTGACAATCGTTGAGTTTTTATATTGCAAAGAGGCGATTATTCCTTAATTTTGCTACGGCACTAAAATAGAATCCATATGTCTCTCAAAAGATCATTGCTTCACACGTAGATGTCCCATTGCAAATTCAGCATCGCCAACATTAAATATTTCATTCCTTATTTAATAAGCGGCGTCTCCCTTATCTTTATATGCTTAAACAGACATTTAATAACTAGCATATAGGAGGTTTAATATAATATACTTTTATTGCAGATTTTCAAAGATTATCATATCTTTGCACAAGAAAGTATATTATATTAGACTTATGCCTCTCTCCACAACCCTCGCCAACCGACGCAAAACCCTCGGCATCTCCCAGAATGACCTGGCAGAGATGTCGGGGGTGTCGCTCGCTACCATCAAGAACATTGAACGGGGGAAGGGGAATCCTTCCTTCGAGACGGTCGAAAAAATCCTCAAGGTGCTGGGGATGGAAATCATCCTCAAGGTGCGGAGTCCGTTTGACAATCGGGAATAGAAAGTACGATGAGACAACTGTATATTTACAATAACGACGTCCTTGCCGGGGTGCTCACTGAGCAGTCGCCCGGAAAGGGCTATGTCTTCGCGTACAATCCGGCATATCTCGCCTCTGAAAGGAATCCGGTTTCCGTTACCCTTCCGCTCCAATCAGCCCCCTTCGAGTCGGACAGTCTGTTCCCCTATTTTGTCAATCTGCTGCCGGAAGGGGCCAACAGGGCCATGATATGCCGGCAGAACAGGATTGATGAGACTGATTTGTTCGGTCTGCTGACGGCTATGTCCGGTAAAGACTTCATAGGAGCCGTTAATGTCAGAACGTTATGACAGAGATTAAGAATTGCCCCGGAACGCTGGCAGAGGGATTTACTTCCTACAGTCCGCGCTGCCTGAAGATGCTGTTCTTCGGGAAGCAGGTATCGCCTTATCTGGATCTCAGTATTAACGGACTGAAGAAATCCGATGCAGCGGCAAATGCTATGGAGAGGATTTCCGTTTCAGGCGTCCAGGAGAAGTTCCCTGCCGTCATAGACGGGGGGAAAATCCGCCTGGCAAGGGACGGAGAGCGCTCCACGCACATTCTGAAACCTGCCCCGTGGGACGAGACCATAGCGACGCGAAGGCATATCCCTGCAAACGAGCATCTTACAATGCAGATTGCTTCGCAGGTTTACGGGATTCAGACGGCCGCCAACGGACTATGTTTCTCTTCGGACGGACAGATTGTGTACATCACGCGCCGTTTTGACATTCTTGAGGACGGGTCCAAAACCGAGATGGAGGATTTTGCATCCGTATGCGGCCGCAACGAGCAAACGGACGGGATTCACTTCAAATACAACGGAACCTATGAGGATATTGCAAAGGGAATACGACAATATGTCTCAGGCTGGATGGTGGACATGGAGCGTTTTCTGGACCTGGTGGTCTTCAACTACATTTACGGAAACGGTGATGACCATCTTAAGAACTTCTCCCTGATCCGTCGGGGAGAGGACTATCGTCTGGCCCCGGCGTATGACCTGCTGAACACCAGTCTGCATGTACAGGGGGATGATTTCGGCCTGGACGGAGGCCTGGCAGTCAATATGTTCCGCAGCGACGAGTATGACCGCACCGGGCATCCCTGCAGAAAGGATTTCGAACAGTTTGCGTCCCTGATCGGGATTGTTCCAGCGCGCTCCGCAAAGCTTCTGGACCGGTATATGACCGTCCCGGATGCGTCACTTTCCCTGCTTCACCGGTCTTTCCTCCCCGAGAAGATGCAGCGCTACTATCTCCGCATAGTGAAAGAAAGGGTGGCGAGGTTCAGCAGGTTCACCGCAACGCGGAGCACCACCATATAGGAAAGACGGACTCGAATTGAGTCCGTCTTTCCTATATGGTGGTGCTGGCAGGAGTTGAACCGGCGACACATGGATTTTCAGTCCATTGCTCTACCACCTGAGCTACAGCACCATTGTTTGGGACTGCAAAGATAGGCAAAAAAACTTACCCTGCAAATTTTTCTTTCAAAAAGATTGGAGTGCCGGGGACAGGCCTGCAATTATCGGAGTTTTTTATTGCATCTTATCAAGTTTTTTTGTAAAATTGCGCTGATATAACAAAGGGATTTCATAATTCTAACACTAAATAAAATGAAGAAGTACATTGCATTTTTCCTTTGCGGAGCCATGATCCTCTCGGGATGCTCCACCATGTCCAAGATGGCCCAGGATTCCCTGATCGGAACCGGTGCCGGTGCAGCCGTCGGTGCAGGCGTAGGCGCACTCATCGGCAAGGACGGTAAGTCCGCAGCCATCGGAGCTGCCATCGGTTCTGCAGTCGGTGCCACCGCCGGAGCCATCATCGGAAAGAAGATGGACCAGAAGGCCGCCGAGCTTGCAGCTCTCGAGGCTGCCACCGTCGAGACCGTCGAGGATGCCAACGGCCTTGAGGCCATCAAGGTCACCTTCGACAGCGGTATTCTCTTCGCTCTCAACAGGGCCGACCTCAACGCCGCGTCCAAGACCAATCTCTCGAAGTTCGCCGCCCAGATGGCCGACCTCCCGGAGACCGACATCACCATCTACGGCCACACTGACAATACAGGTAGCGACGCAGTCAACGAGCGCCTCTCCAAGCAGCGTGCACAGTCCGTTGCCGACTACCTCAAGTCCTGCGGCATCGCCGACAGCAGAATGACCGTCGAAGGCATGTCCTACCATATGCCGGTCGCTTCCAACGAGACCGCAGAGGGCCGCGCCCAGAACCGTCGCGTCGAGGTCTACATCTCCGCCAACGAGAACATGATCAAGGCTGCCGAGGCCGAAGCCAAGGCCCAGTAGCAGTTCCCTGCCCGATAAAAAAGTGCATCTCCCAAACGGGGGATGCACTTTTTTCGTTATCTTCGCAAATGATGGAAGGGGCACAGTACATAAAGGTCATCCTGCCGCTGAAGCTGGCCTGGGAGCCGTGCTACCGGATCTCGGAAGAGGTCCGGAGCGGCATGCGCGTGAACGTCACGTTCTCGGGCCGGAAGTACACCGGCGTGGTCAGCGAGACCGGCGTGGTTCCGGAAGTGGAAGAGAGCCGCATCCTGCCCGTAAACTCCGTTGAGCGCCACATGGAAGCCATCGGAGAGAACGAGCTGGCGCTCTGGCGTTTCATGGCCGACTACTACCTCTGTACCATCGGTGAAGTGTACAAGATGGCGTACCCTGCCGTCAAGACCGCAGGAGAGGAAGTCCGCGCCAGGGCCGAAGAGCGGCGGGAGCTGATGAAGGCCCGCACGGTGGAGCTGTACCGCAAGCGTATCCAGGGCCTGGAGGAGAGGCTGGCGAAGAAGGAGGCGGCGCTTGCCGGAAGGCACAGCGCCAAGGTGGCGGCGGAGCTGGAGGCCGGAAGGGATAAAATCGTGGCGGAGCTCCAGGGAGTGAAAGCGAAGCTGAAAGAGCTGGAGAATGGGGGTGCGGGGGGAATGGATTCCTTCGCTGCGCTCGGAATGACAGAGGAAAGGGTCGGAGGGAGAGAGGGTGCGGGGGAAACAGATTCCTTCGCTGCGCTCGGAATGACAGTGATAAGGGACGTGTGGGCGGGATTTGCCGAAGGGAAGACGGTGCTGCTGCAGGGCGGGAAATCGCGCATTGGAGTCATAAAGGAGGCGGCGCGGGCGGAGCTCGCAGCCGGGCGGGACGTGCTGATGCTGGTGCCGGAGATATCGCTGAGCAAGCGGCTGCAGGCGGAGCTGAAGGAAGCGTTCGGCGATGCCGTGATGGTATTCCATTCCGCCGAATCGGCCGGCAACCGCCGCGAGGTGGCCACGGTCCTGCGCAGGAATGACCGCCCGAGACTGGTCCTGGGGACCCGCTCGGCGCTGTTCCTGCCTTTCAAGGCCCTCGGCCTGATAATCGTCGAAGAAGAGCACGACCAGGCCTACAAGCAGGACGGCACACCGCGCTACGGAGCCCGCGACACCGCGGTGATGCTTGGCAGCATCCACGGAGCCCGCGTGCTCCTGTCCTCCCCTACCCCTTCGCTCGAATCCCTTTACAACTGCCTGACAGGACGCTATTTGCTGGTCCGCACCCCGTCCGGGGAAGGAGCCATGGAGATAGTTGACACATCCGTGGAAGCCCGCAAGAACGGTATGGTGGGAGACTTCTCGCGCATACTGATTGCCCGTATCGGCGAGACTCTGAAAGGCGGCGGAAAGGTGCTGGTCCTGAGGCCTTGGGGGCCTTTCGACGACCTTGAAGAACAGGCGGAAGGCATTTTCCCTGACCATAAGGACAACATCAGTTTCTCTACGGTCCACGAAGCGCGCAGGACGGAGCTCGCAGGCATATCGCTGCTCGCGCTGCTCAATGCCGACTCGCTCATCGACAAGCACGACTTCCGCGCCGACGAGAAAGCTATGCAGACCCTGGAGCAGTTCCGCGGCAGGCTCGACGGACATATGCTCGTCCAGACGCGTCAGGGCGGCCATCCGCTCTACTCGCAGGGCGGGGACTACGCCCTGCGCCTGCTGGAAGAGCGCAAGGCCTTCCGTTTCCCGCCGTACTCCCGCATGGTCGACATCATTGTGCGGGACGGCAGCCAGCCCCGCCTCACCAAGCTCGCGGGGCAGCTCGCGGCCGCGCTGCGGGCCTTCGCCCCGGAGGGGCCTTTCGCCCCCTTCCGCGGCCGCGAGCCCGAGCCCGACGTCAAGGTCATCCGCATCATGCTTCCACGCGACAGGCATCTACCGGCATCAAAAAAAGAAATCGCCGGCATCATCGGCGATTTCGAACAGACCTGCAAGTACACAGGACATATCACTTTGGACGTGGACCCCGTCTAGAGAATGACTTCGGTATCCTCGTCATCCTCGCCCGCGCCCTGCACCAGCTCGACATAGCCGGGTATGACCCGCCCCGCGCTCTTGTGAAGGTCGCGGCGCTCGGATGTCATACTTATCACCCGTCCGTCGGGAGTGATGGAAATGTACGCGTCGCGGAACTGCATCTTCATACCGTCACCCTTGGCATCGGCGCTGAACTTGTAATCATAATAGGCTATGTCATCCAGAATGCCGGCGAGCGCCACTTCGAGGCTGTCTATCCCCTGGAGGATGAGCAGGTCCTTGCGATAGCTCTCGGACTTGAGCTCCGCGTTCTTCCTCTTCCCTTCGGTCATATACTTGATGAGCAGGTCGCTGTCGGCATTACGCTTGGTAGTGAAGACAGTCTTCCGGCGCTCAAGCTCGGTACGGAAAGTGGTGGAGTCGATCTTCTCGACTGAA